>Ga0187776_10000102_pt1 | contig 42089 bp, 41 predicted proteins | sample 0216_BV02_MP12_2_FD_132426 | JGI IMG/M metagenome (GOLD analysis project Ga0187776, IMG submission 132426) | Tropical peat soil microbial communities from peatlands in Department of Meta, Colombia - 0216_BV02_MP12_20_MG | ecosystem: Environmental > Terrestrial > Soil > Wetlands > Peat | place...
CTTCTCCCACGCCGCCTGCTGCTGCATCAGGCCAGCCGCGCGCTGGCTTTCGAAGTCGGAGTAATTACCTCTGTACAGCCTCAACGTTGCGTTCTCGATGTGACAGATGTGGTCCACCGCGTTGTCGAGGAACTCGCGGTCGTGGGTGACGAGGACCACGGCGCCGGGGAAGCCCCGCAGCCAGTCCTCGAGCCAGAGGACGGCGTCCAGGTCCAGGTGGTTCGTGGGCTCGTCGAGGAGCAGCAGGTCCGAGCGGCACATGAGCGCGCGCGCGAGGTTGAGCCGCATCCGCCAGCCGCCGGAGAACTCCGCCACCGGGCGGCCGTGGTCGGCCTGCGCGAAGCCCAGCCCGCCGAGCAGCGCCTGGGCGCGCGAGCGCGCCTGCCAGCCGCCGATCTCGCCGTAGCGCGCGTGCAGCTCGGCGAGGCTCTCTCCGGCCGCGCCCGAGGCCTCGGCCGCCGCGATGCGCGCCTCGATCTCGCGCAGCTCGCCGTCGCCGTCGATCGCGAACTCGAGCGCCTCGCGCGCGAGCGCCGGCGTCTCCTGCGCCACGTGGGCGACGACCCAGCGCGGCGGCAGGGCCACCTCGCCCGCGTCCGCGTGGATCTCGCCCCGGATCAGCGCGAACAGGCTCGACTTCCCGCTGCCGTTGGGTCCCACGAGGCCCACCTTCTGGCCGGGATGCACGACCATCGACGCGTGCTCGAGCAGCACGCGGGAGCCGCGCCGCAGCGTGACGTCGTCGATCCGGAGCACGGGCGCTTACGGACCCCGGCGGCGTGCGCCCGCGGCGCCGGCACCCGGGCGCCCGGCGGCCCCGATCTCGTAGCCGTAGTCGACGGTGAGGGGCGCGTGGTCCGAGAAGCGCTTGCCCACGTAGATGTCCGTCGAGCGGGCGAGGGCGGCGATCCCGGGCGTGGCGATCTGGTAGTCGATGCGCCATCCGACGTTCTTCTCGCGCGCGCGGCCGCGGTTCGACCACCACGTGTAGCGCCCGGGCCGCGGATCGAGCGTGCGGAAGACGTCGACGAAGCCCCGCCCCTCGAGGACCCCCGTGAGCCACACGCGCTCCTCCGGGAGGAAGCCCGAGTGCTTGCTGTTCGCGCGCCAGTTGGTGAGATCGATCTCGCGGTGGGCGATGTTCCAGTCGCCGCAGATCACGAACTCGCGCCCGCACGAGCGCATCGCCTCGAGCTTCGGCAGGAAGCGCTTCATGAAGGAGAGCTTGCGCCGCTGCGCCTCGTCGCCGGCCGAGCCCGAGGGCAGGTAGAGGGAGACGACGCTCAGGCCCCCGAAGTCGGCCTGCAGGAAGCGGCCCTCGGCGTCGATGTCGGCGATCCCGAGGCCCGCGGCGACCCGGTCGGGCTCGCGCGCGGCGTAGATCGCCACACCCGCGTAGCCCGGCTTTTCCGCGAAATGGAAGTACGCGCGCAGCCCGCGGGGCGCGAGCAGCGCGCGGGGCAGGTCCGCTTCCCGCGCCTTGATCTCCTGCAGGCACACGACGTCGGCCTTCTGCCGCCGCATCCAGGCGATGAAACCCTTCGCCGCCGCCGAGCGCAGTCCGTTCACGTTGAGGGTGATAATGCGCATGCGGTCGCGGCCGCCCGCCGCGGAAGGCCCCGCCGGATGCCGCCGGGGCGCGATGGTTGAGCGAAAATAGGCCGTATCGTACCCTGTGCGCGAACCCCGAATGAACGCGGCCGCCGCACCCCTGCCTGGCTCCGATCGCGACGCCTTCCGCCGCGAGTTCGTCGATTTCGCCATCCGCGCGGGCGCGCTGCGGTTCGGCGAGTTCAGGACGAAGGCCGGGCGGCTGTCTCCGTACTTCTTCAACGCGGGCCTGTTCTGCGACGGCGAGCGGCTGGGGGAGCTCGCGCGCTTCTACGCCCGCGCGGCGCTCGCCTCCGGCATCGCCTTCGACGTCCTGTTCGGCCCGGCCTACAAGGGCATCACCCTCGCTTCGGCCACGGCCGTCGCCCTTGCCGGTCTGGGTCACAATGTGCCGTTCTGCTTCAATCGCAAGGAAGCGAAGGACCACGGCGAAGGCGGGAGCGTCGTGGGGGCGCCGCTCGCGGGCCGGGTGCTGATCGTGGACGACGTGATCACCGAGGGTGCCTCCAAGCGCGAGGCGATCGAGATCATCCGCGCCGCCCGGGCCACCCCGGCTGGCGTGCTAATTGCTCTCGATCGCCAGGAACGCGGCCAGGGCGAGCTCTCGGCCGCGCAGGAGGTGCGCCGGGACTTCGGCGTGCCCGTGACGGCCATCGCCACGCTCGAGGACATCCTCGCGACGCTGCGGGGCCGTCCCGAGGAGCGGGGCAACGTCGAGAGGATCGAAGACTACCGCCGGCGTTACGGCATCGTGCCCGACTGAAGGCCGAGCCGCGCCGGGGCGCACCGGGAGTGAGCGACACCATGAAGAAAGCGCTGTGGCTGCTGCTGATCGCCCTGTACGCGCCCCACGCCGGCGCGATCTACAAGTGCAAGAACGAGCGCGGCGAGACGCTCTTCGGCGACACGCCCCCCGCCGGCTGCGGGAGCAACGTCCCCATCTACGAGATCAGCCCGAGCGGAACGGTCCTGCGCCGCATCGATCCGCCGCTCACGCCGGAGCAGATCAAGGAGCGCCAGGAGGAGGCGACGCGCCTGAAGAAGGCCAGGGCCGAGGCCGCGGAGCAGAAGCGCCGCGACATGGCGCTGCTCAACAGCTACACGAGCGCCACGGAATTCGACGTCGCGCGCGACCGCAACATCGAGCCCGTCCAGGGCCGCATCCGGAGCACGAACGACCGCCTGAAGGAGCTCGACGTCAACGAGAAGCAGCTCAACGCGACCGCCGAGCGCTACCGCGGCAAGGACGGCTCGGGCGAGGTTCCCGGCTGGGTCGGCTCGAACCTCGAGCAGATCACCAAGGAGCGCAAGAGCCTGAAGGCGTCCATCGCGGCCGACGAGAAGGAGATCGAGGGCCTGCGCGCGAAGTACGAGTCGGACAAGCAGCGCTGGATCGTGCTCAGGGGCGGCGCGGCCAACCTTCCCGACGCGGGCGAGGCCGCCTCCGCGCCCGCCGTGGCCCCGGGCAGGAAGCCCGGTCGCGGGAACTAGCGGCCGAGCTTGCGGCGCAGGATCTCGCCCGCCTGGGCGGGGTTCGCCCGGCCGCCGGTCGCCTTCATCACCTGGCCCACGAGGGCGTTGAACGCCTTCTCCTTGCCGGCGCGATAGTCCTCGGCGAGCTTCCCGTGAACCGCGAGCACCTGGTCCACCGCCGCCTCCAATGCGCCGGCATCGGAGATCTGCCTCAGCCCGCGCTTCGCGATGATCGCGTCGGGCTCGCCCTCGCCAGCCCACATCGCGGCGAACACTTCCTTGGTCATCTTGTTGCTGAGCGTATTGTCCGCATTCCGTTTCAGCAGGGCGGCGAGCGATTCGGGAGCGACCGGGGAGGCTTCGATGTCCTTGTCGTCCCGGTTCAGCGCGGCGGCCAGCTCCACAGTCATCCAGTTCGCGACGTGTTTCGCGCCGGCGACGATGTCGTCCGGGTCGAATGCAGCGAGGGCCCGATCGAAGTATCGAGCCCAGGAACGCGACTGGGTCAGCAGGCTCGAGTCGTACGCCGAAAGCCCATATTCCGCCTCGAACCGGGCTCGCAGCTCGTCCGGCAGCGCCGGCATCGAGCGCCGCACCTCCTCGATCCACGCGCGCGGGATCTCCAGGGGCAGCAGGTCCGGGTCCGGGAAGTAGCGGTAGTCCTGCGCCTCCTCCTTCGAGCGCATCGAGCGGGTCTCGCCGCGGTCGGGATCGAAGAGGCGCGTCTCCTGGGCCACCTCGCCACCGTCCTCGAGCAGCCCGATCTGGCGGCGCGCCTCGTACTCGATCGCCCGCTCCATGAAGCGGAAGGAGTTGAGGTTCTTGATCTCGCAGCGCGTGCCGAGCGGCCCGCCCGGGCGGCGCACGGACACGTTCGCGTCGCAGCGGAAGGAGCCCTCCTGCATGTTGCCGTCGCAGATCCCGATCCAGCGCACGAGGGCGTGCAGCGCCTTCGCGTAGGCGACGGCCTCGGCGGCCGAGCGCATGTCCGGCTCGGAGACGATCTCGAGGAGCGGCGTCCCCGCGCGGTTGAGGTCGATGCCGCTCATGCCGCGGAAGTCCTCGTGCAGGGACTTGCCGGCGTCCTCCTCGAGGTGGGCGCGCGTGAGGCGCACCCGCTTCTCGGCCTCGCCGACGACGATCGCGACCGACCCGCCCGAGACCACCGGCCGCTCGTACTGGCTGATCTGGTAGCCCTTCGGCAGGTCCGGGTAGAAGTAGTTCTTGCGCGCGAAGACGCTGCGGGGGGCGATCCCGCCGCCGACCGCGAGGCCGAAGCGGATCGCGCGCTCCACGGCGCCGCGGTTGAGCACCGGGAGCGTCCCCGGCAGCGCGAGGTCCACCGCGCTCGCCTGCGTGTTGGGCGCGGCCCCGAACGCCGTCGACGCCCCCGAGAAGATCTTCGACGCCGTCGTGAGCTGCGCGTGGGTCTCGAGCCCGATGACGATTTCCCAGGCCATCTTCAATCGAACCCCGGGGGAACGCGGGTGTGCCAGTCGGTGGCCTGCTGGAAGGCGTGGGCGGCGGCGAGCATGCGCCCCTCGTCCCAGTAGTTGCCCACGATCTGCAGCCCCACGGGACGGCCGCGGGAGCCGAAGCCGCAGGGAATCGACATCCCGGGCAGCCCCGCGAGGTTGATCGGGATCGTGTAGAGGTCGTCGAGATACATCTGCACCGGGTCGTCCTTCCTTGCGCCCAGGTCGAAGGCGACGGATGGAGCCGCGGGGCCCATGATCAGGTCGCATTTCGCGAACGCCTCGGAGAAGTCGCGCGCGATGAGGCGCCGGATGCGCTGGGCTTGAAGATAGTAGGCGTCGTAGTAGCCGTGCGAGAGCACATAGGTCCCGATCATGATGCGCCGCTTGACTTCCGCGCCGAAGCCCTCCGCGCGCGTCCTCGCGTACATGTCGGTGAGGTCGGCGTAGCGCGCGGCGCGGTGGCCGTAGCGCACGCCGTCGAACCGGGAGAGGTTCGACGAGGCCTCCGCGGGTGCGATCACGTAGTAGACGGGCACGGCGAGCGCCTGGTTGGGAAGGTCCACGTCGACGACCCGGGCGCCGAGCGCCTGGAGCGCGCCGATCGCCGCGAGGATCGGGCGCGCGACCTCGCCGGAGAGGTCCTTCGAGAACCACTCGCGCGGCCTGCCGATCGTGAGGCCCTTTACCCCGCGCGCGAGCCCCGCCACGTAGTCGTCGACGGGGCGCTCCATGGAGGTGGAGTCGCGCTCGTCGAAGCCCGCCATCACGCCGAGCAGCATCGCGAGGTCCTCGGCGCTGCGCGCGATCGGGCCGCCCTGGTCGAGCGACGAGGCGAATGCGACCATGCCGTAGCGCGACACGCGCCCATACGTCGGCCGCAGCCCGCACACGCCGGTGAACGACGCCGGCTGCCGGATGGACCCGCCCGTGTCGGTGCCGGTGGCCGCGGGCGCGAGGCGTGCCGCGACGGCCGCCGCAGACCCGCCCGAGCTTCCGCCGGGAACGGCCGCCCGGTCCCAGGGATTGCGCACGGGCCCGAAGAAGGACGTCTCGTTCGAGGAGCCCATGGCGAATTCGTCCATGTTCGTCTTGCCGAGGAGCACCGCGCCCGCGGCGTCGAAGCGCTCGATCACGTGCGCGTCGTACGGGGAGACGAAGCTCGCGAGCATGCGCGAGCCGCACGTGGTTCGCCATCCCTTCGCGCAGAAGAGGTCCTTGTGCGCCACCGGGATGCCGGTGAGCGGCGAGGCCTCCCCGCGCGCGATGCGCTCGTCGGCGGCGCGCGCCTGCGCGAGGCTCTTCTCGGGGTCGACCGTGACGAAGGCGTTGAGCTCCCCGCCGAGGCGCGCGATGCGCTCGAGGTGCGCGCGCGTGAGCTCCACGCTCGAAATCTCCTTCGCGCGCAGCCGGGCGGAGAGCCGCGCAAGGGACGCTCGATGCATCGGGGCTCCTGCGCCTACTCGATCACCCTGGGGACGAGGTAGAGGCCATCCTCGACCTGCGGGGCCGCCGCCTGGAAATCGGCGCGGCGGTCGCGCTCCGTGACGCGGTCCTCGCGCAGTCGCTGGGCCGCGCTCTCCGGGTGCGACATGGGCTCCACGCCCTCCGTCTCGACGGCGGCCATCCGCTCGACGAGCGCGAGGATGCCGTTCAGCTCGCGCTCGAGCGCCTCGACCTCGGACTCGTCCACGCGGATGCGGGCCAGCCGCGCGATGTGCAGGACCTGATCTCGGGACAACATTCGAAAGGCTTCCTAAATCCTTAATTCGCCGGAAATTCGGGCTATTATAGGGGTCCGTCCCCGGCTGCGGCAGGCAGTACCCAGAAACCCCTTACGGATCAAGATGTTCTCCTTCGTTTCCAAGTATTTCTCCACCGACCTCGCGATCGACCTCGGCACCGCCAACACGCTGATCTACGTGCGCGGCAAGGGCATCGTGCTCGACGAGCCGTCGGTGGTGGCGATCCGCCAGGAAGGCGGACCCAACGGCAAGAAGACCATCCAGGCGGTGGGGCTCGCCGCGAAGCAGATGCTCGGAAGGACGCCCGGCAACATCACGGCGATCCGCCCGATGAAGGACGGCGTGATCGCGGACTTCACGATCACCGAGCAGATGCTCAAGTACTTCATCAAGAAGATCCACGACAACCAGTGGTTCCGCCCGAGCCCGCGCATCGTGATCTGCGTGCCTTACGGATCGACGCAGGTCGAGCGCCGCGCGATCAAGGAGAGCGCGATCGGCGCGGGCGCCTCCCAGGTGTTCCTCATCGAGGAGCCGATGGCCGCGGCGATCGGCGCGGACCTTCCCATCGCCGACGCGACGGGATCGATGGTCGTGGACATCGGCGGGGGCACGACCGAAGTCGGCGTGATCTCGCTGGGCGGCATCGTGTACTCGGCCTCGGTGCGCGTGGGAGGCGACAAGTTCGACGAGGCGATCATCAACTACATCCGCCGCAACTACGGCATGCTGATCGGGGAGTCGACCGCGGAGCAGATCAAGAAGCAGATCGGCTCGGCGTTTCCCGGAAGCGAAGTGCGCGAGATGGAGGTGAAGGGGCGCAACCTCGCCGAGGGCATCCCGCGCTCGTTCACGATCTCGTCCAACGAGATCCTCGAGGCGCTCACCGATCCCCTGAATTCCATCGTCTCCGCCGTGAAGAGCGCGCTCGAGCAGACGCCGCCGGAGCTGGGCGCCGACATCGCGGAGAAGGGCATGGTCCTCACCGGCGGCGGCGCGCTGCTGCGCGAACTCGACCGCCTCCTCATGGAGGAGACGGGGCTGCCGGTCATCGTGGCCGACGACCCCCTCACGTGCGTGGTCCGGGGCTCCGGGCGCGCGCTGGAGGAGATGGACAAGCTCGGGACGGTGTTCACCAACGATTGACCGATGAGCGAACGGGCATGATCGGAAACCGGGGACCGGCCCCGATTTTCGACGGCCTCGCTTCGCAGGAAGTGATCGGGGCCCGTCCTCTGTGATCCGCGAACCGCCCCCGTTCTTCCACCGCGGCCCCTCGCCGCTCGCGCGGCTCACGTTCTTCACGCTCGCGGCCATCGCCGTGATGATCGCGGACCACCGCTTCCACGCGCTCGAGACGGTGCGCCTGTCGCTGTCGGTGCTCGCCCATCCCCTGCAGCAGCTCGCCACCCTGCCGGGCAAGGCGCTCGGTCGCACGGCCGACTACTTCTCCACCCAGGAGCGGCTCCTGCGCGAGAACCGGGATCTGCGCGCGCAGCTCCTGGAGCAGTCGGCCGCCGCGCAGGAATCGAGGCTGCTGCGCGCCGAGCAGGAGCACCTGCTCGAGCTGGGCCGGGGTGCGAGCCGCTACACCGACAAGGGGGTGCTCGCCGAGGTGCTCTACACGGCCCGCAACCCGTTCACCCGCAAGATCGTCGTGGACAAGGGGCTCACCCAGGGCATCCGCGCCGGCATGCCCGCGATCGACGGCACCGGGGTCGTGGGGCAGGTCACCGCGGTGGGCACCTTCACGAGCGAGATCACCCTCGTCACCGAGAAGGGGCAGTCGGTCCCCGTGATGCTCGTGCGCAACGGCCTGAGGGCGCTCGCCGTGGGATCCGGCAAGGACGGGGCGATCGACGTGCCGTTCACGCCCGTATCCGCGGACGTGCGCGAGGGCGACCTCTTCGTGACCTCGGGCATCGACGGCACCTATCCGCCGGGGCTCACCGTGGCCCGGGTGACCGCCGTGGAGAAGAACGCCGCCTACATGTTCGCGCGCATCGTCGCCCGGCCCGCGGCGGGCGTGGACAACTACCGCTACGTGATGCTGCTGCCGCTCGCGGCCGCGCCCCCCCGGCCGGAGACGCGCGCGGAGGAGGAACGCAAGCCGGCGAAGGAGCGCGGCGGCCCGCGCCCGCGCCGCGAAGGAGGCCCCGGTGCGTCCCGCTGACCTCACGCCGCGTGGTCGCGAATGCGCCGTCGACGAGATCAAACGATGCGGCCGGCGTCCACGGAGCATCCATGAGACCCGCTGACCTCACGCCAGTCGCGAGGGACGTGATGAAGCTGCCGGCGAGCGGCGGGCTCATGTTCGCCTCCCTCCTCGCCGCGTACCTCTTCGCCGTCCTGCCCTGGTCGGGAACGTGGCTGCTCGTGCGGCCCGACCTCGTCCTGCTGCTGCTCATCTTCTGGACGCTGCACGAGCCGGGCGGCGTGGGCCAGGGGGTCGCCTTCGGGGTCGGGCTGCTGATGGACGTGAGCGACTCGATGCTTCTCGGCCAGCACGCGTTCGCGTACGTGGTCGCGGTCTACGGCGCGCAGGTCCTGCGCGTGCGGATCCTGTCCTTCCGCCTGCCCGAGCAGACCCTGCACGTGCTGGGCCTCGTCTTCGCCTCGAGCGGCGTGATGCTGCTGCTCAACCTGCTGCTCGGGGCGGACTTCCCCGGCTTCGCCTATTTCGTATCGCCCGCGCTCACCGCGGCCGCCTGGGCGCCGGCGAGCCTGCTGCTGTACGCCCCGGCCGTGCGCCGCCGCCGGGATGCCGCGCCGTGATCGTCGGGCAGGCGCTCCGCGACCCGCAACGCGAGCTCACGGTCTTCCGCAACCGCCTGATGGTCGCGGGGGTCGCGATCCTCGCCGCCTTCGCGCTGCTCCTCGCGCGCTTCGTCTGGCTCCAGGTGGTGCAGCGCGAGTACTACCACACGCTCGCCGAGGCGAACCGCATCTCCGTGGTCCCGGTGGTCCCCAACCGGGGGCTCATCCTCGATCGCAACGGCACCGTGCTCGCGGCCAACTACTCCGCCTACACGCTCGAGATCACGCCGAGCAGGGTGCAGAACGTGGACCGCGCGATCGACGAGCTCGCGAAGGTGATCGAGGTGAGCGCGCGCGACCGCCGGCGCTTCCGCAAGCTCCAGGAGGAGAGCAAGAACTTCGAGAGCCTGCCGATCCGCACTCGCCTCACCGAGGAGGAGGTCGCGCGCTTCGCGGTGAACCGCTTCCGCTTCCCCGGCTTCGAGATCAAGGCGCGCCTGTTCCGCTCCTATCCGCAGGGCGAGATCGCCTCCCACGCGATCGGCTACATCGGGCGCATCAACGACGCGGACTTGAAGCGCATCGACGCCGAGGGCCTCGGCACGAACTACAAGGGCACCGACCACATCGGGAAGCTCGGCATCGAAGGCGCCTACGAGAACGAGCTGCATGGGGTGACCGGCAGCGAGCAGGTGGAGATCGACGCGGGCGGGCGGGCGATCCGGTCGCTCGCCCGCACCGAGCCGCAGTCGGGCAACAACCTCGTGGTCACCCTCGACCTGCCGCTGCAGAAGATCGCCGAGGAGGCCTTCGGCGACTACAACGGCGCGCTGGTGGCGATCGATCCCCACAACGGCGACGTGCTCGCCCTGGTCTCGCGCCCGGACTTCGACCCGAACCTCTTCGTCGACGGCATCGACCCGCAGAACTGGGACGCGCTCAACAACTCGCCCGACAAACCGCTCAACGACCGGGCGCTGCGCGGCCAGTATCCTCCCGGCTCGACGATCAAGCCCTTCATGGCGCTCGCCGCCCTCGAGCTGCACAAGCGATCGCCGCAGTTCACGATCTCCGACCCCGGCTACTTCACGCTCGCCGGCGTGCAGCACCGCTACCGCGACTGGAAGAAGGGGGGCCACGGGATGGTGGACATGCACCGCGCGATCGCCGTCTCGTGCGACACGTACTTCTACGGCCTCGCCAACGACCTCGGCATCGACGCGATCCACGACTTCCTGGGCCGCTTCGGCTTCGGCTCGCCCACCGGCATCGACATCGAAGGCGAGCTGCCGGGGCTGGTGCCGTCCCCGGAATGGAAGGTGCAGCGCTTCCGCCAGAAGTGGTACGCGGGCGACACCGTGAGCGTGGGCATCGGCCAGGGCTACCTCCTCACCACGCCGATGCAGCTCGCCGCGGCGGTGGCCACCCTCGCCAACGGCGGCGTGCCCGTGCGCCCGCACCTGCTGAAGGCCGTGCAGGACGCGAAGACGCAGGAGCTGCATCCCTACGTCCCCGCGGAGCGCACCGACACGCCCATCGTCAAGCCCGGGAACCTCGCGATCGTGCTCTCGGCGATGGTGGACGTGACGCGCCCCGGCGGCACCGCGGCGCAGCTCGGGGCGGGCGCGCCCTACTCCATCGCCGCCAAGACCGGCACCGCGCAGGTGGTCGGCATGAAGCAGGGCGAGCGCTACGACGAGAAGCGCATGAAGCGCGAGCACTGGGACCACGCGCTCCTCATCGCCTTCGCGCCGGCCGACGATCCCAAGCTCGCGCTCGCGATCCTCGTCGAGAACGGGCAGCATGGAGGCTCCACGGCGGGCCCGATCGCGCGCGCCGTGTTCGACTACTTCCTGCTCGGCAAGAAGCCCGCGAAGCCGCCGGCTCCCGCGCCGGAGGGAACCCCGGACCAGGAACATGATTAGCCGCATCTTCGACTTCCTCGCGCGCCGCATCGACGGCCCGCTCATGGCCGCCCTGGCGCTCACCCTCGCGCTCGGGCTCGTCGTCGTGTACTCCGCCTCGGGCGGGGGCTCCTTCGAGCGCGTCGGCAGCCAGGCGCGCAACCTCGCGCTCGCCCTGTGCGCGCTGTGGGTATTCGCGCAAGTGCATCCGCAGACGCTGATGCGCGTCGCGCTGCCAGCCTACCTCGCGGGGCTCGCCCTGCTCGTCGGCGTGGCCCTCTTCGGCGACGTGCGCAACGGCGCGCGTCGCTGGCTCAACCTCGGGTTCACCACGGTCCAGCCCTCCGAGATCATGAAGATCGCGGTGCCGCTCGCGATCGCGTGGTACTTCCACCGCCACGAGGAGGGGCCGCGGCTGCGCGACTTCGCGCTCGCCGGCGTGATGGTGGCCGTGCCCGTCGCCCTCATCGCCCGCCAGCCGGACCTCGGCACGGCGCTGCTCGTGTTCGCCTCCGGCTTCTACGTGATCTTCCTCGGGGGGCTGTCGTGGAAGGTGCTGCTGTCGCTCGCCGCCGCGGCCGGCGCCGCGGTCCCCTTCGTCTGGCCGATGCTGCACGACTACCAGCGGCAGCGCATCCTCACGCTGCTCGACCCGATGGAGGACCCGCTCGGCTCGGGCTACCACATCATCCAGTCCACCATCGCGATCGGCTCGGGCGGCATCCTCGGCAAGGGGTGGCTCAACGGCACCCAGGCGCAGCTCGACTTCGTGCCGGAGCGCTCGACCGACTTCATCCTGGCGGTGTTCGGCGAGGAGTTCGGCCTCGTGGGCATCGCCGTGCTGTGCGCGCTCTACCTCCTCATCATCGTGCGGGGCCTGATGATCGCGGCGAACGCCTCGACCGCGTTCGCGCGGCTCACGGCGGGCGCCATCACGCTCACCTTCTTCACGTACGCGTTCGTGAACATGGGCATGGTGAGCGGCATCCTGCCCGTGGTCGGCGTCCCGCTGCCGATGGTGAGCTACGGCGGCACGGCGCTGCTGTCGGTCCTCGCGGGATTCGGCATCCTCATGTCGATCGCCACGCACAAGCAGCTGGTGTCCAGTTGACGGGCCGCGCGCTCCTCGTGCTCGCCGCGCTGGTCCTCGGGGCGTGCGCTTCGGCGCCCAAGCGCCATCCGTACTATGCGGACGACGGGCCGCCCGAGTCCGTGCCCGCGGGCCTCGACCGGGTGCCCGACGCCGTGCCCCGCGACGAGGCGCCCAGCCGTTCAGCGAACCGCCCCTACACCGTGCTCGGGCAGACCTACGTGCCGGTCGTCGGCCGCGAGGCCTACAAGGAGCGCGGCCTCGCCTCGTGGTACGGGCGCAAGTTCCAGGGCCAGAAGACGGCCTCGGGGGAGCCCTACGACATGTTCAAGATGACCGCCGCGCACAAGACGCTGCCGATCCCGAGCTACGCGCGTGTGACGAACCTCGCCAACGGCAAGTCGGTGGTGGTGCGCGTCAACGACCGCGGGCCGTTCTACTCGGGCCGCGTGATCGACCTCTCGTATGCGGCCGCCACGCGCATCGGCCTCGCCGCGAGGGGCAGCGGCATGGTCGAGGTCGAGCGGGTCTTCGAGTCGTCCCCGGCGCGGGAAGGGGCCACCGCCCCTACGCCGGCGCCGCCTTCCCCGGCCCCGGTCGCCACGGCCGCGAGCGCGATTCCCCCCGCCGCGGCCGCCGCCCCGGCGCTCGTCACCGCCGACGCCGGTGGCATCTGGGTGCAGCTCGGCGCCTTCTCCAGCGCGCAGGGCGCCGAGATCTTCCGCGACCAGGCCGCGCGCGCGCTGCCCTGGATCCTCGAGCCGATTCGCGTGATCGAAGCGGGCGCGCTGCACCGCGTGCGGCTCGGCCCCTATCGCAACCGCGAGGAAGCCGACGCCATCGCCGCCAAGGTGCGCGAATCCCTCGGCTATGCCCCGGCCGTCATCGACCGCTAGGACGAAGCGCGTGAAACGCCTTCTCGCGACGCTCGCGGCCTGCGCGGCCCTCGCGGTCTGCGCCCAGACCGTGACGCCGCCCCCGATCGCCGCGCGCGCCTACCTCCTCGTGGATGCGCTGAGCGGGCAGACGCTCGCGGCCGCCTCGGAGAACGACCGCGTCGAGCCGGCCTCGCTCACGAAGCTGATGACCGCCTACCTCGTGTTCGCCGCGCTCCGCGACCACAAGCTCGACGAGAGCCAGGCGGTCCCCGTCTCGGTGAAGGCCTCGAAGGCGCCCGGCTCGCGGATGTTCCTCGACCCGCGCACGCCGGCGACGGTGCACGACCTGCTGCAGGGGCTCGTCGTCGAGTCGGGAAACGACGCCGCCATCGCGCTCGCCGAGGCGGTGGCGGGCTCCGAGGAGGCCTTCGTGGATCTCATGAACCGCCAGGCGCAGCGCCTGGGGCTCGCCGGCACGCACTTCGCCAACGCGAGCGGCGAGCCCGCCCCCGGCCACTACTCGACGGCGCGCGACCTCGCCACCCTCGCGCTCGCCCTGATCCGCGACTTCCCCGACCGCTACCCGATCTACGCGGAGAAGGAGTTCACGTACGACCACATCGCCCAGAGCAACCGCAACCGCCTGCTCTGGACGGATCCCACCGTGGACGGCGTGAAGACCGGCTTCACGCAGTCGGCGGGCTACTGCCTCGTGGCGTCGGCGCGACGCGGCGAGCGGCGCCTGGTCTCGGTGGTGCTCGGCGCGGACTCGGACACGCTGCGCACCACGGAGAGCCAGAAGCTCCTCAACTTCGGCTTCCAGGCCTACGACACGCGCCGCGTGTACGAGAAGGGGCGGCCGGTGGCCCAGGTCGAGATCTACAAGGGAACCCGGTCGCGCGTCGACCTCGGATTCGCGCACGACGTCTGGCTCACCCTCCCGCGCGACGGCTTCTCGGGCATCCGCGCGGTGCTGCAGACGCGGCAGCCCTTCGTCGCCCCGCTTGCCGCGGGCGAGAAAGCGGGGATAATGAAGCTCATGCGCGACAACGCGCCGGTCGCCCAGATTCCGGTGGTGGCCCTCGAGGACGTGCCGGTTGCCGGCTTCCTGTCCCGGGGCTGGGACACCCTCAGGCTCCTCGCCCACTCATCGCCATGAACTCGCCCATCGCCCACTTCAACGGCGCGCTGCTGCCCCTCGACCGCATCGCCATCTCGCCCCTCGATCGCGGGTTCCTCTTCGGCGACGGGGTCTACGAGGTGATCCCCGTCTACGACGGCGTGCCGCTGCGCGCGCGCGAGCACTTCGAGCGCCTGCAGCGCTCGATGGACGAGATCGGACTGGCGAACCCGCACACCGTCGACGAGTGGATCGCGCTCACGCAGGAGCTCCTCGCCCACCATCCCGGCAACCAGGCGGTCTACGTGCAGGTGACGCGCGGCGTGCCCCCGAAGCGCGACCACGTGATGCCGAAGGGTCTGAAGCCCACCGTCTTCATGATGTGCCAGCCGCTCGCCACGCCCTCGCGCGAGGCGGTCGAGAAGGGCGTGGCCTGCGTCACGTCGCGCGACTTCCGCTGGGAGAAGTGCCATATCAAGTCGACCTCGCTCCTCGGCAACGTGATGGCGCGCCAGGTCTCCGCCGAGGCCGGCGCCGCCGAGACCATCCTCATCCGCGACGGCTTCGTGACCGAGGCGTCGGCTTCCAACGTGTTCGTCGTGAAGGGCGGCAAGGTCGCCGCTCCGCCGCAGGACAACTTCATCCTCCTCGGCATCACCTACGACCTGCTGGTGAAGCTCGCCGGCGAAGGGGCGATCGATCTCGAGATCCGGAGCGTCGCCGAGGCGGAGCTGCGCGCGGCCGACGAGATCTGGCTGTCCTCGTCGTCGAAGGAGGTGCTCGCCGTGACCACCCTCGACGGCAAGCCCGTGGGCGACGGGCGCCCGGGACCGCTCTTCCGGCGCATGCACGCGCTCTTCCAGGACCACAAGCGCAAGCTCGCGGCCGCGCGGCCCGTGGCCGCTTGAATTGCGCCCGCGCGCGCCCCATCTTGGTCGAATGCGCACGCCTCCCGCGAACCCGCCGCAGGACCCGGCTCCCTCGCTGCTCACGTTCCCCTGCATCTTCCCGATGAAGGTGATGGGCCGTCGCGAGGACGGCTTCGCGCAGGTGGTCTCCGAGATCGTGCTGCGCCATGCCGAGGACTTCCGCCCCGAGACGATCGAGATGCGCTCCTCGAAGAACGCGCGCTACCTCTCGCTCACGGTCACCATCAACGCCCGCTCGCGCGAGCAGCTCGACGCGCTCTATTCGGAGCTCTCGAAGCACCCGATGGTGATGATGGTGCTGTGAGGGTCCGCGCGCTCGGCCGCGTGGCCTACGAACCCACCTGGCGCGCGATGCAGGCGCTCACCGCCGCGCGCGACGCGCGCGCTCCCGACGAGCTCTGGCTGCTCGAGCACCCCCCGGTCTACACGCTGGGGCTCGCGGGGCGGCGCGAGCACCTCCTCGCTCCCGGCGACATTCCCGTGGTCGCGTCGGACCGCGGCGGCCAGGTGACCTACCACGGCCCCGGCCAGGCGGTGGCCTACGTGATGCTCGACCTGCGCCGGAACGCGCTCGGCGTGAAGGAGCTGGTGCGGCGGCTCGAGCAGTCGGCGATCGAGCTCCTCGCCGGCTACGGCATCGCGGGGGAGCGGCGCGCGGGCATGCCCGGGGTCTACGTGGGCGGCGCGAAGATCGCCGCCGTGGGCCTGCGCATCGCGCGCGGTTGCAGCTACCACGGAATGGCCGTGAACGCCGATCTCGACCTCGAGCCCTTCGGGCGCATCGACCCGTGCGGCTATCGGGGCCTTCCGAGCACGCGTCTCGCCGACCACGGGGTCCGTGATAGCATCGATGCGGTGCAGCACAAGCTCGCGGAGTCGCTCGCGCGATGCCTGATCCCGACCTGAAGAGCCGCCAGAAACGCGCCCTCAAGACCGCGCGCATCCCCATCAAGGTGGCGCCGTCCGAGCCCCTGCGCAAGCCCGCCTGGATCCGCGTGCGCTCGGGCGGGGGCGAGCGCTTCTCCGCGATCAAGCGCATCCTGCGCGAGGCGAAGCTGCACACCGTCTGCGAGGAGGCTTCCTGCCCGAACATCGGCGAATGCTTCGGGCACGGCACCGCCACCTTCATGATCATGGGCGACCTGTGCACGCGCCGCTGCCCGTTCTGCGACGTCGCCCACGGCCGGCCGCAGCCCCTCGATGCCGACGAGCCGCGCAACCTCGCCGAGGCGGTGGCGGCGATGAAGCTCGCCTACGTGGTGGTGACGAGCGTGGACCGCGACGACCTGCGCGACGGGGGCGCGGGACACTTCGCCGAGTGCATCCGCGCGGTGCGCGGCCTCTCGCCCGCGACGCGCATCGAGATCCTCACGCCCGACTTCCGCGGACGCTCCGAGCGAGCGCTCGACCTCCTCGGGACGGCGCCGCCCGACGTGATGAACCACAACCTCGAGACGGTGCCGCGGCTGTACGCGCAGGCGCGGCCCGGCTCCGACTACGCGCACTCTCTCGCGCTGCTCGCCGGGTTCAAGGCGCGGCATCCGGGGATCCCGACGAAGTCGGGCCTGATGGTGGGGCTCGGCGAGACCTACGAGGAGATCCTCGAGGTGATGCGCGACCTGCGCGGGCACGGCGTGGACATGCTCACGATCGGGCAGTACCTGCAGCCCTCCAGGCACCACCTTCCCGTGGCGCGCTTCGCCCATCCCGACGAGTTCCGCCGCCTCGAGGAGGAGGCCGGGCGGATGGGCTTCGCCCACGCCGCCTGCGGTCCCCTCGTGCGCTCGAGCTACCACGCCGACCGCCAGGCGAGCGACGCCGGTTTGACCTGAAGCATCCCGCGGGATGGCAGGCGGCGCATAATTCCCGCATGGTCACGGCTCGCGCATCGAAATACGCCCTGCTCGCCGCCTGCTGCCTCGCGGCCGGCGCGGGACCGGCTTCGGCCGAGGTCTTCCGCTGCACGGCCCCCGATGGCTCGGTGAGCTACCAGCAGCTGCCCTGCCCGGCGAAAGAATCCTCGCGCGCCCTCGACATTCCCTCGAGCTTCCCCGCACCCGACGTGCAGGAACGCGCGCGCCTGTTCGAGCGCGAGGCGGCGCTCGATCGCCGCCTCGAGGCATGGCGCGAGCGCGTAAGCCGCGAGGAGATCGCCCGCGCGATGCAGCCGCCGGCGCCTCCGGCCGCGCAACCCGAGGAATCGCCGCTGCTCTGGGGCCTGCCGTTCCCGATCTACGGCCGCCCCGGTCCGCCGCGGCCGGGAATGGGACGCCCGCGACCCACTCCCCACGCGGGCGTACGCGGTTACTAGGCGGCTAGTCGACCCGCCCGTAGGCGGGCAGCGTGAGGAACTCCACGTACTCGTCCGAGGCGGTGATCTCCTCGAAGAGCTTCGCGCCCTCGGCGTAGCGCCCCGCCGCGTAGGCGTCCGCGCCCACGAGGGCGGGCGTCCTGCGCAGCTCGTCGGCGAGCACCTCGTGGAAGAGCTCCTTCGTGACCTTGCGGCCGTCGTCGAGGACCCCCCTGGGAGAGCGGATCCACTGCCAGACCTGCGAGCGCGAGATCTCGGCGGTGGCGGCGTCCTCCATCAGGTTGAAGATCGGCACGCAACCGTTGCCCGCGAGCCATGAGCCGATGTACTGGATGCCGACCTGGATGTTGTTGCGCAGGCCCGCCTCGGTGATCGGTCCCCCGGGGCGGAAATCGAGGAGGTCCTTCGCGGCGACCGCGACGTCGGGCCGCTGGCGCGAGTACTGGTTCGGCCCGGGCATGTAGCGGTCGAAGACCTCCTTCGCGATCGCGACCAGCCCCGGATGCGCGACCCACGTGCCGTCGCAGCCGTCGCCCGCCTCGCGCTCCTTGTCCGCGCGCACCTTGGCCAACGCCGCCTCGTTGGCCGCGGGATCGTTCTTGATGGGAATCTGCGCGGCCATGCCGCCCATCGCGGGGGCGTTGCGGCGATGGCACGTCTTCACCAGCAGCAGGGCGTACGCGCGCATGAAGGGCGACGTCATCGTGACGAGCCCGCGGTCGGCGAGGCAGAACTCGCGGTGCGAGCGCAGCTTCTTGATGCACGAGAAGATGTAGTCCCAGCGGCCGATGTTGAGCCCCGACGAGTGTTCGCGAAGCTCCCACAGGATCTCGTCCATCTCGAAGGCCGCGGGCAGCGTCTCGATGAGCACCGTCGCCCGCACCGAGCCGCGCGGGATCGCGAGCCGCTCCTGGGCGAAGACGAAGATGTCGTTCCACAGCCGCGCCTCGAGGTGCGACTCGATCTTCGGCAGGTAGTAGTACGGCCCGCTCCCGCGCGCGAGCAGCTCGGCGGCGTTGTGGAAGAAATTGAGGCCGAAATCGAAGAACGCGCCGGCCACGGGCGCCCCGTCGACGCTCACGTGCTTCTCGTCCAGATGCCAGCCCCGCGGGCGCGGGATGAGCACCGCCGTGCGCTCGCCGAGCGCGTAGCGCCGGCCCGACTGCTCGAAGGCGATCGAGCGGCGCACCGCGTCCATGAGGTTCGCCTGCCCCGAGACCATGTTGTCCCAGGTGGGGCAGTTGGCGTCCTCGAAGTCCGCCATGAACGTCATGGCCCCCGAGTTGAGCGCGTTGATCACCATCTTGCGGTCGGTGGGCCCGGTGATCTCGACCCTGCGATCGAGCAGGTCCGCGGGCTGCGCCGCGATCGTCCATTCCGACTCGCGCACGGAGCGCGTCGCGTCGAGGAAATCGGGCATGCGCCCGGCGTCGAACTCGCGCTGGCGCGCCGCGCGCGCCGCGATGAGCTCCGAGCGCCGCGCTCCGAAGCGCCGGCTGAGCTGCGCGACGAACTCGAGCGCGGCGGGCGTGAGGACGCGCGAGTATTCGGGACGCAGCGGCCCCGTGATGCGCATGCCCGAGGGCGGGACGATCGTCGTATCCATGGCGGGAGGTCCTTCTCGAAGCCTGCCAGTCTATTACCGAACTCGCATGGCATTAATGGGCTATTATGGCTAATCGTTTTATACTTTCACTCGCGTATGGACCACTTCAAGGAGCTCACGACCTTCGTCGAGGTGGCGCAGCGCGGAAGCCTGTCGGCGGCCGCCCGCGAGGAGGGCATCACGCCCGCCATGGTGGGGCGGCGCATCGACCAGCTCGAGGTGCGCCTGGGCGTGAAGCTCTTCAAGCGCTCCACGCGCAAGGTGACGCTCACCCCCGAGGGCTCCACGTTCTACGACGATTGCCACCGCGTGCTGGAGGAGCTGCGCAGCGCCGAGGAGGCGCTCGCCATCGGGGCGAAGAGCGCCTCGGGCCGGCTCATCGTGACGGCCCCGACGGCGTTCGGAAGGAAGCACATCGCCCCGCACCTGCCCGCGTTCATCGCCGAGCACCCGAGCCTCGCGATCACGCTACACCTTTCCGAGCGGCTGGTGGACCTCAAGAACGAGCGCTTCGACCTGGCGATCCGCATCGCGGACATGAAGAGCGCCGACCTCATCGCCGCGAAGCTCGCGCGCAACCATCGCGTCGTGTGCGGCTCGCCCGCCTACTTCAAGCGCGCCGGCAAGCCCCGCACGCTCGCGGACCTCGCGCGCCACAACTGCCTGGTCACCAGCACCGAGGACGGCGCCTCCGACAGCTGGACCTTTCAGGAAAAGGGCCGGCCCGTGACGGCCAAGGTGGCCGGCAACCTCCAGTGCAACGACGGGGAGGTGCTCACGCGGTGGGCGATCGCGGGCGAGGGCCTCGCCTGGCGCAGCGCCTGGGAGGTGAGCGAGGAGGTGAAGCGCGCTCGCCTCGTGACGGTGCTCGACGAGTTCGCCGTCCCCGGCAACAACGTCTACGCCGTCTACGCCGAGCGCCGGCTCCTCCCCGCGAAGGTGAGGTTCTTCATCGACTTCCTCAGGAAGACCTTCGGCGACCCGCCCTACTGGGAGTGAGAACCGGGACGGACCCCGAGCCCGGCGAGCGTGGCTCGAGGGTCGGCCCCTAGCGGAACTGCTTGACGACGTGGTGCTGACGGCGGCTCACGGGGAGCTTCTCGTCCGTGCCCTTGATCACCACCGCCCATCCCGATTCGCTCTCCTCGGCGTTGCGCACGAAGCCGGCGATCGCGTTGCGCGCCACGAGGCAGTTGCGGTGCACGCGCACGAAGGCCGAGGCGAACTCCTCCTCCAGGCGCGTGAGGGATTCCTCCACGAGATACTCGCGCTCGGCGGTGCGCACCGTGACGTACTTGAGCTCCGCGCGCAGGTAGAGGATCTCCGCGACCGGCACGAGGTGGATCTTCCCGCGCTCGTGCACCGAGAGGTGGCGGCGCGGCTGGTTGGCGGCCGCCTCCAGCGCCTCGCGGGAGACCGGGGCGGCGGCGCGCGCCTTGCCGAGCGCGGCGAGGAGGCGCTCGAGGCGGATGGGCTTGAGCAGGTAGTCGATCGCGTTCACCTCGAAAGCCTTGATCGCGTAGTTGTCGAACGCGGTCGTGAAGATGATGGCCGGCGGGTCGGGCATGCCCGCGATGTGGCGGGCGGCCTCCAGCCCGTCGATCTCCGGCATCCGGATGTCGAGCAGGACGATGTCGACCTTCTCGCGGTTGAGCACGTCGAGGACCTCGCGCCCGTTGCGCGCCTCGTCCACGATCGCGAGGGGGAAGCGCTCCCGGCACTCGTCGAGCAGGTCGCGCAGGCGCTGGCGCGCCGGCGCCTCGTCGTCGGCGATGAGGATGCGGGGCACGTCGCTGCGGGCGAGGGTCACGCCGGGGCCGTGAGGTAGGGCATGCGGATCGCGACGCGCCACCTGCCGTCGAGGGCTTCCGACTTCATGCTCGCCTCGGCGTCGAAATGCAGCTGCAGGCGCTCGCGGATGTTCGCGATCGCCATCCGGTTGCCGGCCGGGGAGCGCCCCTCGCCGGGGACCGGGTTCTCCAGCGTGAGCGCGAGCTGCGGCCCGTCGCGCCGGATCTCGATCGTGACCTCGCCGCCTTCCGGCGAGGGCTCGATGCCGTGGTAGACCGCGTTCTCGACGAGCGGCTGGAGCATTAGCGGGGGAACCAGCGCGTCGGCCGGCATGCCTTCGAGGCGCCAGACGACCTTCAGCCGCTCCCCGAGGCGCAGCGCCTCGATCTCGAGGTACTGGCGGGCGAGCTGCACCTCCTCGCCGATCGGGGCGAGCGTGCGGTTCTCGGACATGAGGACGCGGAAGAGGTCGGCCATGTCCTCGAGCGCGTGCTCGGCGCGGCGCGGCTCCGAGCGGATGAGCGAGATCACGGCGTTGATGCTGTTGTAGAGGAAGTGGGGCCGGATGCGCGCCTGCAGCGCCTGGATGCGCGCGTCCGCGATCGCCGGGGCGAGCGCCCGCGAGCGCAGGTCGAAGTAGGCGAGCGTGACCCCGGTCACGAAGACCACGAGCAGCGCGACCTGCGGGAATCCCATGCCGGCGCGGTCGGCGAAGGCGCCGCCCGCGGCTCGCGAGACGACCCAGGCGAGGGCGACCTCGAAGGCGAGCAGCGCGAGCACCGACGCGGCGTAGCCCATCGCGTGCAGCCAGCGGCGCACCCCGCACAGGGCGACGAGGCTCAGGATGAGCACCGGCTCGCCGAAGGTGGCGAGGATCACGAACTGGAACCCGGCCGACCGCAGGTCCGGGGCGCGCATGACGGCCCCGGCGGCGAGGAGCAGGTTCACGACGATCAGGGAGCGCAGCATGATGCCCAGGTTGCAGAAGTTGGGCAGCCGGATCCCCGTAGCCGTCTGATTTATACTCGCCACGTTCCCCATTTGGCCATCGCCGCCGATTCCATGCAACAAGACGAGAAGCCGGCCGGGAAGCCAGGCGCCGGCAAGGCGTGGTCGGGCCGCTTCGCCGAGCCCATCGACGAGCTCACGCAGCGCTTCAACGCCTCGGTCGCCTTCGACCGGCGCCTCGCCGAGTTCGACATCCGGGCCTCGCTCGCCCACGCCCGCATGCTCGGGCGCTGCGGGATCATCGGCGCCCGGGACCTCGCCGCCATCGAGGGCGGGATGGCGCGCATCCTCGAGGAGGTGCGTTCCGGCACCTTCGCGTGGTCGGTCGAGCGCGAGGACGTCCATTTCAACATCGAGCACCGCCTCACGGAGCTCGTCGGCGAGCCGGGCAAGCGCCTGCACACCGCCCGCTCGCGCAACGACCAGGTCGCCACCGACGTGCGCCTGTGGCTGAGGAGCGAGATCGACGGCCTGCTCGGGCTGCTGCGCCGCGTCCGCGAGCGGCTCCTGGAGGCCGCCGAGCGCGAAGCGGCCACGCTCATGCCGGGCTTCACGCACATGCAGGTCGCGCAGCCGGTGACCTTCGGGCACCACCTGATGGCCTATTTCGAGATGTTCACGCGCGACGCGGAGCGCCTCGCCGACTGCCGGCGCCGCGCCAACCGCCTGCCCCTCGGCGCGGCGGCACTCGCCGGCACCGGCTACCCCATCGACCGCGAATCGGTGGCCCGCGAGCTCGGCTTCGACGGCGTCTGCGAGAACTCGCTCGACGCCGTCTCCGACCGGGACTTCGCCGTCGAATTCCTCGCGGCCGCCGCGCTCGCCATGGCCCACGTCTCGCGGCTCGGCGAGGAGCTGGTGATCTGGACGAGCCCGCCGTTCGGCTTCGTCGAGATCGCGGATCGCTTCTGCACCGGCTCCTCGATCATGCCGCAGAAGAAGAACCCGGACGTGGCGGAGCTGATGCGCGGAAAGACGGGGCGCGTCTACGGGGCGCTCGTCGCCCTGCTCACCGTCCTCAAGGGCCAGCCGCTCGCCTACAACAAGGACAACCAGGAGGACAAGGAGCCCCTCTTCGACGCCTCCGACACGCTGCGCGACGTCCTGGCGATCCTCGCGGAGATGCTGCCCGGCGTGAAGGCGCGGCCCGACCGGATGGCCGCCGCGCTGCGCGACGGCTACGCCACCGCCACCGACCTCGCCGACTATCTCGTGCGCAAGGGGCTCGCCTTCCGCGACGCCCACGAGGCGGTCGCGCGCGCGGTGCGCGCGGCCGAGGCACAGGGCAAGGACCTCTCGGAGCTCGCCACGGCGGAGCTGCGCGCCTTCTCGCCGCTCATCGGCGACGACGTCCACGCCGTGCTCACCGCCTCAGGCTCGGCCGCCTCCCGACGGCACGTGGGCGGCACCGCTCCCGAGGCCGTGCGCTCGGCGATCGCGCGCGCGCGCGAGCGCCTCTCGGTGGGACCCTAGGCCGCCTCCTCGGTCTTCTTCGCCTCGAAGATGCGGCAGATCTTGCGCGTCTCGGGGCCGGAGAGGCGGTCGCCCATCCGGCCGCACCGGTAGATGCGCTGCGAGAGCTTCTGGCACCAGCTGCAGTTGTGGCACACGCCGAAGGGGGCGCCCTCGTTGTCCTCCTGCAGCGTCGTGAGGGCCTCGCGGAGCGCGGACACCGCGTTGCGGATGCGGTTCGGGCTGATGTTGCGGGTCGCGTTCTGCCACGCGAGCGTGGGCTGCGCCTCGTAGAGCAGGCGCTCGCCCGCCGGCGAGAGCCTCAGCCGGACCACCCGCCGGTCGATGTCGTCCTCGAAGCGCTCGATCAGCCCGCGGCGGTCGAGGAGCAGCAGCGTCTGGGAGACGGTGCCCTTGGTGAGCCCCAGGTATTCGGCGAGCGCCTGCGGCGTGTTGGAATACCGGTTCGCCTTGCTGAGGTAGATCAGCGACTGGAGGTGCACCGGCTGGAGCGACTCCTCGGCGCCGGCGCGCCGCAGCTCCGTGCGCATGAGGTTGCCCAGCCGCTCGACCAGCTCGAGAAGGACGATCGGGTTCTTGTCCAGCCGCGCCTCCTGCTCATCGCCGCGTGCGGGGATCGAATCGCGACCCCCGGACGTTTGCTTCGCCCATTAGTATCGGCTCGATACGGAAAAGTCAAGCTTTTGATGCGGCTCGTTTTCGTATCGGATCGATACCGACCGGCTGCGAGACCGCAAAACTGCCGGTTTTCGTCGCTTTCCGACGCCCGTGATCAGCTCCAGCTCACGCGCACCCCGCCCTGCAGCGCGATGAGGCGCGCGAGCGATGCGAAGAGCTCCTCTCCCGAACGCGTGTCGTGCCACGCGCCCTCGCGCGACGCGAAGTGGAAGCCTCCGGAGCGGGCCGCGACCCAGATTTCCCGGCTGGGCGTCTGCCGGTTCACGACGATGCGGCTGCCGTCCGGGCAGCCGACGGTGAGCACGCCGCCCTCGAGGTCCACCTCGAGCTCCTCGCGCGCGTCGAGCGCCGACTCGACGCGCGCGAGAGCGGCGTCCACGGCCCGGTGGAAATCCGATTCCGTCATAATGCCCTCATGATACGCGCGCTCGCGCTCGCCACGCTCCTCGCTCTCGTCGCGGCCTGCGGCCAGAAGGGGCCGCTGCGCCTGCCCGAGGCACCCGGACCGGCCGTGCCGCCTCCCGCGCCCGGCGCGCCCACCTCCTCGCCATGACCTTCCTCGCGCGGGCCGACGGCGAGCTGCAGCTCGACGGCGTGTCGCTCGCCGAGGTGGCGCGGCGCTTCGGCACCCCCTGCTACGTCTACTCGCGCGCGGCGATCGAGTCGGCCTACCGCGCCTTCGACGAGGGCCTCGCGGGCATCGACCACACGGTCTGCTACGCGGTGAAGGCGAACTCGAACCTCGCGGTGCTCGACATCCTGCGGCGCCTCGGCGCCGGGTTCGACATCGTGTCGGGCGGCGAGCTCGCGCGCGTGCTCGCCGCGGGCGGAAGCGCCGGCCGCGTCGTCTTCTCCGGCGTCGGCAAGTCCGAGGCCGAGATCCGCGCCGCGCTCGCCGCCGGCATCGCGTGCTTCAACGTGGAGAGCGAGCCGGAGCTCGAGCGCCTCGACGGGCTCGCCGGCGCGGCCGGCGTGCGCGCGCCCGTGGCGCTGCGCGTGAACCCCGACGTCGACGCGCGCACGCATCCTTACATCTCGACGGGCCTGGCGGGAAACAAGTTCGGGATCCCGCACGCGGCCGCCCTCGCGGCCTACCGGCGCGCGGCGCGACTGCCCAACCTGCGCGTGGCCGGGATCGGGACGCACATCGGCTCCCAGATCCTCGACACCGCCCCGCTCGACGAGGCGCTCGAACGCGTCCTCGAGCTCGTGGACGCGCTCGCCTCCGAGGACATCGGGCTCGAGCACCTGGACCTGGGAGGCGGCCTCGGCATCCGCTATCGCGACGAGGAGCCGCCCGACATCCGCGCCTACTGCGGCCGCCTCGCACGCCGCCTCGCCGGGCGGGGCCTGCGCCTGCTGCTCGAGCCGGGCCGCGCCATCGTGGGCGCGGCCGGGGTGCTGCTCACGCGCGTCGAGTACCTGAAGCTCGACAAGGCCCGGCGCTTCGCCGTCGTCGACGCTTCCATGAGCGAGCTGCTGCGCCCCGCCCTCTACGAGTCGTGGCACGAGATCGTTCCCGTCTCGACCGCGGCGAGCGGCCGCGAGACCGCGCGCTACGACGTGGTCGGCCCCGTGTGCGAGTCGTCCGACGTGCTCGGCCTCGACCGCGACCTCGCCGTGCGGCAGGGCGATCTCCTCGCGATCCTCGCGGCCGGGGCCTACGGCATGGCGATGAGCTCGAACTACAACTCGCGCCCTCGCCCGTGCGAGGTGCTGGTCGACCGCGGCGCGGCCGTGGAAGTTCGCTCGCGGGAGCGCGTGGAGGCGCTCTACGCCCTGGAGCGCACCCTTCCGGCTGGGTGAAGCCGCCGCGCGCGTGCAAATCGCGCGATGCGGCACCTTTTGGTATCGGCTCGATACGAAATCGCCGCGAGTCCGAACAAATAGTCAGGCTTGACATGCGTGGATTCCGGCCGACTGCGTCTAGAATCCCTCTCACCAATCTCGTTCGATGCGAATCCGAACGCTTGGTAGTGCGATAAGGACGCCCGTCGGGCGGCCCGCACGACAGACAATCGGTCAACATTGAAAGGAGTCGAGCATGGCTGCGAAGAAGAAAGCGGCGAAGAAGAAGTCCTCCAAGAAGAAAACCGCGAAGAAGAAGTCATCTAAGAAGCGCGTAGCAAAGAAGAAGGCATCGAAGAAGAAGGCTGCGAAGAAGAAGTCGTCGAAGAAGAAAGCGGCAAAGAAGAGAACCGCCAAGAAGAAGGCTGCGAAGCGCAAGCCGGCGAGAAAGGCTGCGAAGCGCAAGCCGGCGATGCCCGCGGCGGCACCAATGAGGCCCATGGCCCCGGCGGTCACCCCGGTCATCACGCCGCTGATCAAGCCGATGAGCTGAAGGGGCGCGCAGGCGCCCCCCAGGCGAGACGGCTGGACCCGAACACGAGGCGCGACCCGACCGGACCCGCGCGAGCGGAAGGCAGCACGGCCGGGTAGCGCCTCGCGAGCGGGTGTCCCCCGCTTCAACCGGCGCCGAACGCCTCCACCACGGCGTAGCGGCCCGTTCCCGTTTCCGAGCGCACGAGACTGAAGGCGTCGACGCTCCACGCGACCGGATCGACGGCCGCCCGGGGAACGTCGCGCCCGATGCGGCGCGCGAGCGTGGCGTGGAGCGCGAAGGGCCGCTCCTCGAGCGCGAATCCCGAGGCCGAAAGCCGGGCCGCGAGGTCGGCCTGCAGCGCGGCGAGCGCCGGCCCCGGCGGCGAGAGGCTCCCGGCCCACGCGACCCGCGCCTTGCCGAAGGATCCCACGCAGTCGAGCGTGACCGCGAAGCCCCCGAAGCGCACCGCGCGCGCCGCGGTCCTCGCCTCCTCGACGCGGGAGGCCGCGACCTCGCCGAGGAACGCGAGCGTGACGTGGATCTTCTCGGCGGGCACGGGCTTCCCGCCGGCGGCGGCGGCCACCTCGGTGGCGAGGCGCGCGAGGCGCGCGCTCGCCGGCCCGTCCGGCCACAGGGCGAAGAAGAGCCGCGCCATCGCTAGATCAGGAACACCTTGGCGAGCCCCAGGAAGGTGAAGAAGCCCATGCTGTCGGTCACGAACGTGAGGAACACGCTCGACCCGACGGCCGGATCGCGACCGAAGCGCTCCGTCGAGAACGGGATGAAGATGCCGGCGAGCGCGGCCTTCACGGCAGCTCCGCCGCGGGCATGCGCGCGAGGATGGTCTGCGTCCTGCGCTCGAGCCAGCGCGTGCTCCGGTGGCGATCGTAGAAGCGGGGGTTGGGTACCATCGCCGCGAGGCGCGCGGAGTCCTCGGGGCCGAGCGCGGCCGCGCTGACGCCGAAGTAGTGGCGCGCGGCCGCCTCCGCGCCGAAGACGTCGTCGCCCCATTCGATCACGTTCAGGTAGATTTCCAGGATCCGCCGCTTGTCCATCACGTGCTCGATCATCACGGTGATCAGCGCCTCCTCGCCCTTGCGCCAGGGCGTGCGGCTCGCCGACAGGAAGAGGTTCTTCGCGAGCTGCTGCGAGATGGTCGAGCCGCCCGCCACCACGCGCCCCCTCCTCAGGTTCTTCTCCCGGGCCTGCTCGATCGCCTCCCAGTCGAAGCCCTCATGATCGACGAAGCGCGAGTCCTCCGCCACCACGACCGCGCGCTTGAGGCTCGCCGAGATGCGATCGTACGGGACCCATTGCTGGCGCAGCTTCGCCGCCGGGTCTTGCCGCCGCAGCTCGGCGAGCCGCTCGCCCATGAACGCCGTCATGCGCGGATCGTGGTCTTTCCACCACCAGACGCGCGCGAGGTACGACAGCTGCAGCGCGAGGAACGCACCGGCCGCGGCGACCGCGAGCCATGCCGCGTAGCGCAGCGCTCGCTTCACGCGAGGCCCGGGCGCAGCGCGGCGAGCACCTCGGCGGTCGCCGGACGCCGACCGCGCCACAGCAGGTAGGATTCGGCGGCCTGCTCGACGAGCATGCCGAGGCCGTCGCAGGCGTGCGCCGAGCGCGCGCGGGCGCGTGCGAGGAACGCTTCCGCCGCGTGCCCGTACGCCATGTCGTAGGCGAGCGCGCCCTCCCGGAACACCGCGTCGGGCACCTCGAGGGTCTCGCCGCGCGTGGACGTCGAGGTGGCGTTGAGGACGAGATCGTAGTCGCGCGCGGGGATCGCCCCGAGCGCGCACGCCTCGACCGGGCCCCGGTTCGCGAAGCGCGCGGCGAGCTCCCGGGCGCGATCCGGCGTGCGATTCGCGATCACCACGACCGAGGGCGCTTCGCCGAGCAGCGGGCCGAGTACGCCGCGCGCCGCGCCTCCCGCCCCGAGCACGAGAATGCGCGCGCCGCGCAGCGCGAAGCCGAGATTCGCGGTGAGGTCGATCACGAGCCCGGCTCCGTCGGTGTTGTCGGCCTCGATGCGCCCGTCGCGCCGCGCGAGGAAGTTGGCCGCGCCCGCCAACTCAGCGCGCGCGCTCGCCGCCGCGGCGAGCCGGAACGCTTCCACCTTGAAGGGCAGCGTCACGTTCGCGCCCAGGCCGCCCGATTCGAAGAACGCGGTCGCGGTGCCGCGGAAATCGTCGAGGGGCGCGAGCAGCGCCGAGTACTCGATGCGATCTCCGAGCTGCGCGGCGAAGCGCGCGTGGATCGCGGGCGAGAGGCTGTGCGCGACGGGATTGCCGATGACGACGTAGCGGTCCATCGGGATTCGGGACAATGGGGGCCGTGCGAAGATCCGGGAGCCGGCCATGATAACGGCGCTGCCTCCGGAATCGCCAATTTTAATAGTATGGCGGCCTGTAAGGCGGGCGGCTCGCGCAATGCGCTATCATGGTGCGCTCATTCGAACATCGGCACCGCGGTAGTGCGCGCCGGGCCTTCGGATGGCACGATGCCCCTATTAATCAAAACCTTGGGCTGCACCGTCCCGTGGCATGCTTCCTGCTGACCAAACGCCTCGACCAGACTTTCCAGCCGTTCTTCCACCCACCCCGGCAAATCCATTCCACAGGAGAGACCCATGGCAGTCGCCGACGTGTTCAAGACCATCAAGGAAAACGAGGTCCGCTTCGTGGACCTGCGCTTCACCGACACCAAGGGAAAGGAACAGCACGTCACCGTTCCGGTCAAGGCGTTCACCGACGACAAGTTCAAGGATGGCCACGCCTTCGACGGTTCGTCCATCGCCGGGTGGAAGGGCATCGAAGCCTCCGACATGCTGCTCATGCCTGATCCTGACAGCGCGCGCATGGATCCGTTCTTCGACGAGGCGACCCTCGCGCTCACCTGCGACGTGCTCGAGCCGACCACGGGCAAGGGCTACGAGCGCGACCCGCGCACGATCGCGAAGCGCGCGGAGGCGTACCTCAAGAGCAGCGGCCTCGGCGACGCCGCGTACTTCGGCCCCGAGCCGGAGTTCTTCGTGTTCGACGCCGTCGAGTGGAAGGTCGACATGTCGGGCAGCTTCGTGAAGATCTATTCCGAAGAGGCGCCCTGGTCGAGCGACGCGAAGATCGAGGGCGGGAACCTGGGCCACCGTCCGCCGGTGAAGGGCGGCTACTTCCCCGTGCCGCCGGTCGATTCGCTGCAGGACATCCGCTCCGCGATGGCCCTCGCGCTCGAGGAGCAGGGCGTGGAGGTCGAGGTGCACCACCACGAGGTCGCCGCGCCCGGGCAGAACGAGATCGGAACCAAGTTCAACACGCTCGTGAAGCGCGCCGACTGGCTGCAGATCCTCAAATACACCGTCTGGAACGTCGCGCGCTCGTACGGCAAGACCGCGACCTTCATGCCGAAGCCGGTGGTGGGCGACAACGGCTCGGGGATGCACGTGCACCAGTCGGTGTGGAAGGGCGGGCAGAACCTCTTCGCGGGCGACGGCTACGCGGGGCTGTCCGAGTTCGCGCTCTACTACATCGGCGGCATCATCAAGCACGCGAAGGCGCTCAACGCGATCACCAACCCGGGCACCAACTCGTACAAGCGCCTGGTGCCGCACTTCGAGGCGCCGATCAACCTCGCCTACTCCGCGCGCAACCGCTCGGCTTCGTGCCGCATCCCCTACGCCCCGAGCCCGAAGGGACGGCGCGTGGAGGTGCGCTTCCCCGATCCCACGGCCAACCCGTACCTCGCGTTCGCCTCGATGCTGATGGCGGGCCTGGACGGCGTGCAGAACAAGATCCATCCGGGCGACCCGCTCGACAAGAACCTCTACGACCTCGAGCCCGAGGAGGCCGCGAAGGTGCCGCACCCCTGCTCCTCGCTCGACGAGGCGCTCGAGAACCTCGACAAGGACCGCGCCTTCCTCACGCGCGGCGGCGTGTTCACCGACGACATGCTCGACGCGTACATCGGCCTCAAGTACGAGGAGGTCCAGCGCTTCCGCATGACCACGCATCCCGTGGAGTTCGACATGTACTTCTCGGCTTGAAAGCCGGGCCGCCGGCGCCGGGGGGGGCGCTCGCGCCCCCCGGCGCTCGCCGCGAGCGACGGCTCCACTTGTGGGCGAGATGCCCCCCAACCACAAGGTATTGCGCAATCCGACCGCATCCCCTTGATCTGATTGCTTTTTCCATGGGCCCTGCCTATCCTGTCCCTCCCGTTTCACGAAAGGGAGCGCGGCATGAAGACCGTATGGATCGCGGGCGTCGCACTGGCGTTCTCGGCGACGGCGCTCGCGCAGACGACGATCTACAAGCTCGTGGATCAGGAAGGGCGGGTGACGTATTCGAACCGGCCGATGAAGGGCGCGATGATCGTGGATCTCGATCCCCTCACGGTAATTCCGACCTCGCCCCAGGTTGTTTCGGAGAAGTCGAACATCGCGGTGTACCCGGAGCAGCCGACCGCCGCGCCGGCGCCGCGCGCCGACCCGAGCGCGCCCGTGGCGAAGGTGATGCCGATTCCCGCCGCCCTCGCCTCCATCGACGTCCAGACCCAGAAGCGGCGCGACGACGGACGCCGCCGCATCCTCGAGGACGAGCTGCAGAAGGAGCAGGAGTCGCTCGACGCGGTGCGCGCCTCGCTGCAGAAGGAGCAGCAGAACCCCGAGCTCGTCGCCGCGGTGCGCGTGGCGCAGAACACCCCGAACCCCACGCCCGCCCAGCTCAAGCAGTTCCACGAGAACATCGACAAGGCCTCCGGCCGCATCCGGGGGCTGCAAGCCACCGCCGCCGAGCACGAGAAGAACATCGAGGCGCTCAAGAAAGAGCTCGGCGCGCTGAAGCCCTAGCCTCGAGAAGTTCCCCCTTCCGGCAATCCCGTTGTGCCGAAGCGCCCGCCCCCCGGGCTGGCGCTGCCTTTGCTTGTCCTCGTCGGGGCGGATGGTGAGCCGCGAGTACGCGGGCCTGGACCTGCTCTCCACCGCCGTGCTTCTGCTCGATGAGGACCTGCGCGTGACCCATGCCAATCCCGCCGCCGAAACGCTCCTCGCCCAGGCGCGCAAGCACCTCGTCGGTGCGCGCCTCGACCGCGCCCTGCCCGGAAACGAGGCGCTCCTGCAGCGGCTGCAGCAGTCGATCGCGGCCGAGGCCGGGTTCAGCGAGAACGACCTCACGGTGGACATCGCCGGCCAGTCGCTGCACCTCCAGTGCGTGATCACGCCCGTCGAGGCCGGCGAGTCGCGCCTCCTGCTCGAGCTGAGGCAGCTCGAGCAGCAGCTCAAGATCGCCCGGGAATCGAGGCTCCTCGAGCAGCAGGAAGCCAACCGCGAGCTCATCCGCAACCTCGCGCACGAGATCAAGAACCCGCTGGGCGGGATCCGCGGCGCCGCGCAGCTCCTCGAGGGCGAGCTGGAGGATCCCGGGCAGCGCGAGTTCACGCAGGTGATCGTGAAGGAGGCCGACCGCCTCCAGTCGCTCATGAACCGGCTGCTCACGCCGAACCGCCTTCCGCGCATGGAGCCGATCAACATCCACGAGGTGACGGAGCGCGTGCGCATGCTGCTGCTCGCGGAGTTCCCCGCGGGCCTCGAGATCCGGCGCGACTACGACGCGAGCCTGCCGGACCTGCACGGGGACAAGGAGCAGCTCATCCAGGCGCTGCTCAACGTGGCGCGCAACGCGGCCCAGGCCACCTCGGGGCGCGGCGACATCCTGATTTCCACGCGCATCGCCCGCCAGGTCACGATCGCCCGGTCGCGCTACCGCCACGCCATCGCCGTGAGCATCGAGGACAACGGCCCCGGCGTGCCGCCGGAGCTCGCCGAGCGGATCTTCTATCCGCTCGTGAGCGGGCGCGAGGGCGGGACGGGGCTGGGGCTTTCGCTCGCGCAGAGCTTCGTGAGCCAGCACCACGGCCTGATCGAGTTCGAGAGCGTGCCGGGGCGCACGCGCTTCACCGTCCTGCTTCCGCTGCACGCCCAGGAGGCGCTCGCCCCATGAACGCGCCCGAGGCCGCCCTGCATCCGGTGTGGATCATCGACGACGACCGCTCCATCCGCTGGGTGTTCGAGAAGGCGCTCGAGCGCGAGGGCATCGCGCACCGCACCTTCGGCGCCGCGCAGGAGGCGCTCGACCGCCTGCGCGACGAGACGCCCCGCGTGGTGGTGAGCGACATCCGCATGCCGGGGCTTTCGGGCCTGGACTTCATGCGGCAGCTGCGCGACCGGCTGCCGGCCACGCCCGTCATCATCATGACCGCCTACTCCGACCTGGAAAGCGCGGTGGCGGCGTTCCAGGGAGGCGCCTTCGAGTACCTCGCCAAGCCCTTCGACGTGGACCATGCGGTCGAGCTCGTGCGCCGGGCGATGGACGAGGCCGAGCGGCCCGCGACCCCGGCCGCGGGGGAGGAGCCGGCCCCGGAGATCCTCGGCCAGGCGAGCGCGATGCAGGAGGTCTTCCGCGCGATCGGACGGCTCGCGCAATCGCAGGCAACGGTGCTGATCACGGGGGAGTCGGGCACGGGCAAGGAGCTGGTCGCGCGCGCGCTGCACCGCCACAGCCCGCGCTCCGGCAAGGCCTTCATTGCGATCAACACCGCCGCCATCCCCAAGGACCTGCTGGAGAGCGAGCTTTTCGGCCACGAGCGCGGCGCCTTCACCGGCGCGCAGTCGATGCGGCGCGGCCGCTTCGAGCAGGCCGAGGGCGGGACGCTCTTCCTCGACGAGATCGGGGACATGCCCCCGGACCTGCAGACGCGCCTGCTGCGGGTGCTCTCCGACGGCCATTTCTACCGCGTCGGGGGCCACACGCCGCTTTCGGCGAACGTGCGCGTGATCGCCGCCACGCACCAGGACCTGGAGGCGCGCGTGAGGGAGCACTTGTTCCGCGAGGACCTCTACCACCGCCTGAACGTGATCCGGCTGCGCCTGCCGGCCCTGCGCGAGCGCCGCGAGGACATCCCGATGCTCGCGCGCCATTTCCTCGCGAAGAGCGCTCGCGACCTGGGCGTGGAAGGCAAGCGCCTCACGGAGGCGGCGCTGCAGTTCCTCGCCGCGCAGGAGTGGCCCGGCAACGTGCGCCAGCTCGAGAACGTCTGCCACTGGCTCACGGTCATGGCCCCCGGGCAGGTCGTCGACGTGAAGGACCTGCCGCCGGAAATCCGGGGCGGCGCAAGCCGGCCCGAGGGCGCCCCCGGCACGGTCGACTGGCGCCGCGCGCTGGAGCGCGAGGTGACCGGCCGCCTGGGACGCGGCGAATCGGGCATCGCCGATCCCCTCACGCGCGAGTTCGAGGCGATCCTCATCGCGAGGGCGCTGCAGCACACGGGGGGCCGGCGCATCGAGGCGGCGGGGCTCCTGGGCATCGGGCGCAACACCCTCACGCGCAAAGTGCAGGACCTCAAGATCGAGACGCCGGAGGACGACTAGGCGCGCTCGAAGCCGCATTCCTTCAGCGCGCGCGCCGCCCGTAGCGCGCCTCGAGTTCCGCGGGGGCGAGCGCCGGGCTCTCGTGGAATCCCTGGTACTCGTCGCACCCGAGGGCGCGCAGCGCCTCGAGCTGGGCCCGCGTCTCCACGCCCTCGGCGACGACCGAGAGCTTCAGCGAGTGCGCCATGGCGAGGATCGCCTTGATGATCGCCTCGTCGTTCGGGTCCTCGGCCATGTCGCGCACGAAGGAGCTGTCGATCTTGATCGAGTCGACCGGAAGCTTCTTCAGGTACGACAACGACGAGTAGCCGGTCCCGAAGTCGTCGATCGAGATCCCGACCCCCAGCGCACCCAGGCGGTTGAGGAGCTGCGCGTTCTCGGGGATGTTCTGCATGAGGTGGCTCTCGGTGAGCTCGAGCTCGAGCGCGGCCGGCTCGACGCCCGCCGAGGCGAGGGCGCGCTCGACGGCCGCGTAGAAACGCGCGCCGTCGCGGACCTGGCCGACGGAAAGGTTGACCGCCACCCGGAGCCCGGGTCGCACGCTCCTCCTCCACTCGCGCGCGCGCGCGCAAGCCTCCGCGAGCGCCCACTCGCCGATCGGCACGATGAGCCCCGAGTCCTCCGCGACGTCGATGAACTCGGCGGGCTCGAGCAGGCCCCGACGCGGGTGCTGCCAGCGGATCAGGGCCTCGACCGCGACCAGCTCGCCGGTGTCGATGCGCACCCGCGGCTGGTAGTGCAACGCGAGCTCGCCGCGCTTGAGGGCGAGCCTCAGGAAGCTCTCCAGCGACAGCCGCTCCTGGGCGCGCGCGTTCATGCCCGGCGAGAAGAACTGGTAGTTGTTGCGGCCCTTCTCCTTCGCGTAGTACATCGCGACGTCGGCGCTCTTCATGAGCGTCGCGCCGTCGCGCCCGTCGGCGGGGTACAGGCCGATGCCGATCGAGCACGAGGTGCTGAGCGGCTGGCTGCCCACCATCATCGGCGCGGCCATCGCGGCGATCATCTTCTCGGCCACGTGCTGCGCGCCCTCGTGGTGGCGATCGCGCAGGCCCTCGAGGATCACCGCGAACTCGTCGCCGCCCAGGCGCGCCACCGTGTCGTGGGCCCGCACGCAGGCGGTGAGGCGCGCGGCCACGCCCTTGAGCAGCTCGTCGCCGGCCTGGTGCCCCAGCGAGTCGTTGATGGTCTTGAAGCGGTCGAGGTCGATGAACATGAAGGCGAAACCCGCCTGGTTGCGCGCCGCGTTGAACACGGCCTGCTCCAGGCGGTCGTGGAGGACCGCGCGGTTGGGAAGCCCCGTGAGGGGATCGCGCGTGGCGAGGTACTCGGCGCGCTCCTCCGCGAGCTTGCGCTTGGTCACGTCCGTCGAGGTGCCCGTCATCCGCCGGGCCCGGCCGGAATCGTCGCGCTGCGTGACCTTGCCGCGCGAGTGAATCCACGTCCAGCCGCCCTCGGAATTCGCCACCCGGTACTCGCAGTCGATGCCCTCGCTCACGCCCTTCGCGGCGTTGCCCACGGCGGCGGCGAAGATCTCGCGGTCCTCGGCGTGGACCCACGAGGCGACCTCGCGCCCCGTGCAGGTGAGCTCGCGCGGCTCCTCGCCCAGCAGCGCCGACCAGCTCTCGTTGAAGTAGACCTTGTCGTTGCGCAGGTCCCAGTCCCAGAGGGCGAGCCGCGACCCCGAGAGCGCGAGGTCGAGCCGCTCCTTGGCGCGCGCCATCTGGCGCTCGGTGCGCTTGCGCAGCGTGATGTCGCCCGCCACGCCGATCATGAAGCGCTCGCCTCCGAGCACGAGGGGCCGGCCCGCGAACGCGTAGGGACGGACGTTCCCGGCGCGGTCCACGATCTCGATCTCGAGCGCGACCTCGCGGCCCGCCTCGAGCACCTCGCGCAGCGCCGCCTCGACTTGCGGGCGGTCGTGCACCGACACGAAGTCGCCCGGATGCATGCGCGCGATCTCCGCGTCGGCGTAGCCCACGGCGGCCGCGAGGCTCGCGTTCCAGCGCAGCATCGCGCCGTCCGAGGACACGAGGAAGAACGCGCTCGCGAGGCTGTCGAGGACCGCTTCGAGCAGCCCCCGCTCGCGCTCGAGCTCCTCTTCGACGGCGCGGCGCCTGCGGATCTCGCCTTCGAGGCGCTCCATCGCGGAACGCCCGCCCGGATCCCCGCGCGGCGGCTTGCCTTCGGTCCCCGGCGCGCCCAGTCCCGCCTCCAGCCGCGCCACGGCGAGCGCGGCGAGGTTCTCGAGCGCGGTGCGCTGCGCGGGCGTGAGCGCGCGCGGCTTGGAGTCGAGCACCGTGAGCGTCCCGACCACGAGCCCGTCGGGCGCCGCGAGCGGCACGATTCCGATGAACCGGGCGTGGGGGTCCTCGGCGACCAGCGGGTGAGCGCGCCAGCGCGAACGCAGCGCGTCCTCCACGAAGAGCGGCCCATGTCCCTGCGCGAGGGCGAGCGCGATGGAACCCTCCGCGCCGAGCTCGGCGAGCGCGGTGCCGCGACGGGCGTGCAGGCGCTCGCGCGCGCCATCGAGGAACGAGATCCACGCCACCGGGAAGCGCGCCACGTCCTGCGCGCGGCGCACCAGGTCCTCGAGGGCGGCGAGCGGCTCGGGAGCCTCGAGCACGCCGTAGGCGCGCAACCGCGCCGAGCGCTCGGCGTACGGTCCCGCGGGAGCCGGCACCGCGCTCATGCGAGAGCGAGCTCGCAGAGCACGGGCGCGTGGTCCGAGGGCCGCTCGAGCTTGCGCGGCGCCACATCGATCGAGCACGACCGGCAGGCGCGCGCGAGCTGCGGCGACAGCAGCACGTGGTCGATGCGCAGCCCCATGTTGCGGCGGAACGCGCCCATGCGGTAGTCCCACCACGTGTACGACTTCTCCGGCTGGTCGAAGAGGCGGAACGCGTCCGCGAACCCGACCTCCAGCACGCGCTTGAGCGCGGCGCGCTCCGGGGCGCTCACGTGGACGTGGCCCTCCCAGACCAGCGGATCGTGCACGTCGCGGTCCTCGGGCGCCACGTTGAAATCGCCCAGCACGGCGAGCCGCGGATGCGCGGCGAGCTCGTGCGCGAGCCATTGCGCGAGCGCATCGAGCCAGCGCAGCTTGTACGCGTACTTGTCCGAGGCCACGCTCTGCCCGTTGGGCACGTAGACGCTCACCACGCGCACGCCGTCCACGTCCGCGGCGATGACCCGGCTCTGCTCGTCGGCGAAGGCGGGAATGCCGCGGCTCACGCCGTCGCTCGACGAGCGCGAGAGGATCGCCACGCCGTTGTAGGCGCGCTGGCCGTGGTGGACGCTCCGGTAGCCCGCCGCCTCGAGCTCGGGCCCCGGGAAGCTCGCGTCCTCGCACTTGGTCTCCTGCAGGCAGATCGCGTCGGGCGAGCGCGCCGCGAGCCAGTCGAGGAGCTGCGGAAGTCGCACCCGGAGCGAGTTCACGTTCCAGGTGGCGATCTTCACGGAGATGGGGCTATTGCGCCGGCGCGGATCCGGCGGGCCCCGGCCCGCCCGGCGGCGGCTTCGGGGCGGCCTCGGGCGTGCCGCGCGTCGGGGGCTGGCTCGGCAAGCGCGTCCTCGGGTATCCGCCGGCGTCGAGCGCGGAATTCCAGCTGTCCTCGTCGAAGCCCTTGACCTTGTTCTCCCCCACCAGCAGCAGCGGCACCTCGAGGTCGCCGGCGAGCTTGCGCAGGGCGTCCATGTCGGCGGTGCTCGCCTGGGCGTTGCGCTCGCTGAAGGGGACGCCGCGATTGGAGAGCAGCTCGCGGCCGCGGTCGCACGGCGTGCCGCAGCCTTTGGCGGTGAACAGGACCACGGGATTGCTCTTCATCGCCATCTGGGTGGCGTAGGGCAGCTGCGATTCCTCGACGTAGCCGCCCATGCGCTTCTGGCTCACGTCCTTCGCCTCCTCCGGCGGGGGCGTGTCCGAGAAATGGACCTTGCCCTCCTTGTCGACCCAGCGATAGACGTTCGTCTGGGCGTGCGCGGCGAAGGCCGCGAGGAGCAGGGCACCGGCGATCAGGCGCGAGTGCATGGCGAACCTCCCTTGTCGCGAAGCGCCGTTGGACGGGAATGGGGGCTTCACGCCGCCTCTGTCATTCCATTATGACGCAGAAGCGCGTCGATCTGCGGCTTGCGGCCCCGGAAGGCGACGAAGGACTCGATCGCGGGGCGGCTTCCCCCCGCGGCGAGGACCTCGCGGCGGAATCGCGCCCCCACGTCGGGGTTGAGCACTCCCTCCTCCTCGAAGGCGCCGTAGGCGTCCGAGGAGAGCACCTCGGCCCACTTGTAGCTGTAGTAGCCTGCGGCGTACCCGCCCGCGAAGATGTGGGAGAACTGGCACGGGAAGCGGTTGTAGTCCGGCACCGGGTACACCGCGACGGACCGGCGCACCTCCTCGAGCAGCTCCATCGCGTCCCCGGAAGCCGGGTCGAAGCCGTGGTGCAGCCGCATGTCGAACAGCGCGAACTCGAGCTGGCGCACGAACTGCATGCCGCTCTGGAAGTTCTTGGCCGCGCGCATGCGCTCGAAGAGCGGGCGCGGGATGCGCGCGCCGCTCGCCACGTGGCGCGTCATCGGCTCCACCACCTCCCATTCCCAGCAGAAGTTCTCCATGAACTGGCTGGGCAGCTCCACCGCGTCCCATTCGACCCCGTTGATGCCCGAGACGCCCAGCTCGTCGACCTGGGTGAGGAGGTGGTGCAGGCCGTGGCCGAACTCGTGGAAGAGCGTGGTCACCTCGTCGTGCGTGAAGAGCGCGGGCTTGCCGCCCACCGGGCCCGAGAAGTTGCAGGTGAGGAAGGCGACGGGTGTCTGGACCCGGGCGCCGACGCGCCGTCGGTTGATCGCGTCGTCCATCCACGCGCCGCCGCGCTTGCCTTCGCGCGCGTACAGGTCGAGGTAGAAATGCCCGACGCGCTGGCCGGCCGCATCGGAGATCTCGTAGAACCGCGCGTCGGGATGCCACGTCTCGGCCGGAGCGGGGCGGATGCGCAGGCGGTAGAGGGCCTCGACCAGGCGGAACATCCCCGCGAGCACCTCGTCCTCCGGGAAGTACCGCTTCACCTCCTGGTCCGAGAAGGCGTAGCGGCTCTGGCGCAGCTTCTCGCTCGCGTACGGCACGTCCCAGGCGCGCAGCTCGGCGAGCTGGAGCTCCTCGCGCGCGAAGCGGGCGAGCTCGTCCCTGTCGCGCAGCGCGAAGGGGCGGGCGCGCCGCGCGAGATCCTCGAGGAACGCGAGCGCCTCGGCGGGAGAAGCGGCCATCTTGGTGGCGAGCGAGACCTCCGCGAACGACGAATAACCGAGGAGCGCCGCCTGCTCGCGGCGCAGGGCGAGGATGCGGCGGATGTTGCCGGCGTTGTCCCACTCCGGCGAGCCGAAGGAGGAGGCCCGCGTCACGTACGCGCGGTACATGCGCTCGCGGAGCCCCTGGTGGTCCGCGTACTTCATCACGGGCAGGTAGCAGGGCATGTGCAGGGTGAGCTTCGCGCCGGCGCGCCCCTCTTTCGCCGCCGCCTCCCGCGCGGCCTGCACCACGTCGGCCGGGATGCCCGAGAGCTCCGCCTGGTCGGTCACGTACAGGCCGAACGCGTTCGTCGCGTCCAGGAGATTGTCCTGGAAGCGCGATCCGAGCGTCGCGAGCTCCTCGTGCACCTCGCGGAAACGCGCCTTCTGCGGGGGCGGCAGCTCCGCGCCGCCGAGGCGGAAGTCGCGCAGCTGGTTCTCGACGTGGCGCCGGCGCGCCGGAGCGAGCGCCGCGAACGCGGGCGAGGCGGCGATCGTCTTGAACCCCGCGTACAGGCGCTCGTCCTGTCCCTGCTCCGCGAAGTACTGCGTCACGCGCGGGAGCGCCGCGTTGTACGCCTCGCGCAGCGCCGGCGTGTTCACCACGGCGTTCAGGTGGCTTACCTGCGCCCACGCGCGCGACAGGCGCTCGTTCGCGTCGTCGAGCGGCTGCACGAAGCCCTCCCAGGTGGGGACGGCGTCCCGGGCGCACAGCCGCTCGATGGCCGCGCGGCCGTCGGCGACGAGCCGCTCGATCGCGGGAACCACGTGCTCGGGCCCCGCCGCGGCAAAGCGCGGAAGCCCGGAGAAATCGAGGAGGGGATTTTCGATGTCCATGCTCGGCACGATGGGAACGATCACGCGGAATGGACGGTGCGCCCGCCGACCACGGTGCGCACCACGCGTCCGGTGAGCTCGAGCCCCAGGAACGGCGTGTTCTTGCCCTGGCTCGCGAGGGAGTCGGCCTTCACGACCCAGGAGCGCGAAGGATCGAACAGGCACACGTCGGCGGGTGCTCCCACCGCGAGCGAGCCCGCCGCCGCGCCCAGCACGCGCGCCGGATTGCACGTGACGGTCGCGAGCGTCGCGGCGAGCCCGAGCCCGCTCTCCCGTCCCCATTGCAACGTGAGCGGAAGGAGGAGCTCGAGGCCCGTGGCGCCCGGCTCGGCTTCCCCGAACGGAACGAGCTTGGCGTCGTCGTCGACGGGCGTGTGGTCCGAGCAGACCGCGTCGATCACGCCCTCGGCGAGCGCGCGGCGCAGGCGCTCGCGGTCCGACGGGTCGCGCAGCGGCGGCGACAGGTTCGCGTTCGCGTCGAAGCCCGCGACGTCGCGGTCGCAGAGGTGCAGGTGGTGCACGCCCACGTCGCAGCTGAGCGGGGCCCCGCGGGAGCGGGCCTGCGCCACGATGTCGAGGGCGGCGCCCGCCGAGAGCCGCGCGAGATGCACGCGCGCGCCCGTCGCCTCCATGAGCTCGACGATGGTGCGCACCGCCACCGTCTCGGCGATCACGGGGACCGGGGCCAGGCCGAGCCGCGTGGCGACCTCGCCGTCGTGCGCGACTCCGCCGCCCGCGAGCGCCGCATCCTGGGGCCGCAGCCACACGGTGAAGCCGAACGTCGCGGCGTAGCGCATCGCCTGCAGCAGGGTGCCGTTGTCGGGCAGCGGCGCGTTGCCCTGGAAGAATCCGATGCAGCCCGCCTCGGTGAGCTCGACCATCTCGGCGAGCCGCTCGCCCTTCAGGCCCGTCGTGAGCGCCCCGAGCGGATGGACGCGCGCCCCGTCGAGGCCCGCCGCGCGGCGCTTGAGCATCTCCACGAGGCCCGGCTCGTCGAGCGGGGGATCGGTGTCGGGAGGGCAGGCGAGCGTCGTGACCCCGCCCGCGAGCGCAGCCGCCATCTCCGACTCGAGCGTGGCCTTGTACTCGAACCCCGGCTCGCGCAGGCGCGCCGAGAGGTCGACGAGCCCGGGGCAGGCGACGAGCCCCGCCGCGTCGATCGTCTCGTCGGCGCGGAAACCCTCGAGCGCGCGCCCCACGCCCGCGATGCGCCCCTCCGCGATCCAGAGCGACGTCTTCTCGTCCCGGCCGCTCGCCGGGTCGACCACGCGGGCCCCGCGGATCTCGATCCTCATCTCGAACCCCGTTGACGAAGCTTCGCGATCACGTTGGATTCCCTCGACGACGCTTCGCGATCACGCCGGCGAGCCCAGCATCGACATCACCGCCATGCGCACCGCGATGCCGAAGGTGACTTGCGGAAGGATCACGCTCTGCCGGCCGTCGGCCACCGGGGAGTCGATCTCCACGCCGCGGTTCATGGGGCCGGGGTGCATCACGATGGCGTCGGGCTTCGCGCGGGAGAGCTTCTCGGCCGTGAGCCCGTAGCACTTGAAGAACTCGCCCGCCGAGGGCAGCAGCGCGCCGTTCATGCGCTCGCTCTGCAGGCGCAGCATGATGACCACGTCGCAGCCGCGCACGCCCTCGCCCATGTCCCTCACCACGCGCACCCCGAGGCGCTCGACCGCCGCGGGCAGGAGCGTGGCGGGCCCCACGACCCGCACCTCCGGCACGCCCAGCGTCTTCAGCGCGTGGATCTGCGAGCGCGCCACCCGCGAATGCATCACGTCGCCCACGATCGCCACGGTGAGCGCCGAGAAATCCTTCTTGTAGTGGCGGATCGTGTACATGTCGAGCAGGCCCTGCGTGGGATGCGCGTGGCGCCCGTCGCCGGCGTTGATCACCGCCACGCCCGGCTTCACGTGGCGCGCGATGAGGTGCGCGGCGCCCGACTGCGCGTGGCGCACGACGAACATGTCCGCGTCCATCGCCTGCAGGTTGTAGACGGTGTCGAGGAGCGTCTCGCCCTTGGACGTGGAGGAGACCCCCACGTTGAGGTTGATGACGTCGGCCGAGAGGCGCTTCGCGGCGATTTCGAAGGTGGTGCGCGTGCGCGTGGAGCTCTCGAAGAAGACGTTGAAGACGGACTTGCCCCTCAGCAGGGGCACCTTCTTCACCTCCCGCTCGCTCACGGAGACGAACTGGTCGGCCGTGTCGAGGATGCGGCGGATCATCTCCGCGCTGAGGCCCTCGGTGGTGAGCAGGTGCCGCAGGCGCCCCTCGGCGTCCACCTGCAGACCGTCGGCGCGCATCATGCGGGCCTCTTGAGAGCCGCGAGGCGTAGCCGCCCGCTCTCGTTGGACAGCACGAGCTCCTCGTCGGC
>Ga0187776_10000103_pt1 | contig 42069 bp, 41 predicted proteins | sample 0216_BV02_MP12_2_FD_132426 | JGI IMG/M metagenome (GOLD analysis project Ga0187776, IMG submission 132426) | Tropical peat soil microbial communities from peatlands in Department of Meta, Colombia - 0216_BV02_MP12_20_MG | ecosystem: Environmental > Terrestrial > Soil > Wetlands > Peat | place...
CGCTCGAGCGCAACCTCGCCGTGAACCTCGTGGCGCCCATGCGCCTCATGCGGCGGTTCCTGCGCATGACCGAGGGGGCCGCGCCGCTGCGGCGCATCGTCAACATCTCCTCGGGCGCGGGGCGGCGCCCGGTGGCGGGATGGAGCGCCTATTGCGTGGCGAAAGCGGGCCTGGACATGGCCTCGCGCGTGGCCGCGCTCGAGGCGCGGGAACGCGGCGCGGCGGTCGAGGTGACGAGCCTCGCGCCCGGCGTCGTGGATACCGGCATGCAGGCCGCGGTGCGCTCGGTCTCCGAGGCCGACTTCCCCGACGTCGAGCGCTTTCGCCGCATGAAGGCGGAGGGAGCTCTGAGGAGCGCCGGCGACGTGGCCGCCGACATCCTGCGCCTCGAGGCGGCGGGACGCCTCGCCGGGGAGCCCGTGCTCGACCTGAGGCAGCTCGCCGATTCCTGAGGGCGGAGCTTCCAACGCCGCCGCCCCGGCGCGTCACGCCGCACGAGCGCCGGGATGCCCGTCCTCGACGGCGAAGGTCGCGCGCGTGGAGATCGGGGAGTCCGGATCCTTCACCGAGGCCACGGTGCGCAGGCGCGTTTCCAGGTGGCCGCGCGCGAAGTCGAGCACGACGTAGCCGCGCTTCGTGGATTCGGCGAAGAGGATGTGGGGATTCGCCGCGGCGATCTCCCGCACGATCCCGGCGCCGAGGCCCTGGGAGGTGATCGACGTCCCGCAGAACTCGGTCGCGACGACGGGCGTATCCATCCGCTCCGGATGCACGCGCAGGTCGGCGACGTAGTTCGCGTGCACGTCGCCGCCCAGCACGACGGGATTGCGCGCGCGCGTGCGCTCGATCGCGGCGAGAAGCCGCTCGCGGGCCGCCGGATACCCGTCCCAGCCGTCGGTCCAGTGAAGGAGCCCGCGCGCGGAGGGGCGGCCCGCGGTCGCCATGAGGGTCTGCTGCACCACGATGTTCCACGCCGCCCGCGAGCGCGCCATGCCCTCCTCGAACCAGCGCTCCTGGCGCTCGCCGAGAATCGTGCGCGAGGGATCGAGCCGCTCGGCGCACTCCGGGCCGACGACGTTGGAGCCTCCGCGCCCCGGCCGCGGGCACACCTCGTGCGAGCGGTACTGGCGATCGTCGAGCACGTGCAGCCGGGCGAGCGATCCCCACGAGTGGCGGCCGTAGATGCGGTACTCGCCCGCCATGGGGCGAAGCAGCGACGCTCGCACGGGAAGGTGCTCGAGGAACGCCTGGTAGGCCGCCGCGCGCCGCGCCAGGAAGTCCGGCTCGAGGTCCTCGGCGCGGTCGTTCGCATAGTCGTTGTCGACCTCGTGGTCGTCCCACGTGACGATCCACGGCGCGCACGCATGCGAGCGCTGCAGGTCGGGATCGGTCTTGTACTGGGCGTAGCGGTCGCGGTATTGCGCGAGGGTGTAAGGCTCGCCCGACGCGTGGTGGCGGACGTGATCGCCGCCCCAGCTCGACTCGTAGATGTAGTCGCCCACGAACGCGACGAGGTCCACGCCCTCGGCGGCGAGGTGGCGGTGCGCCACGTACCAGCCCTGCTCGTATTGCTGGCAGCTCGCGAGGGCGAGCCGCAGCCGCTCGTCGCCGTGGCCCGGCGCGGGCGCCGTGCGCGTGCGCGCCTCGGGGCTCGCTTCCGCGCCCGCGAAGAACCGGTACCAGTACTCGCGCGCGGGCGCGAGCCCGTCGACCTCGACGTGCACCGTGTGCGCGGCCGCGGGAAGCGCCGCCTGCGTGCCGCTGCGCACGACGCGCCGGAAGGCCTCGTCCTCGGCCACTTCCCAGCGCACGTCGACCGGCACCGGGTCCATGCCGCCGCCTTCGAGGGGCGCGGGAGCGAGGCGCGTCCACAGCACGACGCCGTCGGGGCGCGGAGAGCCGGAAGCGACCCCCAGCGTGAAGGGATGGGAGGCGAAGCGGACCTCGCGCGAGGCGCATCCCGCGAGCGGCTGCAGGAAGCCCGCGGCGCCGAGGGCGAGCGCGCGCTCGAGGAAGGCCCGGCGGCCGGCTTTCGGAAGGGAACGCAAGCTCCGGCTCTAGCGCGCCTTGCGCGCGAACGCGAACCACACGGTCGCCGCGACGAAGAGCACGAACCAGACGAGAGCCCATTCCGCGATCGACATGCCGAGCAGCCGCCAGTGCACGGCCGCGCAGTCCGCGCTGCCCGCGAAGATCTTCGGCAGCGCTTGCGAGATCGGGAACGTGTTCACCAGGAACTCGAGGTCGGTGCCGCAGCTCGTGGTGGCGGGCGGGAAGTGCTGGATGTACGACTGGCGCGCCGCCACCCCGCCGCCGGCGATCGCGAGGAGCACCACGAGCGCGCCGTAAACCTTGGGGAACGCGCCGCCGCGCGGGCCGTGGATCACCGCCGCGAGCGCGACGATCGCGATCAGCGTGAACGCGTAGCGCTGCAGGATGCACATCGGGCAGGGCTCGAGGCCCACCTCCTCCTGCAGGTAGATGGCGAAGGAGAGCAAGCCCGCGCAGGCGAGGAGGATCGCGCCGAAGAACAGCCGGGAAGGGGTCTTCATCGCAGCCATTTTCCCACAAGTGGCTTTGGTATGATCCCGCCATGTCCCTGCAACTGCCCAGCCGCAAGGTCCTCACGCTGGAGGCCGCGCGCGTCGTGCTCGCCGCCTGCGAGGCCGAGGCCCTCAGGCACCAGTGGAAGGTCGTGATCGCCGTGGTGGACGAGGGAGGGCACGCGCTCGTGCTCGCGCGCCTCGACGGGGCGCAATGGTCGAGCGTCGAGACCGCCGTCGAGAAGGCCCGCGCGGCCGTGGCCTGGAAGCGGCCCTCGCGGCTGCTCGAGGAGTCGGTCAACGCCGGGCGGACCGCCTTCCTGTCCATCGCCCAGGGCATGGCGATCCTGCAGGGCGGCGTACCCCTCGAGGTGGACGGCCAGCTCGTGGGCGCGGTGGGCGTCTCCGGGGTCAAGGCCTCCGACGACGAGCTGATCGCGCTCGCGGGCGTGAACGCGCTCAAGGCCGCCCTCGGCTAGCAATCCCCTGCGGGGGGCGGCAGAATATCGGTCCCGGCCGGAGGCCCCGCGCGCCCGCGGCCGCCGCTAACTAGAACAATGGACCTACATTCCCTGGGGTTACTCGACACGCTGCGCGCGTACCGCGAGGGGCGCGCGACCGTGCAGGACTACGTGGCCGCCTGCTCGCAGCGCATCGCCGCCCTGGAGCCGCGCGTCCAGGCCTGGGAGTGGTTCGACGCCTCGCGCGCGATGGCCGACGCCGAGGAGCGCGCCGGCGGCATCCTGGCCGACCTGCCGCTCTACGGGATCCCCGTGGGGGTGAAGGACATCGTCAACACGCGCGGCATCCCGACCCGCATGGGCTCGGTGATCTTCGCGAGCCACGTGCCGACCACCTCCGCGTGGGTCGTGCGCCGCCTCGAGGCCCTGGGCGGGCTGGTGATGGGCAAGACCGTCACGACCGAGTTCGCCTACCGGGCACCGGGCAAGACCCGCAATCCCTGGAACCCCGCGCACACGCCCGGGGGCTCGTCGAGCGGCTCTGCGGCGGCGGTCGCCGCGGGGTTCGTCCCGGTGGCGATCGGCACCCAGACCCTCGGCTCGGTGATCCGTCCGGCCGCTTTCTGCGGGGTCGTGGGGTACAAGCCCACGCATGGGGCGATCTCCCGCACCGGCATCCACCCCTTCGCCCCCACGCTCGACACCGTGGGAGTGTTCGCGCGCTCCGTGGCCGACGCGGCGTGGTTCGGCGCCTGCCTCATGGGCGCCGACGCGCGCGACGAGGCGACGATGGTCCGGGCCGCGCCCCGCCTGCTCCACGTGCCCTTGGAGCCGCTCGCCGCCGCCCCGCGCGTGGCCGTCGTGCGCACGCAGAAGTGGACTCTCGCCTCCGATGCCCAGCGCGCGCACTTCGACGAATGCGTCGCGAAGCTCGCCGCGGCGGGGGCGCGCGCGAAGGACGTGAACCTGCCGCGCCTCTTCGAGGCCGCCTGGGGCGACGCGATGACGATCATGGAGCGCGAGGCGGTGAAGAGCTTCGCGGCCGTCGAGTCGCGGCACCGCATCCGGCTCTCGCCCCACCTCACCGAGGTCCTCGATCGGGGCCGCGCCGTGACCCCCGAGCGCTACGCCCGGGCGCGCGCACGGCGCGAAGACTATCGCGCCTGGCTCGACCGGCTCTTCGAAAGCCACGAGGCGATCGTCACGATTCCCGCGCCGGGGGAAGCGCCCGAGGGTCTCGCGAGCACGGGCGACGCGTCTTTCTGCTCGCTCTGGACGCTCACGGGCCTTCCCGCGGTGACGATCCCCTCGGGTCGCGGTCCGCGCGGGCTGCCGCTGGGCTTCCAGGTCGTGGGCCGCTACCGCGAGGACGAGCTCGCCCTGCGCGTGGCGGCCTGGTGCGAGTCGGTGCTCGGCTTCAATCCGGGCCTCGCCGGCGGCTGAGGAAAAGGAAAAGGGGTCAGGTTAGTTGTCGGGCCTGTCCCCATTTTCGTTCCACCGCCGTCGTGGCCGAGACGATGAGCAGGTCCAGCACGCAATAGAACGCCCCCGCCGCGAGCGGGGGATTCGCCGCGGCGAGCCCGAGCCACGGCACGCGCGCGCTCCACGCCCAGTTCCCCATCCACGTGCCGTAGAGCTCCATCGCGAGCGATAGAACGAACATCGTCGCGTAGAGCCTGCGCGAGGGCGAGATCCACAGGCACGCGAGGAAGAGGGCATAGAGGAGCGGCCCCAGCGTGTCGCGGCCGGTCCACGCGAAGAGCGCCACCAGGGGCAGCCCGAGGGCCGCGACCGCCCATTCGCCGCGTGCCGGGATGCGTTGCGCGATGCGCGTGCCGAGGAAGTAGAGCAGCACGTGCCCCGGCGGGACGAAGAGCGGGATGTTGCCGAGGCGGTAGGTGTAGAGGCCCCACGCGAGCGAGAGAAACGCCTCCCCGGCGGTGGCGAACGCGAGGCACGCCGCGAGCGAGATTCGCGAGCGGCGGTCGCTGCGCTTCCAGAGCGCGAGGCACACGATCCACGCAGCCGCGCTCACCACGGCCTGGCCGTAGCGGGCCCAGTGCTGGTCCGCGGCGAGTCCCAGGACGATGGTGGCGACGATGAGGGCGTCCATGCCGGCATTCTGGCACGGGTGCCGGCGCGACCCGCCACGATGTCCGCTACGGAGATGCTCCGGACCCGGCGCGGACGCCCCACACGCCGAGCTCTATCGGTCGGCCGTGCACGGGATCGATCCCGTCGATCGCGGAGGCTTGTCGCACGTCCACGCCGAGCGCGCCGGCGGCCCGGACGAATTCCGCTGCGCGGGAGCTCGCCACGATCGCCGCAGCGCCGGGGTGAGCCCGCAGGGCCGCGGCCGCCTCGGCCGCACCCAGGAAACGGGTCCTCGTGCCGAGCAGGAATACGAGGCTCGGTTCGCGGTAGCCGACGACAAGCGCCTGCGTCCCCGTGGCCGCAATCGATCGCGCGGCGTGCGCCGCTCTTTCCGCGATCCACAGGCGCTCCAGCCGCGGCATGACGATGCCGAATAGAAGCACGGACGCGAGGATGCCGCACAGCGTCGCGGCGCCGGCCGATCGCTCGACGCCTCCGCGCCGGGCAACGACCGCGGCCAGAACCACCGACGCAAGGAGTGCCAACGTGCCCGCCGCCGCGGCGGCGTCGAGGCCGCTCCCCAGCCAGATCGACGCGAACGGGACGACGCCGACGACCAGCAGGCCGGCGAGCAGAAACAGCACGACGCCGATTCTCGAGGACGCACGCGAGCGCGATTGGAGCGCGTCTTGACCGGCGCGCGCGGTCATCAGCAGCGCCAGCATCGGAACGAGCGGCAATATGTAGTGCGGGAGCTTGGTCGGGGCGAGCTCGAACAGCAGCCATCCCGGCAGGATTGCCGCGACGCAGAACCGTACGGGCGGATCGTGCCGGCCGCGCCAGGCGGTCTCCAGCGCCGAGGGCAGCAGCAGGGTCGCCGGCCAGAGCGTGAGCGGCGCCGTGAGCGCGTACGCGAGCGGAGGCGCGCCGTGCGATTCCTGGGCGGAGACGAGCTTGGGAAAAATATCCGTTTGCCAGGCCCGGATGAAGAACGACGCTCCGTGCAGCTCGTACATGGCGATCGGCCAGGGCAGGAGGAGGAGCAGGAAGAGCGGCACTCCCCATCGCGGCCGCAGCGGCTCGAGCCAACGCCAGTCCCCTTCCAGCAGCACCAGCGCCGCGATCGCAAGCGCGATCAGGGCAGGAACGACGGGTCCCTTGATGAGAATCGCCGCAGCGAGACTGATCCAGAACAGGGCTGCGAGCCGCGCGGACGGCGCTTTCGCAGGCACGGTGCGCGACGCGTGACTTCGAGCCAGCGGCAATACGCTGCCCAGCATCGACGCAAGCAGCAAGGCATCGGCGCGGGCCTGATGAGCCTGGCTTTGCACCAGCAGCATGCTCGCGAAGAGCGCGGCGCCGGGCAGCGCGGCGCGCCGGTCGAAAAGCGCCAGTCCCAGCTCGTAGGTGAGCAGCGTGGCGAGCAGCACGGCGAGCACCGACGGAATCCGGTACGCCCATATCTCGTTGCGCTCCGGCCCGCTGAACGCCGCCGCCGAAGCCGCCTGCAGCCAATAGGTCAGGATGGGCTTCTCGTAGAACGGAGCGTCCTGGAAGCGAATGTCGACGAAGTCCCCGGTCTCGAGCATTTGCCGAGCGGGTTGCGCGAAATAGGGCTCGTCCCGATCGATCGGCGGGATGCCTGCGAGGCCGGCTGCACCGAGAAATGCAACCAGCAGCGCCAGCACCAGCCGTGGATGGCGTTCCCTCAGGAGGGCGAACATGAGGCCTTCTTGTCGCTGCGAGGAGGGGTTCCCGTGCCAGGCGGATGATGGCCGTATCGGCGATGACTTCGCTTACGCTTCGGGAGCTCTGTATCGAGCGGCCTGTGCGGGGCGGCCGAAGCCTCGCCGCTCTCGCCGGAGTCTCGGGCGGGCTGCCCGGCCCGGCGAGTGCCATCGGCGGTTGCAGTTACAGGAACGAGTGGCATATCAGGATGTTACGCATCGGGATCGACCTGGGCGGCACGAAGATCGAGCTCGCGGCGCTCGAGGCGGCGGGCAGCGTGCGCCTGCGCGAGCGCATCGCCACCCCCGCGGGCGACTACGAAGCCACGGTGGAAGCAGTGGGGAAGCTCGTGGAAACGGCGGAGCGCGCACTGGGCGAGCGCGGCAGCGTCGGCGTGGGTGTGCCCGGCGCGCTTTCCCTCGCGACGGGGCGCCTGAAGAATGCGAACTCCACCTGGCTCATCGGCCGCCCGCTCAGGGAGGATCTCGAGGTGCGCCTCGGGCGCGAGGTGCGGATCGCGAACGACGCCAACTGCTTCGCGCTGTCCGAGGCGGTCGACGGCGCCGCGCGCGGCGCGGCCGTCGTCTTCGGCGTGATCCTCGGCACCGGCGTGGGCGGCGGCATCGTGGTGAACGGCCGGATCCTCGAGGGGGCGAACGCGATCGCGGGCGAGTGGGGACACAACCCGCTTCCGCTTCCGCGCGCCGAGGACCATCCGCTGCCCGCGTGCTACTGCGGCCGGCGCGGCTGCATCGAGACCTATCTCTCCGGCCCGGGCATGGCGGCCGACCACGCGCGCGCGACCGGCGAGCGCCGCGAGGCCGCGGAGATCGCGGCGCGCGCCGGGCACGGCGATCGTCCCTGCGAGGAAACGCTGGGGCGCTACGTCGAGCGCCTCGCCCGCGGCCTCGCCTCGGTGATCAACGTGCTCGATCCCGACGCGATCGTGCTGGGCGGGGGGCTGTCGCGCATCGAGCGGCTCTACACGGAAGTCCCGCGCCTCTGGGGCCGGTACGTCTTCTCCGACGAGGTGCGCACGCGGCTGCTCGCGCCCGCCCACGGCGACTCGAGCGGGGTGCGGGGCGCCGCCTGGCTGTGGGATCCCGCGTAAGGCGCGCAGGCCCGTCCCGACGCATAATGGCCATTCACCCCGCGGAGCGACCATGAGACTGCTTGCCGCATCGATCGCCGCACTCGCCGTGCTCGGCGCTTTCCCCGGCGAGACCGCCGCGACCGAGATGCCGAAGGTCCCGCCCGGAGACCAGGTCGCCACTTTCGCCGGCGGCTGCTTCTGGTGCATGCAGGAAGACTTCGACAAGGTGACGGGCGTGGCCCACACGGTCGCCGGCTATACGGGTGGGCACACGGTGAACCCCACCTACGAGGAGGTCTCGTCGGGCACCACGGGCCACGCCGAATCGGTCGAGGTGATCTTCGACCCGAAGAAGGTCACCTACAAGCGCCTGCTCGAGGTGTACTGGACGAGCGTCGATCCCACGGTGAAGGACCAGCAGTTCTGCGACGTGGGCACCCAATACCGGACGGCGATCTTCTACCACGACGAGGAGCAGCGGAAGGAAGCCGAGGCGTCCAGGAAGCAGATCGAGGCGACCAAGCCCTTCAAGGCCCCGATCGTCACCGCGATCGAGATGGCGGGCGCGTTCTATCCGGCCGAGGAATACCATCAGGAGTACTACCTGAAGAACCCGGTGCGCTACGAGTTCTACCGCAAGGGCTGCGGCCGCGACGCGCGGCTGAAGGAGCTGTGGGGAGCGCGCGCGGGCGGCCGCTAGGGGGCGCCGCCGCCATGGAGATGAAGCGACTGAACGCCGCGGGCCTGAAGGCGGCCGGCTACGACGAGAGGAACCGCAAGCTCGTGGTGGAGACCGCCACGGGCACCTTCGAGTACGCCAACGTCTCGCCCGAGATCTACCGGCGGCTCGTGAGCTCGCCCACCCCGGGCAGCTACTACCACGAAGCCATCGAGGAGGAGTTCACCGGGCGCCGGATCAAGTAGCGGCGCCTACTGCTTCCACGGCGGCACGCAACGCACGATGTTCGCGAAGGGCGCGCTCGGGTCGCGCGACTTCGCGGGGTCGGCGCAGAAGCACGCCTCGTCCCAGTACCAGCGCCCGCTCTTGCCCTGGCGCATGACGTGCTCGCACGTGAGCCCCGTCATCTGGTTCGGGAAGGCGAACGGGCGCAGCGCGAGCGGCGGCGGGGCGGGCGGCGAGCTGTCGGGCTTGGGGGGCGGAACGTCGTAGACGGTGTCGCACACGGGCATCTGCTTGCAGTTGCCCTCGCCGTTGCACAGCCATTCCCAGTGGCAGCTCGCGCTCGCGGCGGGGGCGACGAGCGCGAGCGCGGCGGCGAGCAGCATGCGGTAGGTCATCTCGTTCTCCTCGATCCGGGCGCCACCCGGAAAGGCGGCGCAGTTGGAGGAAGTTTGCGCCGCGCCCTTCGGCCCCTACAATGCACGGCGGCTTTCGGATCGTTACGGTTTGTCACCCTCGCAGGCCTCATCGGCCGGGGCCCGACAGCTTGCCGAAAGCCTGCCCGGCGCCGCTCGCGCGGGGGCGGAAATGTGCGGAATTGCGTTTTCCAACGCCCTGAATTCATGCCATTATTGGCCGTCAGGGAGAGGTAGGGGCCGGGAGCCGATGGATCGAACGACGGTATTCACAAAGACCGCGAAGGGCATCACGCAGGTCAACCAGAAATCCGCGTCGCTTTCCAAGGACCTCATGAAGGTCCTCAAGCTGATCGACGGCAAGTCGAACTTCGGCCAGATCATGGAAAAGGCCGATCTCGACAAGGGCGCCCTCGAGAAGGCCCTCAGCACCCTCACGAAGGATGGATTCGCGCGCGTCTTCGAGGTCCGCAAGGAGGAGGCGGATCCCTTCGGCGAGGACGATTTCGACTTCACCGCCCCGGGCAAGATGCCCGCCTCGACGCAGCGCGTGGTGCCCGGCGCGGCCCTCGACATCAGCGAGCTCGTGCGCCAGCAGGAGAAGGCGGACGCCGAGCGCAAGGCGCGCGAGAAGGCCCACGAAGCGGCGCGGGTGCGGGCGAAGGCGGAGGCCGAGTCGCGCGCGAAGCTCGAGGCCGAGGCGCGCGCCAAGGCGCAGGCCGAGCAGGCGGCGATGGAGCAGGCCCGGCGCGCCAAGGAGGCGGCCGAGCGCGCGAAGGCGGAGCTCGAGGCGAAGACGCGCGAGGAGGAAGCGCGCAACCGGGCGCTCGCCGACCAGCAGGCGCGCCTCACCGCCGAGCAGAAGGCGAAGGAGGAAGCGGAGAGCCGGCGCCTCGCGGAGATGCGCGTCAAGGCGGAGAAGGAAGCGCGCTCGCTCGCGGAGGCGCGCGCGCGGGCCGAGGCGGAGGCCCAGGCGCTCGCGAAGGCGCGCGCCGAGGCCGAAGCCGCGGCGAAGAAGCAGGCCCAGGAAGCCACCAGCGCCGAGCACCAGCTCAAGGCGCGCCTCAAGGAGGAGATCGAGGAGCGCATCCGCGGCGAGATGGAGGAGCTGCTGCGCAACGAGCTCGAGGAGAAGGCGCGCAACGAGCTGCGCGAGCAGATCCTCGCGGAGGCCCGCCTCGCGGCGAAGGCGGAGCTCGAGGAGCGGCTGCGCGAGGAGCGCGAGGCGCTCGCCCGCGCGGAGGCCGAGGCGCGTTCCCGGGCCGAGGCGGAGGCGCGCGAGCGCGCCGACCGGGAAGCGAAGCTGCGCGCCCAGGCCGAGGCGAAGGCCGCGGCGGAGGCCGAGGCGCGCATCAAGGCCGAGGACGAGGCGCGCAGGCTCCGGCACGCGGAAGCGCGCGCCCGGGAGGAGGCCGAGGCGCGCACGCGGGAGGCGAAGGAGACCGAGCAGCGCCTCGAGGCCGAGCGCCGCGCGAAGTACGAGGCCGAGGCGCGCGTGAAGATCGAGGCCGAGGAGCGCGAGCGGCGCGAGCGCGAGCTGCAGGCGACCCTCGAGGAAGAGCGCCGCGCCAAGCAGGAAGCGGAGACCCGCGCGCGCATCGAGGCGCGCGCGAGGGAGACGATCGCCGAGGACACGCGCGCCAAGGTGCAGGCCGAGATCGAGGCGGACATGGAGAAGCGCGCCGAGGTCGAGGGCAAGGCGCAGGCCAAGGCCTACATGCACGCCAAGGCGCAGGCCGAGCGCGACGAGGAGGAGCGCATCCGCGCCGAGCAGACGCGCAGGGCGCACGAGATCGCCGAGGTCCTGCGCACCCGGGTCGAGCCCGACGAGGTCGCGCCCGAGGCCGCCCCGGCCGCGCGCCGCCGGCGCCGCCGGCGCGGCAGCCTCGCCAAGACGATCGCCTTCGGGCTGGTCGGCGTGCTGGTGCTGGGCATCATCGCCCTGCACGTGGTGCCGCTGCGGCCCTATGCGGCGAAGCTCGAGCGCACGATGTCGACGTGGCTGCACGACGAGGCCTCCATCGGCTCGCTCACGTTCCGCCTGGTGCCCACGCCGCACCTCAACGTGGAGAACGTCTCGGTGGGCAAGCTCCTCGACGCGAAGGCGACGACCGGGCGCATCTACCTCGACATCGGGAGCCTCTTCGGCAACCGCCCGTCGATCAAGACCCTGGAGCTCGACGACGTGACGCTCTCGGCCGAGGCGGTGCGGCGCATCCCGCTGTGGGCGAAGACGGAGGGCAAGAACGCCGCCGGCGAGATCGGGGCGATCCACCTGCGCAACGTGAAGCTCGACGTGAAGCCCGCGCTCGATCCCTTCGACGCGGACCTGATCTTCGCCCGCGACGGCACGATGCGCCAGGCGTACCTGCGCGGCGGCGGCGGCGTCTGGACCGTGCTCCTCAAGCCCACGGAGAAGGGATTCGACGTCGAGTTCACCGCGCGCAACTGGCAGCTGCCGATCGGCGTGCCCGTCTCCGTGAGCGACGCCGAGATCAAGGGAACGATCGAGGGCTCGCAGCTGGTGGTGCCCGAGTTCAAGGCGCACCTGCTCGAGGGCGACGTGAACGGCACGCTCAAGACGAGCTGGGACTCGGGCATGCACGTGGAGTCCGACCTCTCGGTCTCGCAGCTGGACGCGAAGGACCTCATGCACGCGTTCACGCCCGACATCGCGGTCACCGGGAGGCTCGACGGCAACTTCACGGTGACGGGCGACTCGACGAACCTGGACACGGTCCTCGACGCGCCGCGCGTGCAGGGCAAGTTCCGGCTCTCGGAGGGCTCGATCAGCAACGTGGACCTCGTCGCGGTCATGCAGTCGGACGCGGCGGGAACCCGGGCCGGGGTGACGAAGTTCGCCGAGCTCACCGGCGACTACGGCGCCGCGGAGCGGCGCGCGAGCTTCCAGCAGCTCGTGCTGCAGGGGGGCGTGCTGCGCGGCAGCGGCGGCGTCGACATCGGCGCCAACAGCAACCTCGCGGGGCGGCTCGTCCTCGAGATCCGCTCGCAGGTCGCGCAGGACCGCGGCGCCTTCGCCGTGTCCGGCACGGTCGCGCGGCCGATCATCCGGCGCGGGGGCTAGGGGACCGGAGCGCCCGACCCCTGCGCAGTCTCCTCCCGCTTTTCCGTCTGCTCCTTCCTCACCGGGGTCGCATCGTGGTCGCCGCGGTCGCGGTGCTGCTGTCGGCGGGCATGGTGCTCGCGATCGGGCAGGGACTGAAGATGGTGATCGACCAGGGCTTCGGGCGCGGCGAGGAGCGGCTGCTCGACGCCACGCTCGCGACGCTCCTCGCGCTGGTCGCGGTGCTCGGCGCGATCACCTGGGTGCGGGTCTACAACGTGTACTGGATCGGCGCGCGCTTCACCGCGGACCTGCGCCGGCGCGTGTACGACCACCTGCTCACGCTCTCGCCGGGCTTCTACGACGAGGCGCGCACGGGCGAGGTCTCCTCCCGGATCACGAACGACGTGACGCTCATCGAGAGCCTGATGGGCGGGACGCTGCTGTACGCCGTGCGCATGGCCGTCACGCTCGCCGGCTGCGTGGCGATGCTCTTCTTCACGAGCGTGAAGCTCACCGCGATCGCGTTCGCCTGCATGCCGCTCGTCCTGCTGCCCATCGGGGTGCTCGGGCTGCGCGTGCGGCGGCTGTCGCGCGCCGTCCAGGACCGGGTGGCGGACGTCTCGAGCCAGGTGGACCAGACGCTGCACGAGATCCGCACCGTCCAGGCCTTCGCCCACGAGCGCCTGGAGAGCGCCGCCTTCGGCGAGCGGGCCGAGGCGGTCTTCGCGGCCGCCGTCGAGCGCTCGGGCTACCTCGCCCTGCTCATCGCGGCGGTGATCGTGCTCGCGTTCGGCGCCGTCGGCGTGCTGCTCTGGGTTGGGGCCCACGACGTCTTCGAGGGGCGGATCACGGCCGGCGGGCTCACCGCGTTCATCTTCTACGCGGTGATCGTCGCGAACGCCGCGTTCGTGCTCGCGGAGGTGTACGGCGAGCTGCAGCGCGCGGGCGGGGCTTCCGAGAGGCTGCTCGAGCTGCTCGCGACCGAGTCGCGCATCCGCGCGCCCGCCGCGCCCGTGCCGCTGCCCGCGCCGCGCGGGAGGGTCGCGCTGGAGGAGGTGACTTTCCACTATCCCTCGCGCCCCGCGACGGCGGCGCTCGACCGCTTCACGCTGGTGGTGGAGCCCGGCGAGGTCGTGGCGCTCGTGGGGCCCTCGGGAGCCGGGAAGAGCACCGTCTTCCAGCTGCTGCTGCGCTTCTACGATCCCGCCTCCGGGCGGGTCACGATGGACGGCGTGGACGTGCGCACGGTCGATCCGCAGGAACTGCGCCACCGCGTGGCGGTGGTGGCGCAGGATCCGGTGATCTTCGCCGCGAGCGTGCTCGAGAACGTGCGCTACGGGCGGCCGGCGGCGAGCGAGTCGGAGGTCCGCGAGGCGCTCGAGCGGGCCAACGCCCTCGATTTCGTGCTGAGGCTTCCCGACGGGCTCGCGACGCCCCTGGGCGAGCGCGGGGTCAAGCTCTCGGGCGGGCAGCGCCAGCGCGTGGCGATCGCGCGCGCGATCCTCGCCGACCGCGCGGTGCTGCTGCTCGACGAGGCCACGAGCTCGCTCGACGCCGAGAGCGAGAAGGCGGTGCAGGTCGCGCTCGAGCGCCTCATGCGCGGGCGCACCACGCTCGTCATCGCGCATCGCCTCGCCACCGTGAAGTCGAGCGACCGCATCGTGGTGATGGACCATGGGCGCGTGGTCGATACCGGCACCCACGCGTCGCTGGCGGCCGCGAGCGGCCTCTACGCGCGGCTCGCCGCGCTGCAGTTCGATCCGGCCGTCGCATGAGCGCGCGCCGGCGATTCCCGTGGGTTGCCGCCGCCGCGGCCCTCGTCGCCTGCGTCGCGCTCGCCGCGGAAGACGGCGACGATCCGTTCCGCGCGCTCGAGAACCTCGCCGCGCCCGCCACGCAGGCATACCTGCGCGGCGAGGCGGCGCGGGCGCGTGCGCAGCTCGATCGGATCCCCGGCCGCGCGCAGCTGCTGCAGCGCATCCGCGCGCTCTCGGACGGGTGGGTCGAGGTGACGCACCTCGCCATCGAGGGCGGCCGCGTTTTCTACCTCAAGGCCGCGGCGGCCCAGGCGGTTCCCGCGCTGTGCGTGCGGGAGGGCTTCCCGGGGGCCGAGCGCGTGCTCGTCGATCCGCAGCGCCGCCCCGACGGCGGAGCCGACGCCTCGATCGACTGGTTCTCGCCGTCCCCGGACGGCCGCCACGTGGCCTTCGGCATGTCCCGCGACGGAAGCGGGGATTCGATCCTGCACGTGCTCGAGGTCGATTCGGGCGCCGACCTGCCGCTCGAGATCGACCGGGCCCGGCTCAACCGGCGCCTCGCCTGGGATCCCGACGGCCGCTCCTTCTACTACACGCGCATCCCCGAGGGCAACCCGCCGGACCGGCGCGACGCCAACGCGCGCGTGTACCGCCACATCCTGGGCCGCCCGACGTCGGCCGACGAGGTGGTGTTCGCGCCGGGCGTCGGAGGCGCGCGCGACGTCCCCGAGATGGACGAGCCGTGGCTCGTCGTGCCTCCGGAGTCGCGCTACGCGTTCGCGGTCGCGCGCGACGGGTCGGCGCGCTCGATCGCCGTGCACGTGACGCTCCAGAAGGACCTCGCCGCCGCCCGGCCCCGCTGGCACAAGCTCGTGGACGCGCGGGACGGGGTCCTCGCGATCGAGGCCTGGCGCAACGACCTCTACCTGCTCTCCCGGCTCGGCGCGCCGAACCGGCGCGTGCTGCGCGTGAGCGCGGGCGCGGCGGACCTGTCGGACGCGCGCGTCGTGGCTCCCGAGGGCGACGCCGTGATCGAGGCGATGGGGCTCGCGCGCGACGGCCTCTACCTGCGCACGATGGTGGCGGGCGTGGACCGCCTGGAGCGCGTGCACCTCGGGCTCCTGGGCGCCGGCTCCCGCGAGTACCTGCGCACGCCCTTCGACACCGCGATCGCCCAGATCGTCGCGAGCCCCTTGCGACCCGGCGCGGTGCTGCGGCTCGACGCCTGGCTCGACCCCCCTCGCGTCGTCGAGGTGGACGCGCGCACCGGCGACCTGCGCGACACGGGCCTGCAGCCTCCGCCCGCCGCGGATTTCTCCTCGATCGACGAGGTGCGGCTGTACGCGCCCGCGCGCGACGGCGCGAAGATCCCCGTCACGCTCCTCTACCGCAGGAGCACCCGCCTCACGCACGACAACCCGACGCTGCTCGTGGGCTACGGGGCGTACGGCGACATCCAGGCGCCGCGCTTCGATCCCGCGCGCCTCGCGTGGCTCGAGCACGGGGGCATCTACGCGGTGGCGCACGTGCGCGGGGGCGGCGAATACGGCGACGCGTGGCACGACGCGGGGCGCGGCCCGAACAAGGCGACCACGGTGCTCGACTTCGTCGCCGTCTGCGAATTCCTCGAGCGCTACGGCTTCACCAACCCCAACCGGCTGGCGATCGAGGGTTCGGGCGCGGGCGGGATTCCCGTGGGCGGGACGATGGTGCGGCGCCCGGACCTCGTCGCGGCGGTCGTCGCGCGCGGGCCGCTCACCGACCTCCTGCGCCTCGAGTCGACGTCCACCGGCCGGGCGGATGCCGCCGAGTTCGGCTCGCCGGCGACGACCGAGGAGCGCGCGGCGCTTGCGTCGGTGTCGCCGTATCGCGACGTGCGCGACGGCATGCCCTATCCGGCGCTGCTCGTCGCGGCGGGCCTGCACGACCCGCAGGTCGATGCCTGGCAGGCGGCCAAGCTCGCGGCCCGCGTGGGGCAGGCGACGAGCAGCGGGAAGCCCGTGCTGCTGAGCCTCGACTTCCGGTCGGGAGCGCAGGCCGCGCTGCCGCGCGCGCGCCGGGACGAGCAGCTCGCCGACATCTACGCGTTCGTGCTCTGGCAGCTCGGCGAGCCGGGCTTCCAGCCGGAGGGCCCGTCGCCGCCGGCTGCCCCGGCCGAGACCGAGCCGCCCGGCACGCGGGGGCTGCCGGTCGGCCCGGCCGCGGTCCAGGCCCCCAGATAGGCGCAAGCGAACCGATGGTAAGCTCGCGGCATGCAGCCGCGAGAACAACAACCGGTTCCGCTGCTCAAGCGGCTCGGACCGGGGCTCATCACCGGCGCGGCGGACGACGATCCCAGCGGCATCGCGACCTATTCCCAGGCGGGCGCGCAGTACGGCTACGGGCTGCTCTGGTCGGTGCTGCTCACGACGCCCCTCATGATCGGCATCCAGATCGTGTCGGCGCGCATCGGGCGCGTGACGGGGCACGGACTCGCCGCCAACATCCGCGACCACTATCCGGCGTGGCTGCTGTACGCCATCGTGGGGCTGCTGCTCTTCGCCAACACCGTGAACATCGCCGCGGACCTGAGCGCCATGGGCAACGCGCTGCAGCTCGTGGCGGGCGGCTCGAGCGAGATCTACATCGTGTTCTTCGCGCTCCTCTCGCTCACGCTGCAGATCTTCGTGCCGTTCCCGCGCTACGCCCCGATGCTCAAGTGGATGACGCTCGCGCTGCTCGGCTACGTGGGGACCGTCTTCCTCGTGGGCGTGCCGTGGGACGAGGCGACCATGGCCGCGCTCTTCCCCCGCCCGCAGTTCCGGCCCGACTACATCGCGACCCTCGTCGCGGTCCTGGGCACCACCATCAGCCCGTACCTCTTCTTCTGGCAGGCCTCGCAGGAGGTCGAGGAGCAGCGCGCGACGCCCGGCCACGAGCCGCTGCGCGAGGCGCCGGACCAGGCCGGGCAGCACCTCGACCGCATCAAGTTCGATACGTGGATCGGGATGATGTTCTCCAACGGCATCGCGCTGTGCATCATGCTCACCACGGCGGCGACGCTGCACGGGCAGGGCGTCACCACGATCGAGACCGCGGAGCAGGCGGCCCGGGCGCTGCGGCCCATCGCGGGCGACTTCGCCTTCATGCTCTTCGCGGCCGGGATCGTCGGAACGGGCCTGCTGGCGGTTCCGGTGCTCGCGGGCTCGGCGGCGTACGCGGTCGCCGAGTCGCGCCGCTGGCCCATCGGGCTGGGGCTCACGCTGCTCGAGGCGCGCGGCTTCTATGCGATCCTCGCCTCCGCCACCCTCATCGGCGTGGCGATCGACTTCACCAACATCGATCCCATCAAGGCGCTCATCGCGAGCGCGGTGGTGAACGGAGTGATCGCGGTGCCCATCATGGTCGTGATGATGCTGCTCGCCGTGAAGCCCGACGTGATGGGCCCCTTCGTCGTGAGGCGGCGCCTGCTGGTGCTCGGCTGGTTCTCGACCGCGGTCATGGCCGCCGCGGTGGTGGCGATGTTCGCGACGCTGTGACGCCGCGGAGCGCATAGCAGGTCATCGAGATGGAGCCGAGCGAGCAGCCCTGTACGAGGACCTCGCAGGCCGTGCTCGCCTCGCGCGCGAGCCCCGCGAGGCAGGCGAGCGGCAGGAAGTGCTCCGGCGTGGGCACGGCGAGCCTGTAGTCGGGGTGGTCCGCGAGCCGGGCGACGGCCGCGGGATCGGTGGTCATCGTCTCGAGCGCGGCGGCGTCGAAGCGCTGCGCCCAGTCGTAGGCCGCCTCCGGATGCCGGAAGTCGACGCGCCGCAGGTTGTGCACCACGTCCCCGCTCCCGAGCACCAGCACGCCGCGCGCGCGCAGCGGCGCGAGGCGCGCGCCCAGCTCGACGTGCTCCTGCACGCTCTTCGCCGCGTTGACCGAGAGCTGCACCACCGGGACGTCGGCCCCGGGGAACACGTGGGCGAGGACGGACCAGGCGCCGTGGTCGAGTCCCCAGCTCTCGCGATCCAGCACGACCGGCTCCGGCTCGAGCAGCTCCGCCACCTCCCGCGCGAGCTCCGGCGAGCCGGGCGCCGGGTAGCGGAAGCGGAAGAGCGCCTCGGGAAAGCCCTGGAAGTCGTGGAGGGTGCGCGGCGCGGGCATCGCCGTGACGGCCGTCGCCTCGATGTACCAGTGGGCGGAAACCACGAGCACCGCCCGCGGCCGCGGCGCGAGCGATGCCCCGAACGCCCGCCACGCCGCGGTGTAGCGGTTGTCCTCCAGCGCGTTCATCGGGCTGCCGTGGCCGAGGAAGGCGGCGGGCAAGAGCTCGCGGTCCATGCCTCGAACGCTACCACCTTCGGGCGCTTGACCTCGGTCAAAGCGCCCTCGCGGGGGCGGGCAAGAATGTCGAAAGCAAAGACAGCGGGTCCCAAAGGACGGCACATGTACAAGCACATCCTCATTCCCACCGACGGCTCGGAGCTGTCGGAAAGGGCCGTTCGCGAGGGCATCGACCTCGCCGAGTCCGTCAAGGCGCGCGTCACGGTGTTCACCGCCTCGCCGCCGTTCCACACGTTCGCGGCCGCCGCGGCCCTGGGCGACGATTCGCGCGCCATGTACACGGCGAACGCCGAGGCGCGGGCCGCCGCGCGGCTCAAGCCCGGCCTGCAATACGCCCACGCGAAGGGCGTGGCGGCGCGCACTCAGCACGTGTTCGCCGAGCATCCTTACGAGGCCATCATCGCCGCGGCCGCCAAGGAGGGCTGCGACCTCGTCTGCATGGCCTCGCACGGGCGCAAGGGGATCGCGGGCCTGCTCGTCGGCAGCGAGACGGCGAAGGTGCTCACGCACTCGAAGGTCCCGGTGCTGGTCTGCCGCTAGTGTCGGCGGCCGCACCCCCCGCGCTCCCCCGCGCGGCCCGCGACTGCTTCCATTGCGGGCTGCCGGTTCCGGAAGGGACGCGCTTCGGATTCGATTCGCCCGGGGGCTGGCGCGCGTTCTGCTGCGCCGGCTGCGAGGCGGTGAGCCGCGCGATATCCGGCGCCGGCCTCGACGACTACTACCGCGTGCGCTCGGAGAAGGCGCCGCGCCCCGCCGACGCCGCGGCGGGCGACCTGGCGATCTACGACGAGCGCGTGGTGCAGGAGCGCTTCGTGCGCGAGGCGGACGACGGGTGCCTCGAGGCGTCCCTCCTCGTCGACGGCATGCGCTGCTCGGCTTGCGCGTGGCTCATCGAGCGCGTGGCCGGCGGGGTGCCCGGCGTGGTCGGAGCGCAGGCCCATTTCGCCTCGCGCCGGGCGCGCGTGCGCTGGGATCCGGCGGTGGCGAAGCTTTCCGACGTGCTCGGCGCCGTCCGCGGCCTCGGCTACGCGGCCTGGCCATTCGAGGGGCGGCGTCTCGTGCAGGTGGAGGCGCACGAGCGGCGCACGATGCTGCGCCGGCTCTGGGTCGCGGGCCTGGGCATGATGCAGGTCATGATGTACGCGGTCCCGACCTATATCGCCGGCTCCGGCGAGATGGCCCCCGACATCGCGCGGCTGCTCGGCTGGGCGGCGCTGGTGCTCACGTTGCCCGTGGTCGGATATTCGGCCCAACCGTTCTTCGTGGGCGCGTGGCGGAGCCTGCGCAACCGCAGCCTCGGCATGGACGTGCCCGTGGCGCTCGGCATCGGCACCGCCTTCGCGGCGAGCGTCGTGGCGACCGTGCGCGGATCGGGCCCGGTCTACTTCGACTCGGTGGCGATGTTCGTCTTCCTCCTCGCGGGCGGCCGCTACCTCGAGTTCCTCGCGCGCAACCGGGCGGGCCTCACGCTGCAGCGCCTCGGAAGGCTCGTTCCCCAGACCGCACAGCGGCTGCGGGACGCCGCGAGCCTCGAGTGCGAGCCGGTAGCCGCGGCGCTGCTCGCGCCGGGCGACCGCGTGCTCGTGCGCGGGGGCGAGTCCCTGCCGGCCGACGGCGAGCTGGAGAGTGACCGGGCATGGCTCAACGAGTCGCTCCTCACCGGGGAGAGCCGGGCGATCGAGCGTGCGCGCGGCGCGCGGCTCCTCGGCGGCTCGATCAACGCCGGCAGCGCCTTCGTGATGCGCGTGACTCGAGTGGGCGCCCAAGCCACCCTCGCCACGATCGAGCGCCTCGTGGAGCGGGCGCTCGCCGAACGGCCCCGCTGGGTGGAGATGGCGCAGCGCGCCTCCGGCATCTTCGTGGCCGTGGTCCTCGCCTGCGCGCTCGGCGCAGGGCTCGCCTGGCTCACCATCGATCCGTCCCGGGCGCTGTGGGTCGCGGTGTCGGTGCTGATCGTCACGTGCCCCTGCGCGCTCTCGCTCGCCACTCCGGCCGCGATGACCGTGGGGCTCGCCGAGATGGCGCGCGCGGGACTGGTCGTGAGCCGGGGCCACGGGGTCGAGGCGCTGGCGGGCGCCACCGACATGGTGTTCGACAAGACCGGGACGCTCACCGCCGGGAGGCCGCAGGTGCTCGCGGTGCTTCCGCTGGGGCGCCTCGCCGCCGGCGAGACCCTCGCCGTGGCCGCCGCGATCGGCCGGGGATCGACCCACCCGCTGGACGGGGCCATCGTGCGGGCGGCGGGGAGCGCCGCCCTGCCGCACGTCGAGGCCCACGCGAGTCGCGCGGGCGAGGGCGCCGAGGCGCGCATCGCGGGCCGGCGCTATCGCGTCGGGCAGGCCGGATTCTGCGGCCGCCTGCACGGCAAGCCCGTTCCCATCGCGTGGCTGCACGCGGCCGACACGGTGGTGTGGCTCTCGGACGAGTCCGGATGGCTCGCGGCGATCCGCATCGGTGACGGGCTGCGTCCCGAGGCGCGCGGCGTGATCGAGGCGCTCGGCGCTCTCGGGCTGCGCGTGCACCTGCTCACCGGCGACGAGCCGCGGGTGGCGCATCGCGTGGGCATGGAGCTGGGCATCGACCGCATCGAAGCGCGCGCGAGCCCGGAGCGCAAGCAGGAGTACGTGCGCGGGCTCCAGCGCCGCGGGGCGCGCGTGGCGATGGTGGGCGACGGCGTGAACGATGCGCCCGTGCTCGGCCTTGCCGACGTCTCGGTCGCCATGGGCCACGGCGCCGACCTCGCGCAGCTCAAGGCCGACGCGGTGCTCGCCTCCGACTCCCTCGACGACCTCGTGCGGGCGGTGCGGCTCGCGCGCCGCACGCGCGCGATCCTGCGCCAGAACCTCGCGTGGGCCCTGGCCTACAACTTGCTCGTCCTCCCGCTCGCCTTCGCCGGAATGGTCACTCCGCTGCTGGCCGGCCTCGGCATGGCGTCGAGCTCGCTCCTGGTCGTGGCCAACGCGCTGCGGGTGCGCGAGCGCACGACGGCCTGACGCATGGACATCCTCTATCTCCTCATACCGCTGAGCGTAGTGCTCGCCGTGCTCATCGGCGCCGCCCTGTGGCTTGCCGTGGACGGCGGCCAGTTCGACGACCTCGACCGGCCCGCGATCGATGTCCTGCTCGACGACGACCGGCCGCCGGACGGCGAGCCCTGACGCTCGGCGACCGGCCTCTCGGAAAATTCCTATTCTGTTGCATAGCCGCAACGATCGTCCCCGCATTTGATGGAGGTCAACCCGCCCCGGCCCATGGGCCCCCTAAACTGCCGCGGTATTCCGACATTTCCGTCAGGAGCATCCATGAAGACGCTGGTCGTGTCGCTCGTCGCCGTGTTCCTCGCCGGCGCCGCCATCCTCGCCGACGCCGCCGATGAAGCCGCGGCCGAATCCCTGATGAAGAAGAGCGGCTGCTTCGTCTGCCATTCCGTGGACAAGCAGAAGGTCGGCCCGGCCTACCACGACGTGGCGGCCAAGCTCAAGGGCAATCCCAAAGCCGAGGAGATCCTCTACAAGCACCTCACGACGCACCCGATGATCAAGATCGGGGGCAGCGAGGAGAAGCACGCGAGCCTGAAGACCACCGACGACGCACAGATCAAGAACGTCATCGCCTGGATCCTGTCCCGCTGACCCCCGGTCGGCGCGCGCAACAACAAGAAGAGGGAGAGTCGAGATGCTGAAGGCCATCTGGCAGGCGCTGCGCGCGCGCTATCCGTCGCGCGGCCAGGCCGTCGTCATGGTGAGCGTGATGGTGGTCGTGCTCCTGCTGATCGGCGGGGTGCTCGTGATCGGCGGCGCCGCGGGCCTCGCGTGGACGGAGACCCTGTCCTTCTGCACGGGCTGCCACGAGATGCGCGACAACCCGTATGCCGAGTACAAGGACACGATCCACGACAGGAACAAGTTCGGCGTGCGCGCCATCTGCTCCGACTGCCACGTTCCGAAGGAGCCCGTCCCGCTCATCCTGCGCAAGATGGCCGCGACCTTCGAGGTCTGGGGCCACATCCGCGGCGTGATCGATACGCGGGAGAAGTTCCTCGCCAAGCGCGAGGAGCTGGCCCACCACGTGTGGAAGCGGATGAAGGAGACCGACTCCCTCGAATGCCGCAACTGCCACGACTCCACGCACATGGACATGTCGCTGCAGTCGCCGGTGGCCCAGGCGCAGCACGCGAAGCTCAAGGAAGGCTACACCTGCATCGACTGCCATTACGGCATCGCGCACGAAGAGCCCAAGGGTCCTTCCCCGAGGGAGCTCTTCCCGGACATCAAGATGACGAAGTGGAAGGAGCCCGCCGCGGGGATACCGACGAAGTAGGCGTCCCGATCGCAGGGCACGTATAGAACAGACAATGAAAACTTCCGCTACGCATCCCGCCCCCGGCCCCGGCCCCGGCGGGATTTTTTTTCCTAGTCCGTCCAAGGGAGACAAGCACCATGAGCAGGTTCACGCACCTGTACCAGAGCCTCGCGGCGGCCGCGGGGCTCGCCCTGCTGCTCGCCGCCGCGCCGGCTAGCGCCGCCGATCCGCCGGCGGGTGCCGGCGCGCAGAAGGACCTCGTGCTGCGCGGCGACGCGAAGTGCACGCGCTGCCACGACGAGAACGACGACTACCCGGTGCTCGCGATCGGCAAGACGCCCCACGGGACCGTCGCCGACGCCCGCACGCCCACGTGCACGAGCTGCCACGGCTCGAGCGACGCCCACGTGGAGAGCAAGGGCGCCACGCTCCCCGACGTGCGCTTCCGCGGCAAGCACAAGAGCCCGTCGCAGGCGGAGAACGGCCAGTGCCTCAACTGCCACTCCTCGGACGCGAGCCGCACCCACTGGGCGGGCAGCATGCACGAGGAGCGCGGCCTCGCGTGCGCGAGCTGCCACCAGATCCACAACGCCCACGACGCGGTGCGCGACAAGCGGACCCAGCCGGAGGTGTGCTTCACCTGCCACAAGGAGCAGCGCACCAAGATCGACAAGCCTTCGCACCACCCGATCCCCGAAGGGAAGATGGCGTGCTCCGACTGCCACAACCCGCACGGATCCACGGGGCCGAAGCTCCTGAAGCGCGACTCGGTGAACGACACCTGCTACACCTGCCACATGGAGAAGCGCGGGCCGTTCGTGCACAACCACGAGCCCGTGAGCGACGACTGCACCATCTGCCACGAGCCGCACGGCACCACCGCGGAGAACATGCTGAAGGCGCGTCCGCCGTTCCTCTGCCACCAGTGCCATACGCCGCACGGGGCGCAGGTGGGCCAGATCGTCGGCCAGGGACAGACCCAGTCGTTCGGCGGCGGCTCTCCGCTGCTCAGCCCCACGACGAGCGGCAAGTCCGGCCTCAACTATTTCATGGCGCGCGGCTGCACGAACTGCCACACGGAGGTGCACGGGACGAACAACCCGAGCACGGCCAACCCGAGCCCGCAGTTCAACTTCCGCTGAACTCCGGAGACAGATCATGAAAGCGAAACGGCAGATTCCGTGCAGCAGGACCCTGATGGCGCTCGCCATGCTCGGGGTCTTCGGCCCCGCGTGGGCCGACGAGAACGCGGTGGCGCAGCTCGCGAACCCGGACGAGGGCTGGGTGAGCATCGGCGGCGCGGGGGTGAGCGGCGACAGCAAGGACCGCTCGCTCTTCGGGCAGTACAACGGGCTTCGCAAGGACGACGCGTACCTCATGCTCGACTTCGGGTACGTGAAGCGCGACCCGGCGACCGGCACCTGGACCATCGTGGAAGGCCGCGACCTGGGCCTCACCACCCGCGAGGTGCGCGGCCAGTACGGGCCGCAGGGCAACTGGAAGATCTTCGGCGAGTACAGCGAGCTCACCCGCTACTACCCGCGCACGGTGAACACCAGCATGCAGGGCGCGGGGACCCCCGATCCCGTCATGACCCTGCTGCCCGTGCCGGGCACCGGGTCGGACCTCGACCTCAAGACCGAGCGCAAGAAGATCACCCTCGGCGGCGAGAAGCGCTTCTCCGACGGCATCCTCTTCCAGGCGACCTTCACCAGCGAGGACAAGGACGGCGCGCGCCTCTGGGGCCGCGGCTTCACCTGCCCGTCGAGCGCCGCGCCCACGCCCGTGTGCACCGCGCTCGCCTCCGGCGCCAACCAGTGGGCGCTGCTCATGGTGCCCGAGCCCATCAGCTCCACCACGCGGCAGATCGAGGCGAAGCTCAACTTCACGGGCGAGAAGTACGCCGTGATCGCCGGCTACTACGGCTCCTTCTACGACAACGACTACGGCACCGTGACGCCCACGGTGAACGGCAACCTCAACAACGGGCTCGGCGTTCCCATGGGCACGGGCGGCGGCGTGCCGCTCACGGACGGGCTGCGCAACATCCTGCAGCTGCCGATGGCGCTGCCGCCCGACAACCAGGCGCACCAGTTCTCGCTCGACGGCAACTACGCCTTCACGAGCACGACGCGCGCCAATTTCCGCTACGCGTACACCCACGCCACGCAGAACGAGAGCTTCGGCAGCATGGGGCTTTCGGGCGCGCCCCCCGGCCGCAGCGACCTCGGCGGCGTGCTCGACACGAACCTCGCGCAGGCGGCCATCACCTCGCATCCCATGCCCAAGCTCTCCCTCATGGCCGACGTGCGCTACCAGGACCGCAAGGACAAGACCCCGATCGACCTGTACAACATCGAGGGCACGACGACCTGGACCAACGGCCACATCGACAATACCCGGACCACGGGCAAGGCCGAGGCGAGCTACGAGCTCGCGGAGGGCTGGCGCGGCATCCTCGGGCTCGATTTCGAGAAGATCGACCGCGGCGAATTCGTGCCCACCGACCAGGTCGCCGGCCTCTCGGCGCTGCGCCAGAACACCTACGAGCGGGGCTACCGCGTCGAGCTGCAGCGCACCATGAGCGACACGTTCACCGGCCGGGTGAGCTACGTGAGGAGCGACCGCGACGGCTCGTCGTGGCTCAAGCCGCTGAGCGGGAGCTCCACGGGCGTGATCCCCGCCGACCCGGACTGCACCTCCAGCGGATCGAACGCCTGCATCTACAGTGCGACGGGGATCTTCCCCTACATCTTCATGGACCGGAAGCGCGACAAGGTGCGGGCGATGGGCGACTGGGAGCCGATGGAGAATCTGTCGGTGCAGCTCTCCGTCGACTACGGGAAGGACGAGTACAGCGCCCCGACCACGAAGGGCCTGGACCACACGAAGCTCCAGCTCTACGGCATCGACGTCGCCTACCGGGTCTCGGAGACCATCCAGCTCAAGGCGTACTACTCCTACAGCGAGCAGTCCCTCAAGGTGGCTCACTCCACGGGCTACATCGCCGACCTGAAGGACAAGAACGACACCGCCGGGTTCGGGATCGTCGGGCAGGCGAATCCGCGCCTGAAGTGGGGCGGGGACGTGATGTTCATCAACGACCGCAACATCTACCAGACCGGGCTCGATGCGGGGGCGAGCGCGTCGAACGTGGCGTACTTCAACTCGGGGCTGCCGTTCATCCCCGACGCCCTGTACCGCGACCTGCGATTCAAGCTCTACGGCACGTACTCGGTGCAGAAGAACGGCGACATCCGGTTCGAGATCGTCCACGACCGCGCCAAGCTCGACGAATGGACGTGGGGCTACAACGGCGTGCCGTTCCTGTACTCCGACAACACGACGGTGAACCTTCAGCCCGAGCAGAACGTGACCTTCGTGAGCCTGGTGTACCAGTATCGGTGGAAGTAAGGCAGCGTGCGGGCAACGACGGGGCCGCTCGCGGCCCCGTCGTCTTTCGGAGCGCGGGACCGGCGGCCCATTGACCCGGGTCAAGCGGCCGGCGCCGCGGGTGCGTCAAGGTAGCGAATGGGCGGCGCCGCGCGGCTCCGCCCGGTCCTGAGGGAGGCGGCCAGTGGAGGTCTTCCAGGCGGACATCGCCATCGTCGGCGGGGGAGGGGCGGCCCTGCGGGCGGCCATCGCCGCGGCCGAGGCGAATCCGCGGCTCGCGATCGCGCTCGTCTCCAAGGTCTACCCCATGCGCAGCCACACCGTCGCGGCGGAAGGCGGCTCGGCCGCGGTCACGCTCGAGGAGGACTCCCTCGAGAACCATTTCCACGACACCGTGGCGGGCGGCGACTGGCTCTGCGACCAGGACGCGGTCGAGTACTTCGTGGAGCACTGCCTCGAGGAGATGGTGCAGCTCGAGCACTGGGGCTGCCCGTGGAGCCGGCGGCCCGACGGGCGCGTGAACGTGCGCGCCTTCGGCGGCATGAAGATCGAGCGCACCTGGTTCGCCGCGGACATGACCGGCTTCCACATGCTGCATACGCTCTTCCAGACGTCCATGAAGTACCCGTCGATCCGGCGCTTCGACGAGCATTTCGTGTGCGACCTGTTCGTGGACGAGGGGCGCGTGCAGGGCGTCCTCGCGATCGAGGTGGCGACGGGCGAGTTCCGCCTCATCCGCTCGCACGCCGTGGTGATCGCCACGGGCGGCGCGGGGCGCGTCTTCCGCCAGAACACCAACGGCGGCATCGTGACGGGCGACGGCATGGCGCTCGCCTACCGCCACGGCGTGCCGCTGCGCGACATGGAGTTCGTGCAGTACCACCCGACCTGCATGCCGGGGCCGGGGCTGCTCTTCACCGAGGCCTGCCGCGGCGAGGGCGGGATCCTCGTCAACAAGGACGGCTACCGCTATCTCCAGGACTACGGCCTGGGGCCGCCCGACCCGTGGCCGCGCAAGAAGGCGATGGAGCTCGGGCCGCGCGACCGGCTCTCGCAGGCCTTCTGGCACGAGCAGCGCAAGGGACGCACGATACCGACGATCCACGGCGACGCGGTCCACCTCGACCTCCGGCACCTCGGGCGCGCGAAGCTCACCGAGCGCCTGCCGCAGATCTGCGAGCTCGCCGAGCGCTTCCTCGGCATCGACCCGGCCGAAGCGCCGATCCCCGTGCGCCCGGCGGTGCACTACACCATGGGCGGCATTCCGACGGACGTGGGCGCCGCCACCCCGATCCCGGGGCTCTTCGCCGCGGGCGAATGCGCGAGCAGCGGGATCCACGGCGCCAACCGGCTCGGATCCAACTCCCTCGCGGAGCTGTGCGTCTTCGGCAAGGTCGCGGGCGAGCAGGCCGCGCGCTTCGCCGCGGGCGCGGGCGAGGCGGGCAACGGCGTGGCGCTGCGCTGGCAGGCCCAGGACGCCCGCGAGGAGGCCCTGCGGCTCCTCGAGCGGCCCTCGGGCGGGGAGCGCCTCGCGCAGATCCGCGACGGGATGGCGAAGGCGATGGAGCAGGGCTGCGGCATCTACCGCCTCGCCGGCGAGCTGGAGGGGACCTGCCGGACCCTCGCGGAGCTCAAGGGTCGCTGGGTCGCCCTCGGGCTCCAGGACCGCTCGCGCGCGTGGAACACCGAGTGGCTCACGGCGATCGAGCTGGGCTTTCAGCTCGACGTGGCCGAGGCCATGGCGCACTCGGCGCTCGCGCGGCGCGAGTCGCGCGGCGCGCACCAGCGCCTCGATCCGGGATGCCTCGAGCGCGACGACGCGCGATTCCTCAAGCACACGCTCGCGTGGCGCGTGCACGCCGGGGCGCCGCGCATCGGGTGGAGCGACGTGGTGATCACCCGCTCGCCGCCCGGCACGCGCGCCTACGGCGCGGCGGGCGAGGCCGCCGAGGCGGCCGAGGCGACCGGAAAGTAGCGAAAGGCGATGCCCGCGATGCCCGATACCTCCACGCACGGCGCCGCCTCCGGCGCGAGCCCCGCCCCCGGCGCGGCCCCGGAGCGCATCGAGATCCAGGTGCTGCGCTACGCTCCCGGCGGCGGCGCGCCCGCGACGCAGAGCTGGACGATCCCCTGGACGCGCGACATGTCCGTGCTGCAGGCGCTGCAGTACATCAAGGACCACCTCGACGGCTCCCTCACGTTCCGCTGGTCGTGCCGCATGGCGATCTGCGGAAGCTGCGGGATGATGGTGAACGGCGTCCCGCGGCTCGGTTGCGAGACGTTCCTGCGCGACCTGGCGCCCGGCCCCGTGCGCCTCGAGGCGCTCGCGCATTTCCCGATCGAGCGCGACCTGGTGGTGGACGCCGAGGACTTCATCGGCAAGCTCGCCAAGATCAAGCCGTATATCGTCCCGAAGGAGCCGCGCGGCCTCGACGAGGGCACGTACTTCCAGACCCCCGAGGAGCTCGCGCGCTACGAGTCGTTCAGCCACTGCATCAACTGCATGCTCTGCTACGCGGCGTGCCCCCAGTACGGGCTCGACCCGAAATTCCTAGGCCCGGGGGCCACGGCCCTCCTGCACCGCTACAACTGCGACTCCCGCGACGGGGCGCGCGAGGAGCGCATGGACCTCGTGCACTCCGAGGAGGGCGTGTGGAGCTGCACGGCGGTCGGCTACTGCTCGGAGGTCTGCCCCAAGGCGGTCGATCCCGCGAGCGCGGTGAACCAGAACAAGACGGCGAGCGCGCTCGACTGGTTCGCGCGCTTCCTGCCCGGGAGGAAGTGAGATGGCGATCCGCCGCACGTACTTGCGCCCGATGGACGGCTGGTGGCGGCGCGACCCGTTCTTCCTGCGCTACATGGCGCGCGAGGCGACCTCGGTCTTCGTGGTGGCCTACGCGCTGATCCTCCTCTGGGGCCTGGTGCGCCTCGCCGAGGGCGAGGCGCGGTTCGACGCCTGGCTCGCGTGGCTCGCGAGCCCGCTTTCCGTGGCGTTCCACGTCCTGCTCCTCGCGGTCTTCGCCTACCACACGTGGAGCTGGTTCGCGATCATGCCGAAGACCATGCCGCCGGTCGTAGTCGGCGGCCGGCGCCTCCCGGCGCGCGCGATCACCGCGGCGGGCGTGGCCGTGGCGGTCGCGGCCTCGGCCGCGCTCTTCGCGCTCGCGACGGTGCTCGCATGAGGAAGCGCTCGAGCCAGCCGTTCTTCTGGCTGCTCTTCGGCGCGGGCGGCATGCTCTCGGCGCTCCTCGGCATGGGGCTCGTGCTCGTCACGGGCGTGGCCGCGCCGCTCGGGCTCGAGCCGCCCTCGGTCATGAGCTACGGGGACGTCCTCGCCTTCGGCCGCAACGGGGCCGGGAAAGCCTTCCTTTTCGCCGTGGTCTCCCTTTTCCTTTGGCATGGCGCCCACCGCATCTTCCACACGCTGCACGACCTGGGTGTGCACGCCGGGCTCGTCGCGAAGCTCGCCTGCTACGGCGGGGCGCTCGTCGGCACCGTCGTCGCCGCCGCCGCCCTGCTCTGGATCGGCTTCTGATGGGTTAGAATGCCCGCCCTTTCTCCAACCCCGAACACCACCAAGGAGACTTTTCCATGAAGACCCGCAACGTTGTGCTGTCGCTGGCGCTCGCCGTGGCCGGCGTTTCCGCCGCGAGCCAGGCGCTCGCCGATCCCGAGGCGATCCTGAAGAAGGACGGATGCCTGCGCTGTCATTCCTGGGACAAGGCGAAGGTCGGGCCGGCCTACAACGACGTGGCCAAGAAGTACAAGGGCCAGGCCGGCGCGGTCGACAAGCTCGTCGCCGAGATCACGGCCGGCAAGCCTCCGCATCCGACGATCAAGGCGACCCCGGAGGAAGCAAAGGAAGCCATCACCTACATCCTGAGCAAGTGAGGCACCCGGCCCGCTCCTTCCCGCAACGGGGCGGGCCGATCCCGCGCCGTCCTCAGCGCACGACGAGGATCGGCGTCTTGATGGTGGCGAGGAGCTTCGTCGTGACCGAGCCCAGCACGAGGTTGGACAACGCTCCCTCGCCGTGGGAGCCCATCACGACCAGGTCCACGCGGTTCTTCTTCGCGAAGGCCGCGATCTCGGGCGCGATGTTGCCCGTGGTCCAGCTCGCCTCGTAGGCGACCTTGCCCTTGTCGAGCTCGCGCGTGGCCACGCGCAGGGCCGCCTCGCTGTCCTCGCGCAGGTAGCGATCCACGGCCGCGCGCCCTGCCGCGGCGGCGGCGCCGGGATACGGAATCGGCGGATGCACGTGCAGGACGAACACCTGCGGCGGCTCGGCGAACCACGACAGGTGCTGCACCAGATGGTGCGCGGCGCGCCGGGTGAAATCGGAGGCGTCGGCGGCGAGCAGGATCTTCATGGCTTCTTGCCCTGGCCCTTCTCGTAATCGATCGTCGCCACGCTGTGCTGGAACATGTACGTCACCGCGAGCTGGATCTCCGTGTCCGTGAGGTCGGCCTTGCCCCCGCGCGACGGCATGCCGCCGTGTCCGTTGATCGCCGAGCGCACGAGCGAGTCGAACCCCTGCTTCGCGCGGCGGATCCACTCGGCGCTGTCGCCGATGCGCGGGGCGCCGCCGACGCCCGTCGCGTGGCACTTGGCGCAGATCGTGTCGACGATGTACTTCCCGCTGCGCGGCGGCGGGGGCTTCGCCCGGTTGATGGGCTCGCTCCAGTGGCCGCCCGACTCGTTCACCATGTAGGTGATCGCGCGCTCGAGCTCCAGGTCGGTGAGCGCCATGTTGCCGCCGTGGGGCGGCATCTTGCGCACGCCCTCGATCGCGCTCTGGGAAAGGCTGGTGAGGCCGCGCGCGTAGCGCGCCTCCCACGCCTTGCGATCGCCGATGCGCGGCGCGCCCTCCTTGCCGGTGCCATGGCACTTGATGCAAACCTGGTCGACCACCTCCTTGCCGGTGCGGTCGGCGCGGGCCGCGAGCGGTGCCGCGGCGAGGAGCGCGACCGCGACGGCGGCGCCCGTCGCCATCGGGAGTGCGCGGATCGCGCTCGCGCGCGGGCGGGAATCCCTCATTGCTCGTCCTCCAGCTTGTCGTTCCCCGTATTATGCCGGTCGGCGGCCGCGCCCGTGGCGCGCACCGCGCGCTCGGCGGGACCCGCATTCACGCCGTGATGACGAGCTTCTGGTAGAGCCCGCCCCAGAACGTCTCCTTGCGCACCGCGCCTTCGCGCAGGGGAGGCAGCCACGCCGAAACCTCGTTCTCCCACAGGTCCATGGCGAACGGCTCGAAGTTGCGCAGGATGAAGCGCATCACCGGCCGGAAGGGGTGCCAGCGCGTCGGGCGATGGTAGTCCACGATCACGACGCGCCCGCCCGGCTTCACCACGCGCAGCGCCTCGGAGAGCGTGCGGCGCCGCACCTCGAGCGGCATCTCGTGCAGCAGGAAGAAGAGCGCCACCCGGTCGTAGGACGCGTCGGGAATGCGCAGGTCCGAGGCGTCGCGGTGCAGCAGGTTCACGCGCGAGCCGGTCGGGAGCTTGCGCTGGAGGTTGGCGAGCTGGATGGGCAGGACGTCCACCACGTCGAGGCGGCCGTCGGCGTCGATGCGCTCGGCGAGCCGCGGCGTGAAATCGCCGTACACGCACGCGACCTGGAGGGTGCGTCCCGAAAGCCGCGTCCCGAGCGCCTCCAAGGCCGCGTCGCGCAGCTTCGCGAAGTTGCCCCACAGGATGAGGTTCACGAGCCATTGCCGCTCGAAGAAGCGCACGGCGTTGGGATGGACGTAGGCCCACCAGTAGGTGTCTTCGAGGTACTGCGGGATGGCGGTCGCCTGCTGCATCGGTCTTCTTCTCCTTCGTTCGATCCGACTATGCGGGAGGAAGGCGCAAGCCTTTTGACAGGAATCAACGGGTCCCCCGCGCCCGTGTGAAACGATACGCTCATGTACGAATGCGATCACGCCGTCGAAGGGGATCGCTAGCACGATCCGGTCGGCGGTGCGGGGCGCGGGGCGCGCGAAGCTCCCCCAGCCCGGGCGGCTCCAAGGTGGCCGCAGCGATGTGCCCGTTCGAAATCCCCGTTGCGATCGGCGCTCGCGCCACGAGGCGCGCGGCGGCAGTTCCCATGCTGCTCGATCGCGGCACGTGCGGCTTCGCCCGCCACGCCAAGACTTAACGTGTATTCAGAAGAATAGCTTGTAACTTATTGTTAAAATTAACCAATCGCCGACGAAACTTCCCTATACTCGCCGGCACTCGACGAACAAGGAAGGGATGATCATGCTGGAAAGAAAAACGCGCACGCTCGGGGTCGCGGCTGCGGCCCTCGTGGCGGGAATCGCCGGCAGCTTGCCGGTCTATGCGGAATCCACGACCTCGACGGGAGGTGGCGCGCTGAGCGCGGCCGCGCACCTCGACTTCTCGGTCGTGGTCCCGCGCTTCCTCACGTTCCGCGTCGGCACGCTCAACGCCACGATCGACGTGATCACTTTCACCGTTGCTGCGGGCAGCGTGGGTAACGCCACGCCGGTCGCGGGCACCGGCGGCGACGCCGGCGGCGGCTCGGGGTCCAACGTCTCGGTCCTCGCCAACGGCGGCCAGGTCACGATCACGGAAAGCAACAACGGCACGGGCACCGGCCTGCAGCACGCGACGCTCGCCGACACCATCAGCTACTCGCAGATCACGACGACCTCGAGCGACACCACGAACCTGCAGCGCCCGGTCCTTTCGGACACGGGCGGCAACACGAGCCTGCCGGTGCTGAACGCCGGCAACGTCACGAACCGCTCGGCGGTGTGGACCTACGCGTACGCGAACAGCAACGTCGTCTCGGCCGGCACGTACGGCACGAGCGCGAAAGGCGGCCGGGTCACCTACACGGCGACCATGCCGTAGCGCGTCGCGACGAGTCCCGCGGCGCCCGCGCCGCGTGGCCCGCCTGATTGACCGCCATCAAGCCGCCCCCCGGGGACGCGGCCCACAATCGGGCTGATCTCCGGGGAGCCTCGCGTTGAATCCCGATCCCTTGCGGCCGCGCCCGCCGGCCGCGTCATTGGCGCCGCGGCTTGCGCGCGCGCTTCCGGGCGGTGGCGTGCCCGTGCCCCGGTGGGACGCCGGGCAGGTACCCCTCCGCGCGAATGAGGGCGAGCGCCTCGCGCACGAGGAACTCCCCGAACTCCTGGGCGGCCGGCACGAGGCGGCGCGAGGCGCGCCGCACGGCGTACCACTGGCGCTGCACCGGCAGCCCCTCGACGTCGAGCGCGACCAGACGCCCCGCGGCGATCTCCGAGCGCACGGTGTGCAGCGACAGGAACCCCAGTCCCAGGCCGGCGATCACGGCCTGCTTGATGCTCTCGTTCGAGGCCATCTCCATGCCGGTGCGCCATTTCACGTGGTGGGCCGCGAAGTAGCGCTCCATCGCCGCGCGCGTGCCGCTGCCCGGCTCGCGCACGATGAACGCCTCGCCCGCGAGCTCCGCGGGCCTCATGCCGCGCCGGCGCGACAGCGGGTGCTCGGGGGCGGCCACGATGCCGAGCGGGTTCGGCGCGAAGGCGGTCGCCACGCAGTCCATGCCCTCGGGCGGATTGCCCATGATCGCGAAGTCGATGGTGTTGCCGCGCAGCTCCTCGAGGATCTGCTCGCGGTTGTGGATGGTCATGCGGAAGTCGACGCCGGGATGGCTCTTCAGGAACTGCGCGAGCAGCCGCGGGATGAAGTACTTCGCCGTGGAGACGACGCCGAGGCGCACGCGGCCGCCGCGCACGCCGCGCCAGCGCGCCGCCAGCTCCTCGAGGTGCGCCACGCGCTCGAGCACCTCCTCCACGTGCTCGGCGAACTCGCGCCCCGCCTCGGTGAGCTGGATGCCGCGCCCCGCGGGCTCCGTGAGCGGCAGGCCCACGGCCTCCTCGAGCTGCTTGAGCTGCATCGACACCGCCGGCTGCGTGAGGTGCACCTCCTCGGCGGCGCGCGTGAGGCTGCGCGTGCGCGCGACGGTGGCGAAGATCTCGAGCTGGCGAAGGGTGTAGCGCCGCATGCCATCAGGATAGCTTATAAATTCGAGCAGCAAAACTGAGTTGAACTGATACGTCCCGGGGCCGATGATGGCCCCATCGCCAACCGGAGGGAGACGCCATGGGCGCACCCGAGCTTCGCCAGATCGAGAATGCCGCCGAGCGCTACAAGGCCGGCGTGCTGAAGTATGCGCAGATGGGCTATTGGCAGCCCGACTACCAGCCGAAGGACACCGACGTCCTCGCGCTCTTCCGCATCACGCCGCAGGAGGGCGTCGATCCCGAGGAGGCGGCGGCCGCCGTCGCGGGCGAATCGTCCACCGCAACCTGGACCGTGGTCTGGACCGACCGCCTCACCGCCGCCGAGATGTACCGCGCCAAGGCCTACAAGGTCGAGCCGGTGCCGAACAATCCCGGGCAGTGGTTCGCCTGGATCGCCTACGAGCTCGACCTCTTCGAGGAAGGCTCCATCGCGAACCTCACGGCCTCGATCATCGGCAACGTCTTCGGCTTCAAGCCGCTCAAGGCGCTGCGCCTGGAGGACATGCGCATCCCGGTGGCCTACGTGAAGACCTTCCAGGGGCCGCCCACGGGCATCGTGGTCGAGCGCGAGCGGCTCGACAAGTTCGGCCGACCGCTGCTGGGCGCGACGACCAAGCCCAAGCTGGGGCTGTCGGGCAAGAATTACGGGCGCGTCGTGTACGAGGCGTTGAAGGGCGGCCTCGACTTCATGAAGGACGACGAGAACATCAACTCGCAGCCCTTCATGCACTGGCGCGACCGCTTCCTCTACGTGATGGAGGCGGTGAACCGCGCCTCGGCCGCCACCGGCGAGGTGAAGGGGCACTACCTCAACGTTACCGCCGGCACCATGGAGGAGATGTACAAGCGCGCCGCCTTCGCGAAGGAGCTGGGCAGCGTGATCGTGATGATCGACCTCGTGATCGGCTACACCGCGATCCAGTCGATGGCGAAATGGTGCCGCGACAACGACATGATCCTGCACCTGCACCGCGCGGGCCACGGCACCTACACGCGACAGAAGAACCACGGCATCTCGTTCCGCGTGATCACGAAGTGGATGCGGCTGGCGGGCGTGGACCACATCCACGCCGGCACCGCGGTGGGCAAGCTCGAGGGCGACCCGCTCACCGTGCAGGGCTTCTACAACGTCTGCCGCGAGCCGAGGAACGCCGTGGACCTGCCGCGCGGCATCTTCTTCGAGCAGGACTGGGCGGGACTGCGCAAGGTCATGCCGGTCGCCTCGGGCGGCATCCACGCGGGCCAGATGCACCAGCTCGTCGGCCTCTTCGGCGACGACGTGGTGCTGCAGTTCGGCGGCGGCACGATCGGGCACCCGATGGGCATCGAGGCGGGCGCCACCGCGAACCGCGTGGCGCTCGAGGCGATGATCCTCGCGCGCAACGAGGGGCGCGACATCGCCAACGAGGGCTTCGCCATCCTCGAGGCCGCGGCGCGCCAGTGCAAGCCGCTCGCCGCCGCGCTCGACACCTGGAAGGACGTATCCTTCAACTACGCGAGCACCGACACGTCGGACTTCGTGCCGACCCCGTCGGTCGCCTGATCGCCGACCCCCCGAGGAGCCACACCATGAGAGTCACCCAGGGCGCCTTCAGCTTCCTCCCCGACCTCACCGATGCGCAGATCCGCGCGCAGGTCGAGTACTGCCTCGCGCAGGGCTGGGCGGTGAGCGTGGAGCACACCGACGACATCCACCCGCGCAACACCTACTGGGAGATGTTCGGAATGCCGATGTTCGACCTGCGCGACGCCGCGGGCGTCATGCAGGAGATCGACGCCTGCCGCAAGACCTTTCCCGACCGGTACGTGCGCGTGAACGCGTTCGACTCGACGCGCGGCTGGGAGACCGTGAGGCTGTCGTTCATCGTGAACCGGCCCGCCGAGGAGCCCGGCTTCCGGCTGCGCCGCACCGAGGCCGAGGGCCGCGTGCAGCGCTACTCGATCGAGCCGTACGCGACGCGCGCGCCCGAAGGGCAGCGCTACCGCTAGCCCGCGCGCCGATGGCCGCGCTCGTGGCGCCCCAGACGCCCGCCGACGCCCAGGGCACGGCCGCGGACATCGCGCGCCTGCTCGCCGAGCTCGACCGCGAGCTCGTGGGCCTCGCGCCCGTGAAGCGCCGCATCGCCGAGATCGCGGCGCTTCTCGCCGTGGACCGCGCGCGCGCCGAGCACGGCCTCGCGGGCGCCCTTCCGGGGCTGCACATGTGCTTTACCGGCAACCCCGGCACCGGCAAGACGACCGTCGCCATGAAGATGGCGGGCATCCTCCACCGCCTCGGCTACTCGCGCAAGGGACACCTCGTGGCCGTCACGCGCGACGACCTCGTGGGCCAGTACATCGGCCACACGGCGCCCAAGACCAAGGAGGTGCTCAAGCGCGCCATGGGCGGCGTGCTCTTCATCGACGAGGCCTACTACCTCTACCGCCCGGAGAACGAGCGCGACTACGGCCAGGAGGCGATCGAGATCCTGCTCCAGGTGATGGAGAACCAGCGCGAGGACCTCGTGGTGATCCTCGCCGGCTACAAGGACCGGATGGACCGCTTCTTCGAGTGCAACCCGGGCTTCTCCTCGCGCATCGCGCACCACGTGGACTTCCCCGACTACACGCGGGAAGAGCTGATGCGCATCGCGGCGATCATGCTCGAGCGCATGGGCTACCGGTTCAACGAGGGCGCGCGCGCGGCCTTCGAGCGCTACCTCGAGCGGCGCATGGCGCGGCCCCACTTCGCCAACGCGAGGAGCGTGAGGAACGCCCTCGACCGCGCGCGCCTGCGCCACGCGAGCCGCGTCTTCGAGCGCCTCGGCGAGGCCGACCGCGACGCGCTCACCACCATCGTCGCCGACGACATCCTCGCGAGCCGCGTGTTCGGGGAGCCGGCGGGGACCGCCGATGCTTGAGGCGCTGATCTTCGACGTGGACGGCACGGTGGCCGAGACCGAGGGCCTGCACCGGCGCGCCTTCAACCTCGCCTTCGAGCGCCACGGCGTGGGGCTGCGCTGGGACGAGCGCGAGTACCGGCGCCTGCTGCGCGTGCACGGGGGCAAGGAGCGCATCGCCCGCTCGCTCGCCGAGCACGAGGAGCCGCGCCCGCCCCCCGAGGTGGCGGCGATCCACGCGACCAAGACGCGCATCTACGAGGAGCTGCTCGAGGCCGAGGGCGCGCCCTGGCGCCCCGGGGTGCACCGGCTGATGGCCGAGGCGCCGCGCGCGGGGCTCCGGCTCGCGATCGCCACCACCACGAGCGAGGCGAACCTCGAGCCGCTCTTCGCGCCCGTGCTGGGGGCCGGGTGGCGGCGGCGCTTCGAGGCGATCGTCACGGGAGACCAGGTCGCGCGCAAGAAGCCCGCCCCCGACGTCTATCTCGAGGCGCTGCGGCGCCTGCACCTCGCCCCTCTCGAGGCCGTCGCCTTCGAGGATTCGCGCGCGGGCGTGGAGGCGGCGCGCGCGGCGGGAATTCCCGTGGTCGCCATGCCGAGCCGTTGGCTCGCCGGGGACGACCTCTCCGGCGCGGACATCGTGCTCGAGCACCTCGGCGACGCGGGCGCCCTCTGGGCCGAATCCCATCCGGCGGTGAACAACCGCTGGCTCTCGGCGCGCCAGCTCGCCGCCTGGCACGCGCGCCGCTTCGACGCAGCACCGGATCGCAGCACGCACGCCCGGAGGACCCGATGCCCGCCACCCGCATGACCCTCACGCAGTTCCTCATCGAGGAGCGCCGACGCTATCCCGGGGCCACCGGGGAGCTCAACGGGCTGATCCTGTCGGTCGCGCTCGCCTGCAAGTCGGTCGCGACGCGCGTCGCGCAGGGGGCGCTCGCGGGCGTACTCGGCGCCTCCGGCGAGGCGAGCTCCCAGGACGAGCCGCAGCAGAAGCTGGAGACGATCGCGAACGAGGCGTTCCTGAGCTGCGCCGACTGGGGCGGCCATGCGGCGGCGATGGCCTCCGAGGAGATGGAGGCGCCGTGCGCGGCGGCCCAGGGGGAGTCGGGCAAGTACCTGCTCGTGTTCGATCCGCTCGACGGCGCGCCGAACATCGACGTGAACCTCTCGGTGGGGAGCATCTTCTCGATCCTGCGCGTGCCCTCGGGCGCCGAGGACCCCGCCCGCGAGGGCGCCTTCCTGCAGCCAGGCACCGCGCAGGTCGCCGCCGGCTACGCGATCTACGGCCCCAGCACGATGCTGGTGATCTCGGTCGGCCGCGGCGTGCACGCGTTCACCCTCGAGCGATCCATCGGCGAGTTCCTCCTCACGCACCCCGACCTGCGCGTCCCCGAGCGCACCTCCGAGTTCGCGATCAACACGTCCAACAGCCGCTTCTGGGAGCCGCCCGTGCGCCGCTACGTCTCGGAGTGCCTCGCCGGATCGGCGGGCCCGCGCGGGCGCGACTTCAACATGCGCTGGATCGCCTCGCTCGTGGCCGAGGCGCACCGCATCCTCGTGCGCGGGGGCGTATTCCTGTACCCGCGCGACCGCAAGGACCCGCCCCAGGCCGGCCGGCTGCGGCTGCTCTACGAGGCGAACCCCGTCGGGTTCCTCATCGAGCAGGCGGGCGGGCGCGCGAGCACGGGCCGGGGCGCGGTCCTCGAGGTCGCCCCCCAGGCGCTGCACCAGCGCATCCCGTTCGTGTTCGGCTCGCGCGAGGAAGTGGAGCGCATCGAGCGCTACCACGCCGAGGACACGGGGGACGCCGACCTGGACCTGCCGCTCTTCCAGGTGCGCGGGCTCTTCCGCGACCCCGTGGGCGCCTGAAGCCCCATGTCGGCGAAGCACCCCATCATCGCCATCACCGGCTCCTCGGGTGCGGGGACGACCTCGGTCACGCGCACGTTCGAGAAGATCTTCCGCCGCGAGGCCGTGAACGCGGCCCTGATCGAGGGCGACAGCTTCCACCGCTACGACCGCAAGCAGATGCGCGAGGTGATGGCCGCGCAGGAGAAGGGAAGCCACTTCAGCCACTTCGGTCCCGAGGCGAACCTGCTCGACGAGCTCGCCGCGCTCTTCCGCGACTACTCGCAGTCGGGGCGCGGCAAGCGGCGCTATTACGTCCACGACGCGGAGGAGGGCAAGCGCCACGGCGTCGAGGCGGGAACGTTCACGCCGTGGCAGGACCTGCCGGCCGACACCGACCTGCTCTTCTACGAGGGGCTGCACGGGGCCGCGGAGACCGAGACCGCGAAGGTCGCGCAATCCCCGGACCTGATGATCGGCGTGGTGCCCGTCATCAACCTCGAGTGGATCCAGAAGATCCAGCGCGACCAGTCGCTGCGGGGCTACTCGACCGAGGCGGTGACCGACACGATCTTGAGGCGCATGCACGACTACGTCCACTACATCTGCCCGCAGTTCACGCGCACCCACGTGAACTTCCAGCGCGTGCCGACCGTGGATACGTCGAACCCCTTCATCGCGCGCGAGATCCCGACCGCCGACGAGAGCTTCGTCGTGATCCGTTTCCGCGACCCGCGCGGGATCGACTTCCCGTACCTGCTCAACATGCTGCACGACTCGTTCATGTCGCGCCCGAACACCATCGTCGTTCCCGGCGGAAAGATGGAGCTCGCGATGCAGCTCATCTTCACGCCGTTCATCTGGCGGCTGATGGAGCGGCGCAAGAAGGCGCTCGCCGCCTGAGGCTTTCGACCACCAGAAGGAGGAGAAGGGGATGAAACGCATCGTGAAGGTCCTCGCCGGCGCCGTGCTGTGCGCGGGCGGAGCCGCTTCGGCGGCACCGGTGCTGATGTCGTCGGACTGGGCGCGCGAGGCGTGCACCGCGTGGAACGCCGACGCGACGCTCACGACGAAGCTGCAGGAATCGGGCTGGGTCGCCAACGACAAGAAGCGCGGCTACAAGCTGCTGCGCATCGCGCGCAAGGACTGCGAGGCGAGCCCGCAGGTGGAGCTGCGGATCGCCTCGAAGGACGGCAAGGCCCAGTGCATCGCCGGCGGCCCGGTGGGGGACATGCCGCTCGACTACGACGTGGACTACCTCATGACCGCGAAGACGAAGCGCTGGATCGAGATGGGCCGCGGCGAGTACGGCCCCATGAAGGCGATGCTCTTCGGGCGCCTGTCCTTCGACGGCCCGATGGGCGAGGCGATGGGCAACATGGGACCGTTCGAGAGCTTCCTGCTGCTCGTGGGGAAGGTTCCTTCGGACGCGGGAAGCTGCCCGAAGTAGGCGGCGGAAGGGCCCGGTCCGCGCGCACTCCGGCGGCCCCCGCCCCGGGCCGCTAGAACACGCCGGCCGCCGCGGCCACCAGCACGACGACTTCCGCCACGCAGATCGCGACGAAGACCCGCTCGCGAGCGCGCACGAAGATCGGGAGCACGCGCAGGTAGCAGGCGAGCGTGATGGCCGCGAGCACCGCCACGCCCACGAGGTTCAGCATGTCGCCCTGGCCGAGGTTGAGGAGCCAGCTCCAGCCCGTGGGCGCGCGGGTCTCGGCGAGGTACTCGGTGAGGGACAGGCCCCAGAGCTCCGGCAGCCGCTGCGGCGCCACGGCGGGCGCGAGCAGGCCGCTCAGGTACACGAGGTAGGTCACCACGAGCGCGCCGAAGCCGAGCCGCGTGCCCCACGCGAGCCAGTCCGCGTACACCCGCTGCTCGGCCTGCAGCGATTCGTCGAAATGCGCCATCGTCCGTCCTCCCGTCAGAATCCCAGGCCCTGCGCGAGCGAGCGGATGCCCGCGAGGAAGAGCACCGCGATCACGATGTTGCGCGCGGTCGAGGCCTTGATCGCCTTGAGCACCCGCACGCCCACGCGCGCGCCCAGCATCACGCCGAGGATGGACGGCACGATGATGGCGGGCAGCAGCGCGCCCTTGTTCATGTAGACCCACGCGGCCGAGGTGTTGATGATCGAGATGGCGAGCCCGCTCGTGCCGAGCGCGAGCTTGAGCGGCACGCCCATCAGGAGGTTCAACGCCGGCACGTTCGCCCAGCCCGCGCCGAGGCCGAAGAGCCCGCCCACCATCCCGATGCCGAAGAACGAGGCGAGGCCCCACCCCGTGCGATGCACCTTCCACTCGACCATCTGGTCCGACGCCGGGTCGTGGAACCGGCCGTGCAGCCCGAGGGCGAGCGCCCAGCGGTCCGCGCCGTGGCGCGCGCCGTGCCCGGAGCCCCGGGTGACCCACATGAGCCCCGCGATGGCGAGGACGGTGATGCCGAGCGCCGCCTGCACGACGCGCGTGGGCAGGGCGAGTCCCACGAGCGCGCCCACGATGCCGCCCACGGACCCCGCGAGCGCGAGCGGCATGGCGAGGCGCAGGCTCGCAAGCCCGCTGCGCAGCAGCCCGGGGCCCGACGCGAGCGCGCCGCACAGCGCGAGCATGAGCCCGGCCCCGCGCACGAAGTCGAGGTGGAACGGAAAGAAGCCGCCCACGATCGGCACGAAGAGCACGCCGCCGCCGATGCCGCCCACCACCGCGACGATCCCCATGAGGAACGTGGTCGTGAAGAGGATGAGGGGCCACGCCCACCAGGGCAGCCCCGCGCCGTGGGGGACGCGCGCGGCGGCGAGCGCCATGCCGGGCGCGGCGAGCAGCATCGCGCCGGCGGCGATGCGGGAGAACGTGCGGGGCGGGAGCTTCATGCCGTCCTTTGGTAGTAGAGGTTCTGGGGATGGTTCGACTGCGCGAGGAAGAACCAGCGTTCCGCGACGAGGCCCGCGTACTGCACCACGGGTGCGGCCACGAGCAGCGCCACCGAGCCGGCCGCGAGGCCCGCCGCCAGGAGCGCCATGGGAACCAGGAATCCGAGCACGATGAACGCCCATTTGACCACGGAGAGCCCCCCGCGCGAAACACCGTGGAAGAACTCCCGCGTGTTGAAGGACCCGCCGAGAAAGCCCATCGACTTCTGCTCGACGCGCGCGCCCTCGACGCCGATGGCGCTTTGCGGCGTGGAGCGGGGGCGCAGGCGCGCGTTGCGCGCAAGCGAGATCGCGCGCGAGGCGAGCGCGACCACCGTGAGGACGATCGCCCAGCGC
>Ga0187776_10000104_pt1 | contig 42044 bp, 34 predicted proteins | sample 0216_BV02_MP12_2_FD_132426 | JGI IMG/M metagenome (GOLD analysis project Ga0187776, IMG submission 132426) | Tropical peat soil microbial communities from peatlands in Department of Meta, Colombia - 0216_BV02_MP12_20_MG | ecosystem: Environmental > Terrestrial > Soil > Wetlands > Peat | place...
CCACCAGCGATCCCGCCATCCCCGCAGCCGCCCAGGATCTCATCGCTACCGGCGAGGTCACCGGAAAATCCGGCGAGACCACTCTCCTGCATAAGCCAGCTGGCCTGAAGGCGCGCCGCCTGCTGCTCCTCGGTGGCGGCAAAGCTAAAAGCTTCAATTCTTACGAACTTCGCAAACTCGCCGGCACTGCGGTTCGCTTCCTGAAGTCTCGCGGCCTGCGCAGCTTTGCTTTTGCCGAACCAGAAATCCCCTCCGGCCCTACCGATGCCGTAAAGGCTACCGTGGAAGGCGCTTTCGTCGGCAACTTCGACTCCGACTTTTACAAGAGCGACCGCAAGGATCAGCACATCGACGAACTCACGATCGTTCCCACCATTCTGCAGAGCCCCGCCCTCGAAGCCGCAGTAAACGAGGGCCGAATTATCGGGGAGTCACAGAACTTCACTCGCACCCTCGTCAATGAGCCCGGCAACCGTATGACTCCCACAGTACTCGCCGATCGCGCCCGCAAAATGGCCGAGGAAGTCGGCCTCAAGTGCGAAACCTACGGCGCCGACAAAATCAAAGAACTCAAAATGGGCGCTTTCTGGAGTGTGGCCCAGGGTTCCGATGAGCCTCCTGCACTCATCATTCTCCGCTACGAACCGGCAGGCGCGCCCGACAAACCCGTGTTAGGCCTGATCGGAAAGGGAATCACGTTCGATAGCGGCGGCATCTCCATCAAGCCTGCCGACGGTATGGAAAAGATGAAATACGACATGGCCGGCGGCGCGGCCATGCTCGGCGCGATGCGCGCCATCGCCCTGCTTAGGCCGAAGGTGAAAGTGATCGCAATTGTGCTGGCCACTGAGAACATGCCTTCCGGCAAAGCACAGAAGCCGGGCGACGTGCAGATCGCCATGTCGGGCAAGTCCATCGAGATCATCAACACCGACGCTGAGGGTCGCCTCGTCCTCGCCGATGGACTGCACTACGCGCGCCAACTCGGCGTTACTCACCTGATCGATGCCGCCACGCTGACTGGCGCAGTTGTCGTGGCGCTCGGTTACGTCAACGCCGGCATCTTCGCCAACGATGACGCCATGTACGACCGCTTCCGCCAGGCACTCGAGCGTGCGGGAGAAAAAATGTGGCGTCTGCCGCTCGATTCCGAGTACCAGGAGATGATCAAATCCAACATTGCCGACATCGTGAACAGCGGCGGCCGCTGGGGCGGCGCAGTCACCGCCGCCATGTTCCTGAAGGAATTCGTCGGTGACACGCCCTGGCTCCATCTCGACATCGCCGGCACTGCTTGGGTGGAAGACAGTAAGGGTTGGATCGCCAAAGGCCCTTCAGGAATCGCCGTGCGTTCGATCGTGGAGTTTGCCCGCGACCTCGGATCCTAGACCTGGAAGCTCCACAATTTCAGGATTGCCATCCCGACCAAGTGCTGGTCTGATTCGATAACCGTCGGGTGGCCCACTCAAGCCCTCCGTTGGCTTGAGTGGGATAGGAGGATACCCCGGCTTCGACGCGACCAGCCTAATTCTCCAGCGGCCCGAACATCGCCCACAACGCCCCCTCCAGTGCAATAGGATCTTTGTACACCTCATAATGACCCGGCATCAGCACGCTAACCTGATTTCCGTTATGCGAGATCTGCGCGCGATGAACGCCCTGACAAGCGCGCACGTACAGATCCGAACTTACCCCGGACATCTCCTCATGCAGGATCTGTTTGTACCCATACCTGAGCAATACTTCTGCCAGCGGTGATTTCGGCTGTTCCGACAGGCGGCCCAACACTGCACGGCTTCTCATGCAACGCTTCCCATGCGCAACGAGATTCACCCCGCATTTGGAGCAGGCCAGAGCTCCCTGTTCGAGCAGTTGGTCGAAGTACTTGGGAGACACAACTACGTGGCGGTACTTCCATTTTGGGCGCAGCATAAGGGTCGAACAAATCTTACAAACGCTTTCGCCGCGTCGGCCTGGAACTAACCGAATCGTCAATTACCGAGGTGCGAGAAGGCCCTTGTCCGAACGAACCAACAGACTCCGGCGAGGCGAACCACCTGCGGAACCCATGCCGCCCGTCACCAGCTAGGGTTACGTCAGTCATTAGCAGTGCGATACCGACTCGCCTACCATTATGTGGAGGCAGAGCTTCAGACCAGCTTTTGAGCGCCGCGAGCCCACACCCGTCAAAGCCGCGCTGGAACACCCAGCGGCGTTTTGCCCGTTTTGCCGTCAGTCTCCACCTCAGCATCCTTCAACCCGGCTCTATGAACCCGATCACCGAGGGTCGCATACTGGACCTTGGCCTCGGCGGGCTGCGTTGCAATCTCCCCCTGAGTCTTCCCCTGGGTCAGCAGGTCTGGCTGGCTTTCAGCCTGCCGGGACGAAGTCAGTCGCTGCGCATCTTGGCCTGCGTGCGCTACTCGCAACATCGGCTCCATGGCTTCGAATTTCTCAGCGATAGCGCCGATCAGCGCAATCTCATTCGCAGCTTCTGCGCCGCATTCCTGCCCCTGGTGGAGTAAGCGTAGCTCGAGCCCTCTTGGCGAACGCACCCTAAGCACATTTCGCCCAGCATCCCCACCCGGCAGTAAAATCGTCCTATGACCCCCGAAGAAATCCTCCGCCTGGAGTTCAATCGTTGGGCCGAGGACGGCCGCGGCCCGGAGATGGAGAAGCATCACCTCTACATTACCGAGGAGGCAATCCGTCACATGGAACTGCGCGCCGGTGAGCGGATTCTCGATCTCGGTTGCGGCACGGGATGGGCTACTCGCCTGCTTGCCCGCCTCGTAGGCGAGGGCCTGGAAGGCTTCGGCCAGGTCGTAGGGCTCGACATCTCCGATGAAATGATCCGCCAGGCCCGCAAGCAGTCCCCTGAATTCGAAAACATCATGTTCATCCAGGGCTCGTCGGACCGCATTCCCTGGGAAGAAAATTTCTTCGAGAAGGTGTTGTCCGTCGAATCGTTTTACTACTACCCCGACCAGGACCGCACACTGGCTGAGTTGTTCCGCGTCATGGCGCCCAATGGACACATGTTCCTGCTCATCAACCTCTACCGCGACAACCACTACTCTCTGCGCTGGGTCGATGAATTGAAAGTCCCTGTGCGGGTGCGGTCAGAAGCGGAATACGTGCAGCTGCTAAAAGCACATGCCTTCGAAGATGTCGAAGCCTTTCGTATTCCCGACGAGACTCCAACGCCGAACGAATACTCCGGCAAGTGGTTCCGCAATGCGGAGGAACTGCGCGACTTTAAGCGCATCGGCGCGCTGCTGTTGACCGCACGCAAGCCCAACGTGCGCACCATGGCCCCCGCAATTCAGATCTACTAATAAGGGTCCGCCCCGGATGCTCTCACGGCACGGCCGCTGACATCGCGTATGTTTGTCATCACGAGCCGGCGGCGCGGGCGAGGGATCTGCAGTTGGTTTACTGTGCTCACGTCCACACCGGTAATCCAGGATTAGCCGAGTAGAACAAAATGCCGTCAGCGCCCTCACCCACACACTTGAAGGCGAGCCGCCCTCCTTTCTCCTCTCTGCTCTCTGTGGTTAATTTTCCTTTGTGTCCCTTGGTAACAAATAACTAAGGCGGGCTTTGCAGCCCGCCTATCAGCACCCCCAAGCGGAGAAGGTGGTATCAGGGGCGTGTTGAAGGGACCACCCTCCCGCTGGAGCTTGTCATGGCCACCTTCTCAACTATCGCGGACGCCGTCACCATATGAGACGTATAACGGCTATTATCGCGAACATCAGCTAGCACCAACGCTGCGATCGTCCCCAGGATCAGTCCCGCGATAGTTGAGATTTTCTGCTTCATTACGTTTTCTCAGTTCACTCTGATAGACGCGGCAGGCTCTGATTTGTTATCAGGGCAGTTCAGGCTGGCGATTGAAGACCTGGCGGAAGGTATCGTAATCGGATTTCCCGAACAACACGAACGCAACCAGCTTCACACCGCTTGCTGGGTGTTCGATCGCATATTCACGCACCGCTCCCAGCATGACCTCAGCACATTCGTCCACGGGAAATCCCGCGACTCCGGTGGCCAGCGCTGGAAACCCAATACTCGCGAGCTTCTTCTCTTCTGCGAGGCGCAGGCTGTTGAGTGTTGCGTTACGAATGATGGGAGCGCTGGAAAGTGATCCCGGCCGCTTGGGCACGCGATGATCTTCTGGCCGATAACCCATTGCCGCAGCATGAATCACGAATTTGTTCGGCAACTGTCCGCCGACGGTGACAACCGCCTCACCTAGCGCAATCGGCCCTTGTGCCTGCGCTTCTTCATCGATCTCATTGCCGCCCTTCCTGCGGATCGCTCCCGCCACACCTGACCCCAGCGCGAGGTCAGTGTTCGCAGCGTTCACGATCGCGTCCAGATCAGGCTGCTCGGTGAGGTCACCCTGACGAATATCAATGTGCATAGCAACGAACCCTGAGGGTGCCCTACTCTAGCCGTCTTTTGGCTAGTGTGGGGTAGTTGCTTTTGGCCGCATCTGCCACCCACCCGCAATTGACGCCCCCGCCTCGCCCGGCCTAGACTGGCCTCAATCGCGGCATCCGAGTTCTTTGTGACCGTAGTCACATGATTGCCGTTCGGCCTGCCGCCGTTATCCTATCCCGGTTCGTATAGGATGAATAGCTTCGAGGCTCAGGTCCATGGGGGAATAAATGTCCTGGTTGCAGAACAAGTTCGAAAAGAACTTTCTGATCACCACGGTTGACTACGTCTTCAACTGGGCGCGCAAATCTGCGCTCTGGCCCATGACCTTCGGTCTGGCCTGCTGCGCCATCGAGATGATCGCCTCCTCTACCGCCCGCTTCGATATCGCACGCTTCGGGTCCGAAGTCTTTCGCCCCAGCCCGCGGCAGAGCGATCTTATGATCGTCTCCGGCACCGTAACCCTGAAAATGGCGCCGGTCGTGAAGCGAATCTACGACCAGATGCCTGACCCCAAGTGGGTAATCTCCATGGGCGCATGCTCATCCGTTGGTGGGCCATTCAACACTTACGCTGTCTTGCAGGGCGTCGATCGTATCGTCCCCGTTGACGTGTACGTAATCGGCTGTCCGCCGCGCCCGGAAAATCTCTTCTACGCGCTGCTCAAACTGCAGGACAAAATTGACCAGATGTCGGTCGCCAGGAAACCTACTGAAGTCCGCCTGGAAGAGAACATGGTGGAAAACTTCAAGCGCCAGGTCATGATCGCGCAAACCCTGCAGCCGAAATAGCCGGCCCCTGTCCCGTAATCCCAGCCTGATTGTTATCCCGACCAAGCGATGGGATCGCTTGCGGGCGATTTTATCGCGCGTGGAGGGACCTGCTTTTGCCTCATCGCCTCCGGGAGTTCAGGTGGCCCACTCAATCCGTCTTTTGGCTTGAGTGGGATATTCAGTTTTCCCAGTTTTCCCAGTTTTCAATTTCCCATTTGCAATTTACAGTTCCCCTGCATGTCCGATTTCGTCAGACTAGCTTCGAAGCCCGATCTCCCCGAGGAAGGTGAAGCCCGCGAATTTCCCCTGGGCGACAAGACGATCTGCATCGCCAACGTTGACGGCAACTATTGCGCGATGGATAACGTCTGCGTCCACCGCGGCGGTCCTTTAGCTCAAGGCGTGGTCGCCGATGGCAAGATCATCTGTCCCTGGCACGGCTGGCAATACGATCCCAAGACCGGCGTCCCTGCCGAGAATCCCGCCCTCAAGGTCGCGGTCTATCCCATCAAAATCGAAGGCGAGGAAGTTCTGGTAGAGGTGGGGTAGCCGACACCTTCGATTTCTGTCAAGCCCCTCGGTCCTCCTCTTTTCTCCTATCCCCATGTTGCACGAGTAAATAAATCGCCGCTCCCAATGTCCCATTTGCCTATCCCGATTTGCTAAGCTGGAATTAGGGACATTGATCAAGAGCTGCTGGCGAACGCGGGACATCAGCGCAGTAATCTTCGATCCCACAACGAGTCCTAAAACGATTTGTCATCACGAGCGAGCAAAGCGAGCGAAGGATCTGCACTCATTCCCGCCACCAGCAAGCATTAAGGCGTCGTGCTGTATCAGCCCCAGGCGGAGGAAGTGTGGTCTCAAAACACAAACGCTAGCCCTTTGTTTTCAATAGTTTGAGACTTAAGCCGATTGGATTGTTGGATTTTGCAGCGCCTCTCGCGCCAATCATCTGAAAACAGTAGATTTTTGCAAGTACGGTAGGCGAACCTGCGCGCCTCGAAGCTTCGATTCACCCCAGGAATCTCAGAAATCCCCTGGGATCGTTTTCAAAATTCGGAAACACGGCGTTCAGGTCCCGCACTCCCATGTGCCGGTACACGACCTCGCCCAGGACCCTGCGAAAGTCCGTCGTCAGCGCGAGATCTCGCCCCTCGTAGAGTTGCTCGGGCGTCAGGCCGGGCCAGCGTCCATAGACGCGCCCGCCCTTCACCGGGCCACCCATGATGAACATCACGTTGGCGTGGCCGTGGTCGGTGCCGCGGTTGCCGTTTTCTCGAGCCGTGCGCCCGAACTCCGACATCGTCACCACCACCGTGCTTTCCGCCAGGTCGCCGAGGTCGGTCCAGAATGCGGCCATCGACTGCGAGAGTTCGGTCAACCGGTTCGCGATCTGCCCCTGCACTGCTCCCTCATTGACGTGGTGGTCCCATCCGCCGATGTCGGTGAACGCAACCTCTACGCCCAGATCCGCCTTGATAAGTTGCGCCACCTGACGAAGCGCTTGCCCCAGCCCGCCGTTGGGATAGTTGGCCCCGCGCGCCGGCGTGTACTTGTCAGGATTCGCCGCCTTGAGCATTTTTACTGCGTCGAAAGTCTCCTGCCCGGTGCCGTGCAGCACGGTATCCACCGACTGGCTGTACATGGCTTCAAACGTGTTCGCCAGCGGTTGCGCCGCAGGATTTCTCCCGCCGACGCCAAAGTCGTTAACGTTACTGATTGCCACCGCCGGTGCCGAGCCCGCCAGAATCCGCGGCAGTCGCGTGCCCAACGCCACCGCACGGAACGCTGAGTCATGCTCCCCCGTATGTGGTGAGTGCAGGCAGCGATTTAGCCAGCCATCCTCCGTACTCTTGTAGCCTGGAGTTCCTGATTCCATGTAATCCTGCGCGTCAAAGTGCGAGCGCGTGGCATCGGGCGATCCGGCAGCGTGCACGATGGCGAGATGCCCCTGATCCCAAAGCGGCTTGAATGACGTCAGTGCCGGATGGAGTCCAAACATCCCATTCAGATCGATGACCTGTTGTCGCGGGATGTTAATGCTCGGCCGCATGGCGTAGTACGACGGCTCGCCGTGGGGCACGACAATATTCAAGCCATCAGCGGCGCCCCGCATGAAGATGACGACGAACCGTTTATGGCCGTTGGGCAGACCCTCCGCGGCGTAAACTGCGCGCGACAAAAAGGCAGGAATCGCGGCGGTGCCTACGATCGCCATGGCCCCGCCCTTCAGGAAAACTCTGCGTGTAATTGACATACCTTTGTGTTCCTTCATGTCCGCCGTGGTGGAGGGTTCATCGCCGCTGAAACTCCGGCGACCCCAGGAGCAACCCCGCAATTACCCCCACATTCGGTGGGCGCGACGCATCGTCCAGCACCCGTCCGGTGACCTGTGGATCGGCAAGCTGTTTCAGGATCGTGGCGTGCGTCTGCTGCGAAATGTCTCCTGCCAGCAGCACACTCTCCAGGGATCCAACCGCCTGTTCCGCGGTAGATGAACTGGACGTTGCTAACAATTGTGAGGCATTGAACTCCACCCCGCGCATGCGCCCATTTCCCAATTGCAGAGCAAAGTTCATGCGGTTCAGCAACGCAGACGAATTCACCCACGCTTCCGCCTTCATGGGATATCCGGTCGGCGGCTGTTGCCCATACAAAGGCATGCCCATGCGATTGAGCGCTTGCACCAAGGGCCTCGCATTGTTGATATCGGCTCCAGTCGCACGAATGGAGGAAACCACGAACTCCAGCGGCGTCTTGACTTTGGCGCGATAGGCCGCTGGTGACCAGAACTCCGGCGAGTTGAACATTGTCATCAGTACTTCCCGGATGTCTCCGTCGCTCTTCCGAAACGTTTCGGCCATGCGATCGACCAACGTCGGCGGAGGATTATCGGAAACAAAACGGGTGGCCAGCTTGGTGGAGATAAACCGTGCCGTCGAGGGATGACGGGCTAGCATCTCCAGCACCTTCATGCCTTCTTTCTCCCCATCCTCTTTGATCTTCTGGCCCAGGACCGTCTTGTTACCCGGTTCATGCTTGCGTTCGTCGAATTCGTAACCGCCGCCGCGCCGCGGCTCGCGCAATGTCCAACCGGTGAATACGCGCGCTACTTCGGTCACGTCTTTCTGTGTATATCCGCCATCGACGCCCAGCGTGTGCAGCTCCATCAGTTCGCGAGCGTAGTTCTCGTTCAGACCTTTCTGCTGCTTTTTCTGCTGTTGTGCCTGCGGCCGAGCTACCGGCGGCCTCCCGCCGAATGGCCCGCCAAAGTAGGGACGCCGCGGATGAAACGAGGCGTTGTTACGCGCAGGATGATTACCGTACTTTGCGAATTCCGAGTTCGGACCCACGCTGTCCCAGTTGTCCAGATACCACAGCATGGCCGGACTCTTAGCCGTAGCCACCAGCAGGTCCTTGAATTTGCCCAGCGCATGCGCACGTATCACGTCGCGCTCATACGAAGTGATGAGGTAGCGATCCGGCCCCTTGCCGATAAAAACGTTGAAGTGGTTGAACCAGAAGTCGGTCATCACCTCGTCCAGTTGCCGTTCACTGTAGGCAGCGCGCAATATCTTGCCCTGCTGTAATTCGCCGACCACCACCTGTTCCGGATTTGCCAGCGCCATGACGGTCTCGCGCTGATCGGGCGTGAGCGATGCCAATAGCTGTTCGCGATCTTCCGGGCGCAATGCTCGCGCGAAGCGCTCGCGCTCTTGCGCATCCATCTTGAGGATGGCCTGCATACGTTTTTCCGCCGGCATCGCCATGAACTCTTCATACTTCAAGTCGGCATACATGCGGGCTTCCCGCTGCGCGGCTTTCTGCTGTTCATTGGCCTGATCGCTGCTGGCGGAGTTATCAGGCGGCTTTGAAGAATTGGAGACGACTGGCGAGATCCCCTGTCCCACGCCGGAAACTGCCGGGTTTGCCGTTTGCGTATCGACATTCGCCGCTTGTGGCGCGCCGTCACCCTTGGCTTGTTTGCGGGCCTGCTGATCCTCAATCTTCTGGATCTGCGATTCGTAGATGGCGCGCTTCACAGGATCGGACGGCAGCGGTGCTCTGCCATTGATTACCGCCTGCACCGCCTGGCGCGGCGGAAAATTCTCAACCAGCATCTGCGTGTCCATGTTCAGACTGCGAAAGGGTGAAAGCCGAGCCTCCAGCGCAGAGTCATTGATTTTGTCAGGATGAAGCTGCTCCTCGAACCATTTGTCCACGCCCATCGCCATCACGCGATCCACATCTCCCGGCCGCGGGCCGAACGTGAAGCGATTTAGAACATGCAGAGCCCGCTGGCGTTCATCCATCTGCGCCTGGACAGCCGCCGCCTTCTTTTTGTCCTTCTTCTTATTACCCGCGGAGACTAGGGATGTGGAGAGCGCCAGACTCAGTACCAGGAGTCCAGCGAGAAGTGCTTTCCTTGGCAAATGCATAGGCCCTCACCCGGCGCGCGGGAACTCAGCGATTATCAACCCTTAACCAGTAAAATTGTTGCGTTACCCCAGTGCATATGCCATCGCGGTCGTCTTGGGCCGTGGGTAAGCCTTCGGCCCACTCAAGAATGAAAAATTAGGAATGGGGTGCCCCACCCTTCCGCCGTCTTTTGGCGAAGGGTGGGAATTCTGTCCTTCACGTGAAAGCGGGAAGAGCTTTATGCCGAGTACACCCGTCCGCTGGCCAGCTTGTGGTTGAGGGTCGAAGCCAGGGCATCGACGTCAGTGGGTCCGATGCTGCATATAACGCGCTCATCCAGGAACTTGCTCTTGTTACGCCCCGTAGAATCTCGCCGCACCTGGATGAGCAACGCCTGGACTGCGGTGGGATCGAACTTGCCGGGTGTATTGCGAACGATTTCGCTGAGGGCTTCTCCGATGCTGTGGGAATGCCGGTAGGGACGCTCGCTGGTCATCGCGTCGAATGTGTCCGCGAGCCCAATCACGCGCGCAGGCAAAACAATCTCGTCCAGGTGCAGACGATCGGGATAGCCGCTGCCGTCGGCTCGCTCGTGATGGTTGCGCACCACCTCGGCAACCTTGGGCCAGGGGAATTGCACTCCAGTGACGATCTGATGACCGATAACAGTGTGATCGGCCATCTCGCGAAACTCGTCTGGGTTGAGCGCGCTGGGCTTGCCGAACAGCGCCTTGTCGACCGCCACCTTGCCGATGTCGTGCAGATACCCGCTGGCGCGAAGGCCGGCAACATCTGGCGCTTCCATGCCCATCGCTTCGCCTACTGCTGCTGCATAACGCCCAACCCGCAGGGAATGCCCGCGTATATGGACATGCTTAACATCGATGGCATTGGCAAACGTCTCTAACGCGGTGTCGTAGAAATTCTGTACCGAGGCCAGCAGCCGAAGGTGTTCAGACACACGCTGCGAGAGGGATTCCGTCAGCGTGTAGTTGTGTACCGCCAGCGCAACGTAGTTGCAGAGCATGCGCAGGGCATCTAATTCATCGTCGCTGTAGGGGCCGTCGGTCGCTCGTTGCCCCAGAGCCAGCATGCCTACCAGCTTCCCGCTGACCAGCAGAGGCACAATGCACTTGAACAGTTCCGGTGCGATGTTGCCGTTGGGACTTAAGAATCCCTCGTAGTTCTTCGCACTCAGAGCCTGAGGTCCGCGCAGGGAAACCAAGGCATGCACGTGCTTGGGAAGTAGTGGAATTACCGCCTGGGGAGGAAACGCCTGAAACCCACGCGCGGCGATCGAGGCCAGCATGGCCGGCTTGTCTCGAAAAAGGAAAAGAGCGGCTTCCGCCGCGTCCACCGCTTCCATTAAGGCGCTCAGGACGGAACTGGCAGTCTCCCGGAAATCGCGATCGGCCGTCATTAATGATCCGAGGTCGGACAGAGCCTCGAAGGTCATCAGCAGCCGGCGGAAGTTGTTGTTTCTTAGGCCCACTCAGTGGTGAGCAAGAATCTTCAGAGCAATCGAAGCCTACCACGCTGCCCGGCCAACACATCAGGCCGTCCCTGTTACTTAGTTTGGTGCACACCAAAGTACCATTTCCGGCGTGCGGGAACCGAAAATGCAACCACCATGCAATCTGAGGGTGCCCCACTCTAGCCGTCTTTTTGGCAGGGTGGGAGGTCGAGGCGTAGCCTCGACAGGGAAGTGGATTGAAACGTACTACGCTACTTCTCCCGCGCCACCACAAACTCCGGGATCCACACCATCGCCCGCTTGATCTCTGAATCGGGAAAGCCGCAGATGGCCTTACGCGCATCCTCCGCGTACCGATTGGCACAAGCAATGGCGTCCGCCAATGAGCCATAGCGATGCAGGATCGCCAGCACCTCAGCATGCGACACGCCATTGAACGCCCGCTCCCGCAAAACTGTCTCGATCGCTTTTCGTTCCGAAGACGTGCAGCGCTCCAGGGCGTGAATGACCGCCATGGTGGCTTTGCCTTCGCGCAGATCGCTGGCGACGGGCTTTCCCAGGACTTCCTCGCTGGCAGTTAAATCGAGCACGTCATCTACGATCTGGAACGCCATCCCCAGATTCCGTCCGTAGGCCGCCAACCGGTCTTCCTGATCTGATGTGGCATTACCGAGAATCCCGCCTAGCCTCATGCAAACTGAAAACAGGCAAGCTGTCTTGCGGTAGATGAGATCGAAGTGTTCGTCGAGTGAGATGCAGCGGCCCAGCTTCTCCATCTGCAGGAGCTCGCCCTCCACCATCTGCTGGGTGAGCTCGATCAGTACGTCAAGAACCCGGAAGTTGCGTTCCTGCACCGCAACCTTGAAGGCCTGCATGTAGAGCCAATCCCCCGCCAGAACACACTTGGAATTGCCCCATTGCGTATTGGCGGCAGCGCGACCACGGCGGGTCTGGGCTTCGTCGATAATGTCGTCATGCACCAGGGTCGCGGTGTGGATGATTTCGACCACCGCGCCCAGCTTGACGGGACTGCTGCCGGTCTTATTACAGAGCTTGGCCGAAAGCAGCAGCAAAGCCGGACGCAGGCGCTTGCCCCCGCCAGCACGCAAGTATTCTCCAATCTCGGTGATGACCGGCACCCCCGAGACGGTGTCACAACCGAACTCGTGCTCGATCGCCGCCAGGTCCTCGCGCAGCAGATCAAAGACTTCTTTTGCGTTCGTGGTAGCTGATGTCCCCAAGCTTTCCATCCGCTATCGATGGTATCTAGGCTGCCAAGCAGGCCGGTATCCGCTCAGTTCGACCGGTAATTCGTAAACTGCATGTCGATCCCGAAATCCTTCTGCTTCAGCAGCGAGATGATCTCCTGCAGGGTGTCGCGGTCTTTTCCTGAGACTCGCACCAGATCCCCCTGGATCGATGCCTGTACCTTCTTCTTCGAATCCTTGATGGTCTTCACGATGTCGCGTGCTTTTTCCACCGGAATTCCCTGCTGCAAGCTGATTCGCTGCCGGACGGTGCTGCCCGCAGCGGGCTCGATCGCACCGTAACTCAATCCCTTCAGGGGAACTCCCCTCTTCACCAGCTTCGCCTGCAGAACTTCGTTCACGGCTTTGAGCTTATAGTCATCTGCCGAAGCGAGAATGATCGCCTCTTTGCCTTCCAGTGTGATGTTGGAATGCGAACCTTTTAGATCAAACCGGGTGTGGATCTCCTTCAGCGCATTCTGAATGGCATTGCTGACTTCCTGCAGGTCGATCCTGCTGACAATATCAAACGTGTTCTCAGGCATAGCTCTTTCCAGTGTACGCTAACGGCTCTTTTCCACGGCCAGCGGATTTGTCAGGCTTATATCGAAGAAGCGATAGAAATTTTCTGAAGTCATTCGCCCAACCTCTTCCCGATCCATTCCACGCAATTCGCCGATCTGGCGTGCGGTTTCCACCACGAATGCCGGCTCGTTGCGCTTGCCGCGATGCGGTATCGGCGCCAGGTAAGGCGAATCCGTCTCGATAAACATTCGGTCCATCGGAATCACCTTAGCAACTCTGCGTATGTTCTCCGCTTTCGGATAAGTCAGGTTCCCTGCAAATGAAATCACAAATCCCATCACCAATGCCGTGCGGGCGTGGCTCTCTTCTCCGGTGAAACAGTGCAGCACGCCACCCAGGCCACTTCCGGACCAATGCTCACGGATCAGGCGCAGACAGTCGGTCCAGGAGTCCTCGCTATTTTCTGATGGCCGGCAGTGAATGATGATCGGCAGCCCCGCCGCACGCGCGAGCTCCATCTGCCGCACAAAAACCTGCTGCTGGATTTCGCGAGGAGAATGATCGTAGTAATAGTCGAGCCCCATTTCTCCCCAAGCGATCACCTTCGGATTGCGCGCCAATTGCTCCATGCGCGCGTAGTGCTCTTCCTTCGCCAGGCGAGCCTCATGAGGATGGATTCCGACCGTGGCGTAGATTGCCGGCCCTTCCTTCACAGACTCCGCCAGCTTCAGCGCGCAGTCCACATCATCTGGACCTTCGCCATTCCCGATCACCAGCATGGCCTCGACGCCCACCTCTTGAGCACGAGCTAGGACCTGATCGCGATCCTTTTGGAATCGCGGTCCATCCAGATGGCAATGGGAATCGACGAACATTCGCTATTGTGAAACTGGAAAAGCTAGCCCGCTCTAATCAAAATTTCAGCTGTCATCCTGAGCGAGGGCCGGGCCAACCCTCCCTGCCCGAGTCGAAGGACCTTGCGTTTCTTAGAACCGAACCTCTCCGCCTACTTCAGCCTCGCCCCTACCGGAACGTCTTCCAGAAATCCGGCAAGCACGGGTCTTCCCTCTTCGCCGATGGACGCCGCCAGCAGCATGCCGTTTGACTCCAGCCCGCGCAGCTTGCGGGCTTCCAGATTAGCTACGATGACGATCTTGCGCCCAATCAACTGCTCGGGCTCGTATGCCTTGGCGATTCCGGCAACGATCTGCCGCACTTCATTACCCAGATCAACCTCCAGTCGCAGCAGCTTATCGGCTCCCTTGACCTTCTCCGCGCTCTTCACCTGTGCCACCCGCAGCTCCACTTTCATGAAGTCGTCGATTTTGATCTTGTTGCCATCGGCTGTAGGAACAGCAGCGGGCTGAGAGGGACCGCATGCCGCTGGTGTGGCGCTTGCTGCCGGCGCGCTGAGGGCTTGTGTACGTTCCTGTTCTTCCAATTGCTGCATCCTTTCAATTGCGGATTTGTCGGCGCGGGGAAATACGGGTTCCACCTTGCCGATTCTTATGCCCAGACCGAGTTGTCCCCACTTCAGGTCCGGCAAACGAAACTTCCGTATGTCGCCTAACCCAAGTTGTGACCAGATGCGGGCAGTGGAATCGGGAATCACCGGATGAACCAGCGCCGTCACAATGCGCAGCGCCTCGGCGGACGTGTAAAGAACCGTGGCCAAACGTGCCCGGCTGGTTTCATCGCTCTTTTCCGCCAGCACCCAGGGCTCATTCTCGACGATGTACTTGTTCACCGCGCCAATCAGGCCCCAGGCACTCTCCAGGGCGCGCGAGAACTGGTACTGATCGAAAAGCGAGTTGGTCTCCGCAATGGTGCGCGTTGCCAGATCAGCAATCGCATTGTCCCCGGCGGTGCGCGCTGCTGCCGCCGACGGATATGGAACCTGCTCATGAAAGTAGCGCGCGATCATGGTGAGCGTGCGACTGGCCAGATTCCCCAGATCGTTAGCCAAATCAGAATTGAAGCGCTGCACCAAAGCATCGAACGAGAACGACCCATCCTGGCCAAAGACAATTTCCCGCAGCAGAAAATAACGCAGCGCATCCGCACCCAGAACTTCGAGGATGGTTTCCGCGCGAACGATATTTCCGCGCGATTTTGACATCTTGCTTTCTTCAAACAACAGCCAGCCGTGCGCGAAGATGCCCCTGGGAAGCGGCAGCCCCGCTGCCATCAGAAAGGCCGGCCAGTAAACGCAGTGGAAACGCACGATCTCCTTCCCGATCATGTGCAGGTCTACCGGCCACCACTTTTCGAAATTCTCCTGGTCGGCTGGTTCGGGCGCTCCGAAGCCGATGGCGGTGATGTAGTTGATCAGCGCATCCAGCCAGACGTAGATGACCTGCTGCGGGTCGTCAGGAACGGGGATGCCCCACTTGAACGTGCTGCGGCTGATCGAGAGATCGCGTAGTCCGCCGCTGACAAAAGAAACTACTTCGTTGCGGCGCGTCTCCGGACGAATGAAGTCAGGCTGGGCGTACAGCTTGAGCAGCTTGTCCTCGAAAGCGGAGAGCCGGAAGAAATAATTCTCCTCACTCACAGTCTCCGTCGGCCGTCCGCATTCCGGGCAGGGCTCGCCCGGGCCCACCGAATCCACGTAGAGCTCGTCGAAAACGCAGTACTGGCCGGTATACGAGCCTTTGTAGATGTAGCCATTCTTCTGCAGCAACCGGAATAATTCCTGTACGCCACGTTTATGGCGGTCCTCGGTGGTACGGATAAAGTCGTCGTATGTAATTCCCATCCGCTCCCATAGACCGCGAAACTCCCCTGAGACTTCGTCCGCGAGCGCCTTGGGAGTAATTCCGCGGGCGGCGGCCGCTCGCTCAATCTTCATGCCATGTTCGTCCGTGCCGGTAAGAAACCACGTATCCGCACCTAGCATGCGCTGCCGCCGGGCGATCACGTCGCACACAATGGTGGTGTAGCTGTGCCCAATGTGCGGGCGCGCATTCACGTAATAGATCGGAGTTGTAATGTAGAACTTTCTACTCATTCTGCTGGTCCAGGTAGGCGCGGATAGCTTCCTGCATCACGCGTTTCAGCGGAACCCCGCGCTCTGAGGCAATGCGCCGGCAATCTTCGTATTCGGGCGCATAGTTCACCACCGTGCCATTGAGGTTGGCGAGCTTCATCTGGACCTCACCCCACGGCGTTTGCACCGGAAGGGAACGGCGCACCAGCACCTCGCGCCGTTCCTCCCGCATTCGCACACCGAGGGTGGTGCTCTCCGCAAAGATCAGCCGCGTCAGGCGCTCCGCATCCTGCGGCAAGGCCAGCACCGTAAGCACGGTTCCCGGGCGGTTCTTCTTCATCTGAGCTGGGGTGGCGAACACATCCAGCGCACCCTCAGCCAGCAGGCGATCCATAACGTAGCCGAAAACCTGCGGGTTCAGATCGTCGAGATTGGCCTCGAGCACGGAGATCGTGTCCGCAGTCTGGCGCGATTCCTGAACTGCCTCGCCGACAATCAGCCGCAGAACATTCGGAGCGCCAGGGATATCTCGCGAGCCTGCCCCGTACCCGCTGGCCTCAACTCGCAGCGGCGGCAGCTCACCGAATCTCGTCGCCAGCACGCTGACAATCGCCGCCCCCGTGGGCGTCACCAATTCTTTCTCGATGCCCGATGAATAGACCGGGCCCCCTTTGAGCAACTCGACTACCGCCGGCGCCGGCACTGGAAAGCGTCCATGCGCGCACTCTACCGTGCCACCACCCACATTCAGAGGTGAGCAAACCCATTCGTCTACGCCCAAAGTCTCGCTGCCCACCGCCGCGCAGACAATGTCCACGATCGCATCCACTGCTCCCACTTCGTGAAAATGCACCTGCTCGATGTTGCAGCCATGGACCTTGGCCTCGGCCTTGCCCAGCGCTTCAAAGATGGCGAGCGCTCTGGCCTTTGCCGATTCACTGATTGGCGCGCGTTCAATGATTTGCCGAATCTCGCTGAGCGCACGCCCATGGGCATGGTGAGCATGCTGCGCATCGTCCTCGTGTTCCGGGTCAGTATGTAGATCATGAACATGTGGGTGCGGATGCTGGTGGTCATGAACTCGCGCATGCACTTGCTTGTCCCGGCGGACGCGCCAGTTGTCGTCACGCGGCTGATCCTTTTCTCCGCCCACCCAGACATCGACCTTTGTGGCACTGATCCCGCTGCGATCCACCCGCGAAATCTCCAGGTGTGCATCCAGGCCCAGCGCTGCAACCGTATCCATCAGCAGCTTGGGCGAGACGCCCGCGTCAACCAGCGCGCCGAGAAACATGTCGCCGCTGATGCCGGAAAAGCACTGCAGATAGGCGATTCGCATAAGCCTCAGAACCTGGTTCTTTGCACCCGCCGCCCTCCTTTACAGGCCGCAGATGCGCGCACACAGGAAACTTTCATCATAGGGTGACGACCAAATTGCGTCAAACCGAGCGCCGCATTGCGTTTGTTATAATCGCTTTTTTCTTCAGCAGCTTACGAGGACTCCTGTCGCTTGTACCGTTATTTTCAGCAGATCCTGACGGAGCGCGTTCGCGACTTTCTCCGTCAAAAATACGAACTCGAGTTGGAAGGCATCATTACCGAGCAGCCTCCCCGCATCGAACTCGGGGAATATGCGCTTCCGCTTTCATTCGAACTGGCCAAGAAGCTGCGCAAGGCGCCGCGAAAAATCGCCGAAGAGATCGTGTCCGGCATCGGCTATGTACCCGGATTTCAGCGCCTGGAAGTGGCCGGGGCAGGCTATATCAATGCGCGGCTGAAACGGATCGAGGTGGCTGCGCTGCTCGCTCGCGGCGATCAGCCCGTCACAGCTGCTGAAGCCTCACCGAAACTTAAGATTCTGGTCGAGCACAGCAGCATTAATCCCAACAAAGCGGCGCATATAGGGCACCTGCGCAACGCGATCCTCGGCGATACGTTCGTTCGTCTTCTGCGCTTCAGTGATTTCCCGGTAGACGTGCAGAACTACATCGACAACACCGGGGTGCAGGTCGCAGACGTGGTGGTCGGGTTCCTCGAGTTGGAGAAGCGCAGCCGCGCGGATGTAGAGAAGTTGATCGAGCAGAGTCCGCGTTTCGACTACATCTGCTGGGATGTGTACGCACGAACCTCATCCTGGTACGAAGAGAATCGCGCTAACCAGCAGAAGCGCGCTGAAGTCCTGCACGCCATCGAGCAAGGCAACAACGACGTAGCCGAGTTGGCCAACCTCATCTCGACCGCCGTCCTCCATCGCCACCTTGAAACCATGGACCGCCTGGCAATCGAGTACGACTTTCTGCCGCGGGAGAGCGAAATTCTGCATTTGAATTTCTGGGCTCTCGCGTTCGAGCAGATGAAGCAGAAAAGCGTTCTCTACTACGAAACCCAGGGCAAGAATGCCGGCTGTTGGGTGATGAAGCGTCCTACTGCCATGGGCAAGAAACCGGAAGAGCTAACCGATGAAGATACCAAGGTGATCGTGCGTTCCAACGGCACGGTTGGCTATGTAGGCAAGGACATTGCTTACCATCTCTGGAAGTTTGGGTTGCTGGGCCGCGATTTCGGTTATCGCAAGTTCTACCGCTATCCCACTGGCTTGCAGTGCTGGATTTCCGCCGAGCATGGTGACCCGAATCACCCGCACTTCGGGGACGTCAGCGCGGTCTACAACGTAATCGACACGCGCCAGTCCGAAGCCCAGAACACCGTCATCGAAGCCCTGCGGGGCATGGGCTATACCGAGGCCGCCGATCACTACACACATTTTTCCTACGAAATGGTGGCGCTTACGCCGCGTTGTGCGGAAGAACTTGGCTATCCACTCTCGGAAGATGAGATGGGCAAGCCCTTCATCGAGGTTTCCGGACGGCGCGGATTCGGAGTGAAAGCGGACGACCTGATCGACCGGCTCATCGCTACCGCTCAGAAGGAAGTGGATGTTCGCCATCCTGATCTGAGCGAGGCCGAGCGCAAGGATATCGCCACCCAAATCGCTGTGGGAGCCTTGCGCTACTTCATGCTGAAATTTACTAAGACCTCGGTCATCGCCTTCGACTTCAAGGAAGCCTTGAGCTTTGAAGGTGAAACTGGTCCCTACGTGCAATATGCCGTGGTGCGTGCCAGCAACATCTTTCGCAAGGCGGGTGTCACACCGGAGCAAGTGTTGGCCGAACCCGTCGAACTCTGCGACTTCCTGGAAGGCGAGAGTGGAACCGAAATCTGGGAGTTATGGCTGACCTCATCCAAGACTTCCTACGTTGTCGAACAGTGCATCTTTACCACCGAGCCCGCGCACGCCGCCAAGCATGCCTTTCAGTTAGCGCAGCTCTTTAACAATTTCTATCATCGGCATCGCATCCTGACGGAAAGCGACCCCTTGAGGAGGAAATTTCTGCTCGCTACCGCGGCTGTAGTTCGGCGTGAACTGATCCGCATTCTCGCGGTCATGGGGATCACAACGCCACCGGTCATGTAGCTCTGCTTATTCCCTCGCCAGGGGCAAAAAAGAGCCGCCCTGTTTCGAGGACGGCTCAAGTAATTCTTTAGCTGGTTAGCTCACCGAGACTCACGGCATGTTCCATTCAGTTATAAAGCCGGATTCGCTGCCCTTGTAATACTTGTCTCCGCTGTAGACCGCCTTCACATACTGGGTAACGTCGGGAAGTGCGGTGGTGAGAGATGCTTTCCCGCCCGACAAAGGAACAGTCGCCAGAACTGTTTGCGAGAGACCACTATCGATAAAGGTAATGGTCCCGGTGGCGGCGCCGATTGCTGGCGAAGACGTCACCGTAGCGGTAAAGGTCACCTTCTGTCCCGGGCTGAAGAATTGACTCGATGATTTAATCGTTGTTGTTGTGGGGACATCCAGAATCAGCTTCAGCAATTCCCATCCACCCAGCAGCTTTCCCGGAGAATTGTCAGTCAACAGATTCATGGGATTGGCCATGCCGAGATAGAGTGCATCATCCGCGAACATGGTGCGAATGCCATAGCTGCTCTGGTTACCTACCCCGGTAATGCTCACGGGAACTGCCGGTTGCGAAGTGGAATAGAACTTCCACAGGTCTGCCCCTTCAAAGCCGAGGGCCGCCTGCAGGACTGCAGGGGGAACCTGGTTGCTGAGGCTTGAGATCCCATGGACTGCAAGGTAGAGCCAATCCATGGTTCCCACGAAGAGCTCGTTATTATAGACATCCATGCTCCACGTGTAGTTGTTAAAGAAGTTGTTGAAGCCCGCCCAGCCATAGGTGGGTTTCTGTCCCAGACCATTCGGCACCAGCTGCCACTGGCTGCTGCCAGAGTCGAACTTAGGCAGCACGGATGAGCCGTACAACAACTCCACTTGCTGCGATGCGGTACCGAAATTACGCCCACGGAAGATCACGATCGGCCGATACGTACCCAGGAAGGCAGCAAGATCGACCGGCGCCGTGGGATAGAGCTGATTGAAGTACACCAGCCCAGTGCCCGGAACATGCATTGTTCCCCAATATAGATAGCCTCCGAACGAAGCCAGAGCACCGCCCGCTTGAGGTGCGGCAGGCTCAACTTCGTATTGCCCGAGGTTAAAGACTTCCGTCCAGCCGCCTTGGTCCGCCGTGGTCAACATGTCCTGGCTGCTGGCAAGTTGGCGGCTCATCACTATTGCGGTGCCGGCGATAGCCCCACCAATGCCCCAGGTGGATACGAAGATTCGGTTCGCGTGTTCAACCAGGTAGGCGGGATCGCCGGTGAGATTGCCCACCACGTCGAAATGGAAGGGATCCGCCAGGCTGCCTGTCCAGCGGAGGATGTTGCCTCCTCCTGGTTTCGCCATCCCGGTATAGAGCTGTCCGTGGATGACCCGCCACTGCCGAATGTTGGTGTAAGGCCCCGGCCGGCCGCTCTGGCCATCCAGAGTGATCGATCCCAGGAAGCCATGGGTTGCGGCATTGAAGGCAAAGAGCGTAACGCCTTTAGAACTGATGCCGCCGAGAAATACTACACCACCGAAGTTTCCCGCTGAACGCAGTCCAACAGTTCCACCAAGGCGAGCGGCGTCAGCTGGACTCGCGCCGAGGACCGCTCCGGTCATGTCTGTGAGTGTGTTCGTCGAAGTGTTGTAGACGAAAATCCGAGGTGGGCGAATGTCTTTCCCGCTCATCTCGCACTCCCAGGAATCCGTCTGAGCAGCCGGGAACGTGCCGGACGGGTAGAACCCATCGAGCACTAGGCAAAGAGTATTGGCGACGGTCCCGAGCCAAAGTTCGGCTCCGTACTTGGTGAGTCCCCAAACGTAAGCTTGATTCACCTTGGGAAGACCGTTTGCCGAGATGCAGGCAGCGATATCGCTGGCACTGAAATCGTTCGGGTATTTGGATTTGAAAGAATTCAGGTTGTTGACGTTTCCGAGTCCGTAGAAGCACTCGTCAACTTTGGCCTTGGCCAATAGCTGACGCCAGTAAGCTGACTCACTGGGTGCACTGGGCACATAGCCATAGGCGTTGGACCAGAATTGTTGAAGCATGTCCTGCGAATCTGCCTGAACAAGCATGGGAGAAGCAAGCCAGGCGAGGATTCCCAGACCCAGGAGAATTGCGGCGCGCGTAGAATTGTTCATCTGCTACTCCTGTTAAAAAGCGAGGGTCAGGAAGTCGGATAACTTCCGCTTTGGGTCAAGCACAACTTGGGCCGTGGGGGAGATTGTGGCCGAGTGAAGTATGTGGCCCGATGACAAGGCCAATCTGTCGCAAGAGCAGGCTTCTGTCGATGACCCGGGTTACATTAGTGCGTAGGCTGCCCGAATCGGGAAACGCCCGATTCAAAATCGATTCTCGGGCAACCTGCTAACTCATCAATCCCTGGCACATCTTTCGCGCCACAAAGTTGCGCCTTCGTTGCGCAACCGGCGGACGAGCAAGCAGTCAGTCGTCACGCCCAAAAGCAACGCGGCGTGTGCTAGATTGCCTGAATGTCGAGTCCCCAGACGCTGCCGGTCGAGCCACAACCTCTGTACTGCCCCAACTGCGCGCGGGAGGTGATCGATCCCCTCATCTGCGGAGACTGCTCAGCAGTGATCTGCCGAGTGTGTGGGACACCTCTTGAATCTCCGGATGAGCTGGGCATTGGATGAGCAACATGCTTCGGCCATAGGTGCGCCGCTACTCGCTTCGCTTCTAACTGCAAACCCCTCATGGCGAGATTTGCGGTAATCTTTTACATTCGGCTGATCTGATCTTCTGGAGTAACTCCCCATGAAACTACTCGTCATCGGTGCTGGACAGATGGGCTCGGCCGCTGCCTACGACATGGCACAGTCGCCTGAGGTAAAGCATGTGACTTTGGCGGACTCGGATTACCGCCGCGCTAAAGACGCCGCCTCACGCATTAACAAGCTGGCGCGCTCGAAGAAAGTGGAAGCGGACGAAATCGATGCCGGCAGCGAAAAAGCGGCTCGCAAGCTGATGCGTGATCACGATGCCGCGCTTTCGGCGGTTCCATACTTCTACAACCTGGGCCTGGCTAAGGCGGCGATCGATGCGGGCTGCCACTTCGCGGACCTGGGCGGTAATAACCGTGTTGTTCGCGCGGAACTGGATCTCTCGCGCAAGGCGGAGAAAGCGGAAGTAGCGATCGCACCCGATTGCGGGTTGTCGCCAGGGATGGCGTCGGTTCTTGCGGGCGAGCTCATGCGCCGCATAGGTGGTCGCGCGGACTCTCTGAAGATCTACGTCGGCGGATTGCCAGTAAAGCCCAAGCCGCCCTTCAATTACCAGATGGTGTTTTCGGTTGAGGGCTTGATCAACGAGTACGTAGAACCGGCCAAGATTCTCCGTCACGGAAAAATCACTACCATAGAACCGCTCACAGAAATCGAATCGTTCAAGCTCGATGGCCTGCCCACGCTGGAAGCATTTCACACCTCCGGCGGGACCTCGACTCTCCCGGAAACCTTTGAAGATCAGGTCGGAGAGTGCTTTGAGAAGACGCTCCGGTTCCCCGGCCACTGCGCCATGATCCGGGGTCTCTACGATCTGGGGATGTTTTCCAGCGAGAGACGGAGAATCAATGGTGTGCAAATCTCCCCACGCGAAGTCACGGCCAAACTCCTGGAGGAAAAGCTCTCCGGCGATGGACAGGACATGACCGTGCTACGCGTGGAAGCTGATTCTCCTGGGCCGGGCGCCTTGCGGCGGCTGCTAGGCAAACGACCTGAACCGCAGCGCCGGATGAGCTTCACTCTGATAGACCGCTATGACCCAGAAACGGATATGACCTCGATGATGCGCACCACTGCCTGGCCCGCCTCCATCGTGCTGCAAATGCTCGCTTCCGGTGTTATCTCCAAACGTGGCGCGGTGCTGCAGGAGCGCGATGTGCCGGCGAAGGAATTCCTGGAAACCATGGCGCGGCGTGGAATCGAGATTCGCTACGAATCGAAGCTGGCATCATAGGAATTCAGCCATTTCGCGAACCTGAAAACCCCACCCAAGCTGCGCTCGAGTGGAGAACCCTCAATCCCTTGTCTCCACTAAGCCTGTGCACCAGCGGTGCGACTCCCGGAAATCCGCGTCCTTTGCGTAGAATGCTGCAACGTTTCGCGTTCTCCGGGAGGTTCGGTTGAACCTGCGCTTTCTTGATCGACTTCAGCCTTTGGGCATGTTCATTGCACGAGCTGCTGCTGGCGCCATCATGGTGGCGCATGGATATCCCAAGGTCTTTGGTGGCCTGCACAGGCACGCGGAGCTTGTCCATAGCCTGGGCATGCCCGGCTGGCTGGGCTATGTGTCGTCCTTCGCCGAGCTGCTGGGAGGAATTTTGCTGATCCTGGGCTTAGCCACGCGCTTTGCCGGACTGGCGGTCTGCATCGATCTGGTCGTGGCGATCGTGAAGGTGCACTGGAAGAATGGATTTACCGGGCAGAACAATTACCAGTTTCCGCTAGCGCTGGCCGCGATTGCTTTTTTACTCATCTTTACTGGGGCTGGCCCGATTTCGCTCGATTGGGTATTCGGCAGAGGTGGTGGGGTTAAGAAGTAAAAACAGACATCCCTCGCTTCGCTCAGATGACCCAATAGGAACGTTTAGAGTTGTGCGCAGTTTAGCTCACGCACAGTCTAGTTTCAGCGCTTCAGTACCTGCTCATCTCGAGCATGGCTTGATAGAGGTCATCGACCTGGGGCAGAATCACGTCTTCCAGCGCCGGCTGATATGCGACGAACGTGTCCAAAGCAGCGACGCGCCGGACGGGGGCATCAAGTTCATCGAACAGGTCGCTGGCGATGCGCGCAGCGATCTCCGCCCCATATCCCCAGCTCTTAGTGTCTTCATAGGCAACGATGACGCGATTGGTTTTGTGTACTGAGGTCGCGATCGCCTCCCAATCGTAGGGATTCAGAGTCCGCAAATCGATAAGTTCTACCTTCACTCCCTGCTCGCGCTCCAGGCGCTGCGTCGCTTGTAACGCCCGCGGGACGATCGCTCCATAGGTCACTACCGTCATATCCGCTCCCGGCTGGACAACCCGCGCCTTTCCGAATGGGATCAAGTAATCCGGCCCGGGATATGGCGCCCGCCCGAAAGTCTCGCGGTAGAGCCGCTTGTGTTCCAGGAACATCACGGGATCATCGCAACGAATCGCGGTGCGCAGGAGTCCATTGGCATCCAGCGCATTGGAAGGAAACACCACGCGCATCCCTGGGATGTGGGTAAAGATATTCTCGCCCGACTGCGAGTGATAAATTCCACCTCCCGTCAGGTATCCACCAATCGCTACGCGGACCACCATGGGGCAGAAAAAGGCATTGTTGGAACGCCAGCGGATCAGCGGCATTTCATTGCGCAACTGGTGCATCGCCGGCCAGATGTAATCGAAGAACTGGATTTCGACCACCGGCTTCAAACCGCGCGTGCCCATGCCGATCGCTCTTCCCACGATATTCGCTTCGGCGAGCGGCGAGTTGAACACCCGGTCGCTGCCGAAATCGCACTGCAGGCCGGAGGTCAGCTTGAATACTCCGCCCTTCCCTTTTACCGATTTTTCCGCCAGGTATTGCTCGCGGCTGCAGTCGGCAACGTCCTCCCCGAAGATGACGACGCGTTCGTCACGCTTCATCTCGTCCTTAAGGCAGGCGTTGATGAGATCAGCCATGGTCTTCTCGACCGGCGCCTTACCTGGCTTCGGTTCGGGAAAGACGGGCTGGGTTTCGAATTGCCGGGAACACGGATCAAGATCCGGCGAATAAACGAACCGCTTGACCGAGTCTTTGGGCGGCAGGGGCGTGACCAGCGCACGATCCGTCGCTTCCTGAACTTCTTCGTCCACTTCTTTTTCCAGCGCCGTGATTGTGCCTTCGTCGAGAATGCCCTCTCGCAGGAGAAACATCTGCATGCTCTGTATGGGATCACGCTCCGCTTCGTCCTGACGTTCTTTCTCAGGGCGATAGAGGCGTTCGTCGTCAGAGAGCGAGTGCGAATACGGCCGCACGACGTGACCGTGCACGAAGGCAGGGCCTCTTCCCGAGCGAACGTATTCAGCGGCTCGCTTCAGCGCTCCATAACTTTCCAGGAGATTGCAGCCGTCGACCTCGGCGAAAGTGAAGTTCGGAAAATTTGCGACCAGGTGGGAAATGTTGGCGCCCGCGGTTTGCACTTCCACCGGCACCGAGATGGCGTATTCATTGTCCTCGCAGACAAACAACACCGGCAACTTGCGATTAGCTGCGGTGTTCATCGCCTCCCAGAACTCGCCTTCGCTGGTTGCGCCATCGCCCATCGAGCAGTAAACGATTTCGTCCGCCTCGAACCGGACCTCCTTGAATTCTCGGTAGTCACCCGCCACTTTGGCGGCCGCTTTCGGATGCTGGTTGAAATAACGGCCCGCTTCGGCGCACCCCACGGCTTGCAGGAACTGAGTTCCCGTGGGAGAAGACTGGGTGACGATGTTGAGCCGCTTGCTGCCCCAGTGCGAAGGCATCTGGCGCCCGCCAGATGCGGGATCCTCCGCATTGCCCAAAGCCTGGCACAGCATATCGTAGGGAGTGACGCCCAGCGCCAGGCACAGAGTGCGATCGCGATAATACGGATAAAACCAGTCGTAAGCGGGTTTCAGGACAAGACCCGCGGCCATCATCAAAGCTTCGTGGCCGGCCCCGGAAATCTGGAAGAAGATACGCTGCTGTCTTTTAAGAAGTATCTCGCGGTCATCGAGTCGCCGCGAGGTATACATCAGGCGGTACGCTTTGATGAGCTGTTCGGGGGTGAGACCCTCATAGGTCCTGGCCGGCGCTTCAGCCAGTTTGGCTGTCCTGGGCTCCGTCTTGGTCGTCGCCATTCATTTCCCCACACAATTCACCCCAAGAAGCTGCGGAAGCGTTCTTGGGGCCAAAGATTAGATGCAGCGAAATTGTCTTACGTCCCGGAAAAACCCAGGGACACAGCATTGTAAATCCACTTGGGCGATCTCGCCTATCCTGGAGTGGATGGGGGAAAGCGGCCCCCTGGGTACTTGGGTAATCGCAGGTGAAAGCCTGGGTATCCCCCTTGAAACGATCCTTCCGCGGCACCATTTAGAATCGTGGTGCAATGCTCAGAATTCACCGGCGCATTCCGGCGGAAGATCTGCGCCTGCTGATCTTCGATCTGGATGGAACGCTAATCGACTCGCGTGTCGACCTCTGCAACTCGGTCAATGCCATGTTGCGCAACTTTCGCCGACCAGAGCTGCCCTGCGAGATGATCGCGACCTACATCGGAGACGGTGCACCCATGCTGGTCAGGCGGGCTTTGGGCGACCCCGACGACCAGGAATTCCTGAATGCGGCGCTGCAATACTTCCTCGCCTGGTACCGGGAGCACAAGCTGGATCACACCCAGGTCTATGAAGGAATCCGGGAGATCCTGGAGGACATTCGCAGAGCGCGCAACGGCCAAATAAAGATGGCGGTACTGAGCAACAAGCCGGTGAATCCGTCGCGCGCCATTCTGGAGGCGCTCGGGTTGAGCCCCTTCTTTTTCCAGGTCTACGGCGGAAACAGCTTCCCAACGAAGAAGCCGGACCCCCTGGGTGCTCAGGAACTGCTGCGCGAAGCAGGTTCTGCATCGCGCCAAGCCGCCATGATCGGAGACTCAGCGAACGATGTGTTGACAGCGCGTAATGCCGGGATGTGGAGCATTGGTCTCAATTGGGGCCTATCTCCCGAATCTCTGCAGAGGGTTCCACCAGACGTGCTCATCGATCGTCCGGATGAACTTGGCGAACTCCTGCTGGCGGGGCCGGAGGGCCCGTGGACAGAATGAGTAGAGCTACCGTTTCCCTGGCGATTATTCACCTGAAACGGAACTCCAGATCCCTCGTCGGACTTGCCTTTTCCTCGTGATGACAAGAGCATTGGACACGTACGAATTCACCAGGGCTGAACTGCGCCGGCTGCGCGCATTGCGCACGCCACAGCTAATCCAGCGATTCCTGGATGCTCTGCCCTATCATCTTGGCAATACTGCATGGTCTCCGCGCCGCGTGTTGTGCGAGGGGACGGCTCATTGTCTCGAGGGCGCCATATTCGCAGCGGCAGCTTTACGGGTAAACGGCTTCCCGCCGCTGCTTCTGGACCTGGAGGCTACTCGCGATTTTGACCACGTGCTTGCCATCTATCGCTATGATGGACACTGGGGCGCGATCGCGAAGTCGAACTTCGCCGGTCTTCGTTTCCGCGAGCCGGTCCATCGTTCGCTGCGCGAGCTGGCCATCAGTTATTTCGACGACTACTACAATCTGCTGGGCGAGCGCACCTTGCGCGCGTTTTCTCGACCCATCAATCTCAAGCGCTTTGACCATCTCGATTGGATGACCACGGAGAAGCCTGTTTGGTTCATCCCGGAATATCTGTGCACGATCGCCCACACGCCATTGATTACTCCGTTTCAGGAAAAGCGTCTCAGCCGGCTCGATGCGCGCTCCAAGACGGCAGGCCTGACCGGTTATCGGCGGCATTAGGGGTGCGCGGACAAGGTTATAATCAAAGATTGCTCCCCGGCTGAGATTTGCTTCTGTGAGACTTCGGGACCGCCGATTTATGGATTTCAAGCTTCATTCCGACTACAGCCCGCAGGGCGATCAGGCAGAAGCCATCTCCTCCCTGACTCGCGGCGCGCTCGAAGGCGAGAAGCACCAGGTCCTGCTTGGGGTTACGGGCTCGGGTAAGACTTACACCATGGCGAAGGTGATCGAAGCCGTGAATCGTTCGGCCCTCGTCCTGGCCCACAACAAGACGCTTGCCGCACAGCTCTACCACGAATTTAAGAGCTTCTTCCCCAGGAATGCCGTGGAGTATTTCGTATCCTATTACGACTATTACCAGCCCGAGGCCTACATTCCTTCCGGAGATGTGTACATCGAGAAGGAAGCGACGATTAATGATGAACTCGACAAACTGCGTCTGTCGGCAACCAAATCGCTATTCGAGCGGCGAGACTGCATCATCATCGCCTCTGTGTCCTGCATTTACGGCCTCGGCTCGCCCGAGGCCTACTACGGGATGCTGCTCTTTCTGGAAAAGGGACAGCAGGTCAAACGCGAGGATATTCTCCGCAAGCTGGTAGAAATTCTTTATGAACGTTCAGACGGCGAATTGCGTCGCGGTACGTTCCGTGTGCGCGGTGATGTGATAGAAGTCTTTCCCGCCTATGACGATTTCGCTTATCGCATCGAATTGTGGGGAGATCAGGTTGAGTCGCTGTCTCAAATCGACCCGCTATTCGCTACCGTCAAGCAACGCTACCTGCGGCTGCCGATCTATCCAAAATCGCATTACGTGATGAAGCCCGAAACCAAAAAGCGCGCCATTGACTCCATTCTGGAAGAGCTTGCATGGTGGGAAGGCGAATTGCAAAAACAGGGCAGGCTGGTGGAAGCGCAGCGTGTCCACCAGCGCACCCGCTTCGATCTGGAGATGATCAAGTCGGTCGGCTACTGCCACGGCATTGAAAACTATTCGCGTCACTTCACAGGACGTCTGCCGGGCGAACCTCCGCCGACGTTGCTGGATTATGTTCCTCGCGATTACCTGCTATTTATCGATGAATCCCACCAAACCATTCCTCAGTTACACGGAATGTGGCACGGGGACCGCTCCCGCAAATCCACACTGATTGAGTACGGCTTTCGCTTACCTTCGGCGCTGGATAATCGTCCGCTGACATTCGAAGAATTTGAGCATCGGGTGAATCAGGCGATCTATGTTTCAGCGACCCCTGGCCCTTACGAATTGACCAAATCAGCGGGGGAAGTGGTCGAGCAGATTATCCGTCCTACGGGCCTGGTGGATCCAGAAGTGGAAGTTAGGTCAGTGAAAGGCCAGATTGACGATTTGCTGCACGAAATCCGCGACCGCGCGCAGCGCAAGGAACGGGTGCTGGTCACAACGCTCACTAAGCGTATGGCCGAGGACCTGGCGGAGTATTACAGCGAGGTCGGCGTACGCTGCCGCTATATGCATTCGGAAATCGAAACTCTGGAGCGAGTCAAGATTCTGCGCGATCTGCGAAAAGGCGAGTTCGACGTGCTGATCGGAATCAACCTGCTGCGCGAGGGTCTTGATCTACCGGAGGTTTCGTTGGTAGCCGTTCTCGATGCCGACAAAGAAGGATTCCTGCGCTCCTCTGGCTCACTGATCCAGACCATCGGGCGCTGCGCCCGGCATCTGAACGGTCGCGCGATTCTTTACGCGGACACGATGACCGACTCCATGCGCAAAGCAATCGACGAGACTGAGCGCCGCCGCGCGATTCAGCAGGCCTACAACGAGCAAAACGGTATTACCCCGCAGTCGATTTCGCGGCCGCTACAGATGTCGCTGGCAGCCATTGTTGAAGCCGACTACACGGATCTTACCGATCAGGCTGAAGGCATTCCTGAATTTAAAAACCAGGAAGAACTCGACGCATACATCGCAAAGTTGGAAAGCGATATGCGCGAGGCAGCAAAGCGTTTTGAATTCGAAAAAGCTGCCAAGTTGCGCGACATGATCAAGGACCTGCGCACGAAAGAGTTCCTCTTCGCATAAACTCTCACCCAGTTATACAGATTCTTTGCGAGCTTTGATTTCTTGAGACGCCCCACTCCGTTCGCTTCAGTCCAGCAGTTGCAACTCCTGCTTTATGTTGCGGCGATCTATACTACCGAGCCGCTTCGATTATGGCCGGCACAACCGCCCTTCCTGAAATCGCTCAGAGCGCCCGCCACCGCATAGCTTGGCGGCTCTTGCCGTTTCTGCTGGTGCTCTTCATCGTGGCCTTCATCGACCGCACGAATATCGGCATGGCAGCATTGCAAATGCCGGGAGAACTTGGTTTTGATGAGCGCGTGATCGGCCTGGGGTCGGGCATCTTCTTTCTTGGTTATTTTGTGCTGCAGATTCCGGGCGCTCTGATGGTGGAGTTGCGCAGCGCAAGGCGGATCATCAGCTTCATGATGATCTCCTGGGGAGTGATCACAATATTCACGGCTGCAATCCGGACTGCTCCTCAGTTTTACCTGCTCCGTCTGCTCCTGGGAGCCGCTGAGGCGGCATTCTTTCCCGGCATAGTCGTCTATCTCACGCACTGGTTCACCGCGCGCGACCGTGCCAAGGCACTGGCCAACTTTATCGCTGCCATTCCGGTTTCGTTCGTGATCGGTACACCACTGGCAGGATGGATCCTGGGATTCCATTGGCTCGGCCTGAGCGGCTGGCGCTGGCTGTTCATCCTGGAGGGGATTCCGGCGATCGTGATTGGCATCATTACCATCTTCTATCTGACCGATTGGCCACATCAGGCCAGCTGGTTGAGCGCCCAGGAGAGCGCCTGGATTGCAGGTGAACTCGAACGGGAGAAGGCAGCCAAACAGGCGGACCGTTCTTCCAGCATCACCCAGGCATTCAAAGATCGCGATGTGATTCTTCTCACTGTGCTGTATTTCTTCCTGGTAGCCGGAAACTATGCGCTCGCCTTTTGGTTGCCGACCATTCTTAAGCGGAGTTCGGGAGGCAGTAACTTGAGAGTTTCCCTGCTCACCGCCATTCCCTACCTGGTGGCGCTGGTTGCGATGCAGCTGAATGGGTGGCATTCCGATTACACCGGCGAGCGCCGCTGGCATACAGCGGTTCCGCTTCTTCTTTGTGGAATCGGCCTGCTTCTTGCGGGTTTGCTCAACCCGAAGCTGTGGTTCACGGTTGGTCTGTTCACGCTCGTCGCCTGTGGCATAGAAGCCAGTCTCCCGGCGTTTTGGGCGATGCCTACTGCCGTGCTGAGCGATGCTGCAGCGGCAGCTTCAGTAGGCCTGATTAATGCTGTGGGCAACCTGGGTGGATTTGTGGGACCCTTCGCGCTTGGATATCTTAGCTCGCGAACTCATTCCTTCACGCCCGGCTTGATGCTTCTGGTAGTCGGATATCTAGTGGCGGCGTGGCTGGCCTTGGCGGTGCGGGCGCGAGGTCAAGCGCCATGAAAAGCAAGGTCCCCAACGAGAAACTGGGCGCTCCTGGAGCGAAATCCACGCTTAGTCCGAATGAAGACAGCTAAAACGAAAGCAAACTCAAAAGGCACCCTGAACCGGGGCTCAGAATGCCTTTTCGGTGTCGCCTGATACGGCTACGACACAAACTTGATACATCATTCTTCGGAGTGTATCGGCGCCCCCGGGGAAACTCTAGCCGCCGGAGGAGATATCACTCGGTTTCTTGTAACGTCTTTACGTGCTCCTCGAGGGCCCGCGCGTACTCGCGCTCGGCCTGCAATTCGGAATGCAACTTCTTGACCAGATTCTCCAGCCGCAAAATCTCAATCCGCAGTTTGGCTACATCTGACGAAGCGGACACCTGCGACCGCGCGGATGCGGTTGCTGCCGAAACACTCGGCGGCGAAGGTGTAACAGTTGCTGGTGGAGGTGCAACTGCGGGCGCTACTGCAGGTCTCTCAGGAGCGACGACTGGACCCGGTGCTGGAGTGCTGACGGGTGGAACCGGAATGCCAAAGCGCGCCGAAATTGTGCCCGGCACACCTCCCCCGGCCGCGGAAGGACTTGTCGCAGCCCTCCCGCCATTGGCGGGACCGGCAAAGATGCTGCTGAGTGCCGCCGAGGCTCCTGCGTTTGCGACCACCTGCCCGTTTCGGCCGGCGACCGAGAGTTCTGTCCTCTTGTCTTTCTCCTTGGGCTGCAGCAGATGCTTCACCCGGGCAATCAGATCCTGGGGCTGGAAGGGCTTGCGAATCAACTCGTCCGCTTTAACGGCGAACGCCTTCTCCGCCACGCTACGGTTCACCACGCCCGACATCAGCACGACGGGGGTGTTAGCCGTCGCCGGATTCTGCTTGATCAGCTGGCAGACGTCGTATCCGTCTTTGCCCGGCATGATCACGTCGCTGATGACCACATCCGGCGGCGCCTCGCGCATTTGATTGATAGCGGCATCCCCATCGTGACAGGCCACCACATCAATGTTCTCGCGGCGGAACGCAATCTTGATGACCTCGCGCATGGTGGCGCTATCGTCGATGAAATACACGGTGGGCGCACTCAAAACAGTACCTCTTCTTCGTTGCCGTGCTCTTCTTCATCAATTTCGCGCAGCGCCTGCAGCATCAACTCGGTAGCCGATCGCAACACGGTGCGGGTAGAAGGCGCATAGCCATGAATGAACTTGTAGACTCCCGTCTCGGCACGATTGCAGTTCTTCACGATCTGCAGCACGGCATCGTCGCCGATGAGTTCGCCGCTCTCGGCATGCGTGAGTTGCCCGCCATCAAAAATGATGATTCCATCCGTGTCGCCGGCATTGATGTGCAGCGATCCTGTCTGACGCGAATGCTGCAGCATCTGGATCACGCCAGGCAGGTCGAGATGCGAGAGGCTCCCTTCCATCGCGGTTACGGAGCTTTCCAGCATCTGCGTTGGGTGGAAGCCTTCTTCGCGGCTGCGCAGGAACGTGCGCAGGTGGGCAGCAATATTTTCCGGACCCAGCTTACGGTCGACACAGTCATCGCAGCCGGCGCGGAAGGCAGCCATCAGACTCTTCTCTCCGCTTTCACCTAGTGCGACGATCGGAATGTGGGCAGTCTTGGCGTCTCCGTGGAGGATGGGAACGATTTCGTAGGCTCCCAGCTCGCGCATATTGGTGGCGCAAACGATGGCGTCCGGCGTGTTCCATTCCAGCATGGTCATGGCGTACGCCGTGTCCGGACTGTGCAGCACCTCAAATCCCTGCTGCTCAAGCGCGTGGGCCAGGCGTTTGGCAAAAAAGACGTTGCTGTCGATGATTAGAATTTTTCCGATGCCCGCCGCCGTACTAGTGGTCATCGCTCCACCTCGGCAGTAGTTGCGGCATCGCTCGACAATAATTTCTCCAGATCGATTACTTCTACGATCTCGGACTCGAGAGAGAGCACACCAGCGGCGTAGTTGGGCAGCTTGCCGGTTACGGGCAGCATCTCTGTGACCGCCAACTCGCAATCCCCGCTGACCGGGATGCCAGTATCCTCCTCGGTTGAGCCGAACCGCCGCTTGGCAATCAGGTAGAACCTGCGTGGCGCTGTAGTTCCCGGCACCAGTACCTGCGCGATGTCACACACCGGAACCACATTTCCCCGTCGCACGAGAACGCCAGTCAGCCATGGAGAGGTGTGAGGGAAATCCTGTAACTGGTCAGCGCGCGCCAGCTCGCTCACCTGATCCGCAGGAAAAGCAAAGCGCTTCTCTCCCAAGGGAAACAGTACGAAGGCGGTGACGGCAGCATCTTTCATGCCAGCACTCCCGCACGTTCGACAGATTTCGCCGGTGACAGCGCTCGCTCCAGCGCCCTCTGCTCGAAGCGGCTTAGAAAAGAAGCGGTATTGACGGCCGGCACGACCTGATTGCCGATCAGCGCCAACCCGCGATACCACTGGCGCTCTTGCCCTTGAAACGCGGCTGGCAAGGGAAGCAGAGTCTCGATTTCCGTCATGCGCTCAATGGCGTCCACTTTCAGAGCTACGCGCGAGTCGCGCAACAGCAGAACGCGCGTGCTTTGCGCCTGAGGAAGATGGAAGTGATGATGAGCGTCCACCACGAAATAGGTCCCGCACTCGCGTTCCAGGATGTATTTAACTTTGCTATTCAGTGTGCTCGATCTTGCAAATGGCAGCGGCTTAAGCTCGCGCAGGCTCTGAATTTCGGCGACCCCGCTGGCGGAGATGGCGAACACGTATCCAGCCACCGAGAACAGAATCGCGGCCTCGCCCTGATGGGTAGCCAGCAGGCTCCGCCTTTGCAGCCGGCCAATCCTCACACTACACCTACTTCCGCAGCGCCCATTAAATAGAGGATGCGCTTCTCGATGGCGGGCATGATGGCGTCAATGGCCAGCACCTGATCCACCATTCCGGTTTTTATCGCCTCTGCGGGCATTCCGAAAATTACCGAAGTAACTTCATCCTGCGCGATGACATGCCCTCCGGCAGTCTTTACTGCCTGTACCCCTTTGGAACCGTCTGCTCCCATTCCAGTCAGGACAACTGCTATCGTCATGGGACCGGCGTAGGTGGCCGCGGTCTCCATGGCGACATCGGCGCAAGGTCGGTAGCCGTTGATCCGCTCGCCACCCTCGATTGACAGGCGTCCATTGGCCATGACTCTCATGTGCCGTGCTCCCGGGCAGACATAGACGCTGGCCGGTTGTAGCGGGTCATTGTTTTCCGCCTCTTTCACACGTACCGCGGAGACCTCAGCCAACTGCTTGGCAAACTGCGCAGTGAAGGTTCCCGGCATGTGTTGCACGAGAAGAACAGCGGCCCCGAAGTCTCTCGGTAATGCGGGAACGAATTGCATTAGCATCTGCGGCCCTCCAGTGGAAGCCGCCACCACGACGATGGGGAATTTGGCATTTCCACTGGCGAGAAGACTGACTTGCGAACTCGCCTCGCTGGGCGTGAACTTGCCTTCCGAATAGGAAGAAGCCGCCGGTGGCTTAGCGCCGCTGCGCGTGATGGTGCGGATAACCCGCACTCGTGATGCAACCTTCAGCTTCCGGCACAGCTCGTCGCGCAGATGCTGCATGTCGAGATCGATGCCGCTGACCGGCTTGGGAACAAAATCGATGGCCCCCAGTTCGAGCGCCTTGAGCGTGATGTCAGCGCCTTCCTTGGTTTCCGAGCTGACAATTACGATCGGCCGCGGATTCTTCGACATGATCATCTGCGTCGCTTGCAAGCCATCGACGTGGGGCATCATGATGTCCATGCTGACCACGTCGGGACGCAGCGAGTCCGCCATCGCCACCGCCTCTCGCCCATCGCGGGCTTCCCCAATCACCTCCATCTGCGGATCGGCAGTGATGATGCTCTGCAACACCTTGCGCATGAAGGTGGAGTCATCGACAACCAGCACCCGAGTTTTGGGTCCAAGCTCCATTGCTAATTGCTGGCCGGCACCTGCTCGGATGACTCGGCCGGACTCGTCAGACTTGCTCCTAATAGCTGGGCCACGCTGCTGATCAACTGATCTTCCTGCACCGGCTTCACCAGAAATGCGGTCGCGCCTTCGCTGATGGCACGCTCGCGATGCTTGGCGCCAGCCCGCGAGGTGACGACCAGCACTGGAATGCTTTGGGTCGTGGGATTCTGCCGGAGATGCATCATCAACTCGTAGCCATTGGTGCGCGGCATCTCCAAATCGGTAATGACCAGATCGCAGCGGCCCTGTGCGATTAATTCCAAAGCCTCCAGGCCATCGGCCGCCAGCTTCACGCGATAGCCAGCCTTCTCCAGCATGCGGCCCACGAACTTGCGGACGCTGATGGAGTCATCGGCCAGGACGATGATCTTCTCGTCTGGCACTGGGGCCATTACCTCGGACGGAATTTCTCCCGCCGCCACTGCGATGGCACCTGGAGCAAAGACCCGTGCTGCGGCTGCCGACAACATCAACGGTTTGCGCTCAATCGATTCGCCGGCGATCAGCCGGTTCAGGTCGATCAGCAGGATCAAGCTGCCTTCGGGCGCGATGGTGACCCCTGGGAAGAGCTTCACGTTGCGCAGATACTCGCCCAGGCTCTTGATGACGATCTCGTCTTTGCGGAGTACTTCTTCAACCACGATTCCGACCTGCCGGCCACCTGCACTGACGATTACCATGCGGAAAAAGCCGTTGATCGGCTCAATCGGGTCCAGGCCGAGCTCTTTGTCCAGCCGGACGACTTCGGTGACTTCGTCGCGAACCTTGGTCAGGAGTTTGCCGCCAATCTCTTCGATTTCCTGGCTGCGCAGCCGCCGGATTTCCTCCACAAAAGAGAGCGGGAAGGCGAACTGCATATTGCCGCAGCGCACGAACAAGGCTTGCGAGATGATAAGCGTCAGCGGCACTTTCAACGTGAAGCGTGTCCCCAGACCCTGCTGAGTATCGATGTCGATCTCGCCGTTCAGGGCGGTAAGGTTCGAGCGGACTACATCGAGCCCGACGCCACGGCCCGCCAGCTCCGATTTTCGCGGCGCGGTTGAGAATCCCGGATGGAAGAGCAATTCCAGCAGCTCACGTTCGCTGAGCTGGGACGCTCGTTCGTAGGTGACCAGCCCCAGCTCCACCGCGGTGCTGCGCACTTTGTTGTAGTCGATGCCGCGGCCGTCGTCTTCCACCTCGATGTAGATGTGGTTGCCGCGATGGTAGGCGCGCACGGCGACATTGCCGTGGTCAGGCTTGCCGTTATCGTAGCGCTCGTCGGGACGCTCGATACCGTGGGCAACGGCGTTGCGCACCAGGTGCAGCAGAGGATCTGCGATCTGCTGGATGATGTTGTTGTCCAGTTCGGTCTCGGCGCCCTCCAGCTGCAACTCGATCAGTTTGTTAGCCGCTTTGGCGGCATCGCGCGCCGTGCGGGCGATGCGCGTGTAGAGGTTGCCAATCGGCACCATGCGGGCCTGTGTTATTTCGTCCTGCAGGCGGTGTGCCAGTTTGGTGAACTCGTCGATATCACCGTCCACGCGGCGCACAAAACCGTCGAGCTGGCTGAGAACCTCGGTGATGTCGGCCGAGATTTCCGTGAGCGAGCGGGAAAGGATGTTGAACTCGTCGTAGCGGTCCATCTCCAGATCGCTGAACTCGGCCAGTGCAGGGTCAAAGCTGCGGGAATAACTCGAGTATCCACCGCGGAAGGGATAGCTCTCCGCGGGGTGCCAGCCCAACGAGCGGGCAAAGCTGCCGTCGCCACCTGCTGGAGTAAACATCGGCGGCCCAGCGGCAAGCCGGGAGGCCTGGCCATGGGGAAGCCGGTTAAATTCGTATTTTTCCTGGAACTCGGTTATTTTGTCGATTAGTCGAGCCTTGGAGAAGTTCAAAACGTCGGCCAGGCGCTCGAGTTCTGCTAACCGGCCCAGCATGCGCGTGCGGTTGATCACCAGTTCGCCAACCGCATTCATCATGCGATCGAGCCGTTCCAGTGCAATGCGTACCGATTTTGAGGCGGGCGCCGCCGCAGGGTTGCGGAAGCCACGGGTTGGATCTTCGTCATCTGTGGTCGGCGGGGCTGGAACGAGCGCCGTAGGCGTGGCGGCCGCCGACGGGGCAGCTACCAGCACTTCACCCTCAGACTCACCTTCCGATTCTTTTGTGCCCTCCGGCTCCCATCCGGGTTCGTCGATGTGCAGCTCTTCGGCGTGAATCTCCTGCGGGCCAGTGCTTTCGGCCACGGCGGCTGTACTTGCCTGAGATCCCTCCGCTACCTCTTCTTGTTCAGGTTCTTCTTCAGGGACCAGGCGAGCGATGCGTGCCAGCAGAGATTTGACTGAGCTCTGCAGCGTGCTTTCGTCGGGCCACTGCCGGTAAAGAAACTTTTTGAGCGTATCGGCTGCTTCCAGGCAGAGATCGACGATCTCCGGACTGGGCTCGAGGGCGCCATCCCGCAGCCGCCCAATCAGGTCTTCCGCCCGATGCGCGACACGCGAGATGCGTTGGAGTCCGACCTGCGCCGCCGAACCCTTGATGGTGTGCATGGCGCGGAAGAGCCGGTGAATGTCTTCGCTGCGCGGGTTGGCTTCGAGCGCCAGCAGGCAGTCGGTTACGGTTTGCAGGTGTTCTTCGGCCTCAGGCACGAAGAATTCCATCACCTCGCCCGCTACCTCGCCATCGGGCGGCAGGTCAGGCGAAAGCAGATCATCGCCTGAGGGCTCGGCTATCTCTGGATGAGTTTGGGCCGAAACACCTGCCGCTGTTTCTTCCTGGCCGTCGTTTGCCTTGACGGTCGTTGCCCCCTGGAATGCAAACGGATACTTCTGCCTGAAGGCATCGATTTCATCCTGAGCCTCGGCGTGATCGCTGCTGATCATCAGGAGATCGGACTCGAGCACCGCTACCGCTTCGGAGATGAACTCGACCAGGGGACCGGAAGCTTCCGCGCTGATGCTTGCGTTCATCGCATACTGAAAAATGTGAGCCAGCTTGCTCGACACTTCAGAGAACAGCGGGTACCCATACATGGCGGACGAGCCTACCAGGGTGTGGGCAGCAACGTAGAGCCGGTCGAGTTCCGCCGGAACCGGGTAGGGATCCTGCAGGATGTTGCAGTACTCACGCAGGTACTGGAGATGCTGGGAAGCCTCCTCCAGAAACACTTCGATGAACTCGGATCCCGACGTGCTCAAACCGATTCCTCCCCAACTCCGATACTGGAGGCAAAGCGTACCGTGCCGTTCATCGGCTTCAGGTAGAGCCGGGCATCGCGATGAACAACGCTTTCAAACTTGACGTTCACACCGGCGATCGATTCCGCGTGGCCCAGAAACATGTAACCACCGGGCTCCAGTGAATCGTGCAGGCGCTGAATCACCCCGACGCGTTGCTCATCAGAGAAATAGATGAGGACATTCATGCAGAAGATGGCGTCGTAGCGGCGCAGGTACACGCCATCCACCAGGTTCATGGGAACGAAAGTCACCATGTTGCGGATACGAGGTTTGATCAGGAATTGGTCGCCTACCTTGGCGAAGTGGGACTCCACCTGCTTGGGCGTCAGTTCGCCCAAGGCGCGCCGTGAGTACACCCCGCGTTCAGCGTGCTCCAGAGCACGGCGGCTGATATCGGTAGCCAGGATCTGCAGATTCCAGCCTTCAGTGAAGTCCAGGGCTTCGGCCAGGGTAATGGCAATGGAGTATGCCTCTTCTCCGGTAGCGCAGCCCGCGCACCATAATCGCAGGGTGCGCGGATTCTCCCAGAACTTCTTCACATGGATTTCCGGCAGAACTCTCTTCTCCAAAGCCTCAAAGACGTGCGGATAGCGGAAAAATGAGGTCTCCTGCGTGAGCAGCGTTTCCAGTAGGGCTTCGTACTCCAGGTTGGAAGTCTTCAGGATGCGCAACAAGTCCTGCCCATGGACCAGCTTTCTGCAGGTCATGTGCTCGCGGATACGGGAATGGAAGAACCGATCACGCGATTGATCGAAGAGCAGCCCGGCGCGCCGCTCAATGAGCGCGCGAATCTCCTCGAGTTCATGCTCGCTGAGCATCGGGATCACGTTTTGTTGCCTGGTAATCAAGCGCTACCCACTCCCGCAGAGATTAATCAGGCGCGGACGCCTCCTCCGTTACGGCCTGCGACCGCCACTTCGGGTGAGGCCGCCGCGGGTGGACCGCCACCGGCCGGATGCTGGTTGATCTTGAACTGAAACAGCGCTTCGTTCAGTTGTTCCGAGAGCTTCACCATGCGTTCCACAGTGTGCGTGGTCTGGCGAGCTCCCTGCGATGTCTGCCGCGTAATGCTGGAGATGATCTGCATGGCATTGGCCACGCCCTCCGTTCCACGCACCTGCTGTTTGGAAGCCAGCGAGATCTCCTGCACCAACTCTGCCGACTGACGCACCACACTGGAGATGGCTTCCAAGGCCTTACCCGCCTGGTCGGCCAGCTTGGCGCCAACTTCCACCTCCCGCGTGCCGTCTTCCATCACCACCACCGCTTCGTTGGTCTCCGCCTGGATGGCTTTGATCAGTCCGGCAATGTCTTTGGTAGCGCTGCGTGAGTGCTCGGCAAGCTTGCGCACTTCGTCGGCGACAACCGCAAAGCCACGTCCTGCCTCTCCCGCGCGCGCCGCTTCGATCGCAGCATTCAGGGCCAGCAAGTTGGTCTGCTCGGTAATGTCGTTGATGACGTTAACGATCTCGGAAATTTCCAGCGAGCGGTCACCCAGCGACTTGATCTTCTTCGCCGTAGCCTGCACCGAGGCCCGAATGCGCTGCATGCCGTCGAGGGTGTCGCGCACGGAACGGTTTCCCTGTTCGGCAGCATCCAGCGCCCGGCGCGCCGCTTCCGCGCTGGCCTCAGCGTTGTTGGACACCTGCTTCATGGAGACCGTTAGCTCTTCCACCGCCGATGACGTATTGGTGATCTCCTGATCCTGCTGGCTGGCGCCGCTGGCCATGTCTTCTGCGGAGACCAGGATTTCGCTGGCGCTCGATTGCACATCGACGGCGCCCTTGCGTACCCGCTCCAGCACGCGGCAGAAGTTGTCGAGCATGTAGTTGACGGAGTCGACCACGTTGCCCAGCGCGTCGTTGGTGACTTTGCCGCGCAGGGTCAAGTCGCCGCGCGCAATCTGGCTGACGATGGTCAGGAACTCGGTGACGCTGCGCTGCAGTGAGTCTTGCGCCCCCTGGTCGCGGCCGGCGCGCGACATCTTGTCCGCCACACGGTTCCAGTTCTGGGCAATCAGGCCGAACTCATTGGACACGGTGGCGTCCAGGCGCACGCTGTCATCGCCAGCCGCCATGCGTTCGGTGAAATGGGTCAAGTCTTCCACCGGCTTTATCAGCTTGCCGCTCAGCGAGGACGCCAGAATCACGGTCATGACGACGGCCGCACCAATCGCAGCCATCATCTCGATCCCGACGCCTCCGCCTTGCGCGGCTGACTTCTGTCCGGCGACATAGGCAAGACCCAGCACGCCGAACAGCGCCAGGGCGTTCATGCCTACGGTCAACCAGACGGTCGAACTCAAACGACCTTTCATCACGACCTCCAAGCTCTTAGCCCGTGCGCTTCCCGCGCCGGACTTCCAGCTCAAAACTCTTACATTTGCTTTGCGGCCCTACCCTGGGTTGCGCTCAGGGTGAGGCCCCCTGATGCCCGCTAGATCATCGGCACAGGGAAACTCTCTACTAGCCGGCGAAGATCGAGCGCCAGAGCCAAATGCTGCCCGTAACGCAGCATGCCGCAGCAATGAGGCACATCTTTTGGGGCCTCGTCCACCAGCAGTGGCTCGGTCGACGTGTAGGTGCCTAAAACTTCGTCCGAGGCGATCCCGATCCGCACCTCAGCATTCTGCTCACTTGCTGCCAGTCGCGCCACCACCACATGCTTGGGCAGAAGATCCGCGCGCCGTCCCTCGGTGAATGCAATGTCGATCACGGGCACGATGTTGCCGCGCAGATTGAACACACCCACCAGGAATTTCGGCGACAGCGGCACCGGGGTCACCAAGGGCCATTCCACTACCTCCTCGATATTCAGCACCTCGAGGCAAAAACGCTCGCGACCCGCGCGAAACACGCAGTACTGGCACACGAATAGCGGCTCCTGCGGCAAGGCAGAATTGTCGAGTGCCTCATTCTGTCCCGCCTCGGCTCCTTCCTCCGGCAGGGCCACCGCTTCGACTTGCGCCGCGTCTTGTTTTTCGTGCATCACACCAATTCGCCTCAAAGAAACTTCTGAATCTCTCCCAGCAACTGATCGCGAGTAAACGGCTTCACCACGTAACCATCCGCGCCCTGCTGCTGCGCCCAGAACTTGTCACTCTCGGTGTTTTTCGAGGTCACCAGAACCACCGGAATGCGCCCGTACACCGGGCTGGACTTCAGCTCGCGACAGGCCTGAAAGCCGTTGCGCTGGGGCATAACCACGTCCAGCAGAATCAGGCCCGGATGCTCGATCTCGATGGTCTGCTCCAAGCGGGTGGGATCGTTTAACGCCACCGACCAGTAGCCGGCCTGTTCTAGGACCGCCTGCATCACCTTGGTCTCGGCCAGGGAATCGTCGACGATCAGGACTTTTTTCAACGACACAGCGTCTCCAACCAAATAAGGAAAGCAATTGCAGAGCCAGATGTCCGTCGCCGTATCAGACGCGAATGCTGGTTCCAGGCCCTTTTTCTTCAGATGGTTACCAGAACCAAATCGGGCCTCAGTTGGGGGTCACGA
>Ga0187776_10000106_pt1 | contig 41222 bp, 27 predicted proteins | sample 0216_BV02_MP12_2_FD_132426 | JGI IMG/M metagenome (GOLD analysis project Ga0187776, IMG submission 132426) | Tropical peat soil microbial communities from peatlands in Department of Meta, Colombia - 0216_BV02_MP12_20_MG | ecosystem: Environmental > Terrestrial > Soil > Wetlands > Peat | place...
CAAACAAAAAAGCCCGGAGGTCTGCTCCGGGCTTCGCGGGGAATTCCTCGCTGGCGATGATGAGGACTATTCCGTCGTTCTCCCGGAGAGCGGCCGATGGCCGACCTGGCAGTCGAAGCCCCGCGGCATGCGGGACCCGGGCGCCCAGGTCGCCGGAATCGGCAGTCGATTGAAGGTCCGTTTCATGGAAAGACCGCTCGCCCTCTCGGGATGAAAAACCGAAGTCGCGATGCTGCGATGCAGCATTCCCCCCGTCAACCCCTTCGGCCTCCGGAGCGCGCCGCAGGAACCCGTGCGCGCCGCGACGGTCGCAACGCATGAGGGTCAGGAATGAGAGGAGCTCGCCGCCATGAGACATACGCGCGCCCCCACGGGCGAGAACGCCGGCGCGCCGAGGGCGCGAGGCCGCGGAGCCATCCGCACGCACCTCGGCCGCAAGCGCATCGGGCCGCGCGTCCGGTCGCCGCACGAATCGACGCTCGCCGGGCTGGGCCTTGCCGGCGAGGCCGCGCGCCACCAGCGGGAGGCGCAGTTCGACCGCCTGCTCGAAGCTTTCCGGCGCCTGTCGCGGAACGAGGACGAGGCGAGCGCCGCGGGCTTCGACCGCGCGCTCGACGCGGCCCGCGATGCGCTCGTCTCCGCGGGCGAGCTCACGGTCGAGGAGGGCGAGCGGCTGCGCGAGTCCCTGCGCCGCGATCTCCTGCAGCGCGACCATCCCGCGATGACGTTCCGCACCGGCGACGTCACCACCGCGGGGACGTTCGCCTGCGCCGGCTGCGGCTGGATGGTCCGCACGACCCGCACCGCCGTCCTGCCGCCTTGCCCGCGGTGCGAGCAGACCGCGTTCCGCAAATCGCCCTGAGGGACCCGGCCCCGCGCCTTCGGGCGCGCCCGCGGGACCCCTGCAGGCGGCGCTGGTAAGATTCGGGGCATCCCGCTCGCTTCGTTCCCCGACATGCGTCGCCTGCTCGTGCTGGTGGCCGGATCGCTCGCCGCCGGCATGTCCCTGTCCCTCGCGGCCGCCTCCGCCCCTGCTCCCGGGACCTCGCCCGCCACCGCCGGCGCGCGCCCCGGCGTGCCCCTGTCGTCGACTGCCGAGCGCGTCTTCGAGATGGCCAAGCCCCGCATCCTGCAGATCCGCACGCTGCTCCAGGCGGCGGGCCGGCAGACGACCCTGGGCTCCGGGTTCGTGGTGAGCTCCGACGGCTACGCGCTCACGAACTACCACGTGGTCTCGCGCTTCGCCCTGGACCCCAAGACCTACCGCCTCGAGTACCTCGCGCCCGACGGCGCGAAGGGACCGCTGAGCCTGCTCGCGATCGACGTGGCGCACGACCTCGCGGTGGTGAAGGTCGACCACGCGAGCCTGCCCTACTTCGAGATCGACCCGCGCGCGCTCGCCGGCTACCTGCCCAAGGGCGAGCGCATGTACGCCATGGGCAACCCGCTCGACCTGGGGTTCACCATCGTCGAGGGGACCAACAACGGCCTCGTCGACAAGAGCTACGACGAGCGCATCCACTTCTCCGGCGCCATCAATCCCGGGATGAGCGGCGGGCCGGTCACCGGCGCCGACGGGAGGATCGTCGGCATCAACGTCGCCAAGCGGGTGGACGGCGAGCAGGTCGGATTCCTCGTGCCCGCGAAGTTCGCCGCGGAGCTGCTCGCGCGCGCCCGCAAGGGCCCGCCGCTCGCCGTCGACAAGGCACGCGAGGAAGTGGGGCGCCAGCTCGACGCCTGGCAGGCGTCGTTCTACGACGCGCTGCGCCGCGAGGGATTCCGCGAGGCGTCCTTCGGCCCCTACCGCGGCCTCGAGAGCGCCGCGCCGTGGATGACCTGCTGGGCCGCCACGAACGCCGACCAGGTGCCCCGGCCGCGCGCCGCGATCAACTCCACGAGCTGCTCGAGCGCCACGAGCCTCTTCGTCTCCGACCGCATCCTCACCGGCCGGGTGGACCTGAGCTACTCGTACTACAAGTCGATCGACCTCAACGCCTTCCAGTTCGCCCACGAGCTGTCGCGGCGTTCCACGGCCGGCTTCGGCAACCAGGCCCGCAGGCTCACCGAGCAGGAATGCCGCGACGACTTCGTCGCCATGCCGGGATCCCACCGCCCGCCGCTGCGCGCGACCTGGTGCATGCGCGCCTACCGCGAGTTCGAGGGCCTCTACAACGTGACGGTGCTGGCGCTCACGCAGGACCGGGACCGGGAAGCGCTCCTCGCCCGGCTCACGATGCTCGGCGTCTCCTACGCCAACGCCGTCGACACCGGCCGGCGCTTCCTGGAGGCGATCCGATGGGCGCGGTGATGTGGATCGAGGTGCTCTCGCGCCACGGCGAGGTCGCCGCGCGCGAGCGCATCGAGGGGCCCGAGGCGCGCGTCGGGCGAGCGTTCGACAACGACGTCGTGGTGGACGACCCGCACGTGGCGCCGCACCACCTGCGCATCTTCCGCGCCGAGGACGGCGAGCTGGTGGCCGAGGACCTGGGCACCCTGAACGGACTCTACCCCGAGCACGGGGCGCACCGGGTGCAGCGCCTGCCGCTCGCGAAGGAGCCGGGCATCCGCATCGGGCGCACCACGCTGCGCGTGCACGACGCCGCGCACGCCGTCGCCGCCGAAAGGCTGCTCACGCCGCCGCGCGCGCATGCGGCCTGGGCGGCCGCGCTCGGGGGCGCGCTGCTCGCCGCCCTCCTCGCCCTGCAGTGGCTCAACCTCACCGCGGAGCCCAGCGCGAACCTGATCCTGCTGCCGCTGCTCGGCTTCACCACCGTGGTCGTGCTCTGGTCGGGGCTCTGGGCGCTGCTGTCGCGCGTGTTCTTCGGGCAGGCGCGCTTCGCGCTCCAGCTTCGCATCGCGCTCACCGCCTGCATCGTGCTCGTCGCGTGGGAGCAGGCGGCCGGGGCGCTTTCCTTCGGCCTCGCCTGGCGCGGCCTCGACGAGTACGAGGCGCTCGGGGCCTGGGGCCTGCTCGCGGCGACCTGCTACGCCCACCTGCAGGCGATCGGCCCGCGCCACATGCGCATCGCCCTGGGCGTGATCGCCGCGCTCATCGTCGCCGGCGCGACGATGCAATACGCCGGGAAGTCCGAGGAGTCGCGCTTCCTGGGCCAGGAGGCCACGCTCGGCGAGCTTCGCCCACCGGGCTTCCGGCTGCGCGCGCTCTCGAGCGACGACGACTTCCTCAAGCGCACCGAGACGGTCAAGCGGGAAGTGGACCAGTCGCGGCTGCGCGAGCCCCCGTCCGGGGCGCTGTTCTCGGGGCTCGATTCGGACTGACGGCGCCGCGGATCGCGGGCGGGGGCGGAGCGGCCCCGCGCCGCGTCACTTCGTCGACTGCAGCTTTGCGAGGTCCACCTCGGCGACGCCCGACTTGAGGACGCCGACGTCGACGCCCACGCCCTTCGCCGAGACGATGAAGCGGTCGCCGGCCATCACGCTGTACTCGTTGGTGCCGCCATGCTTGTCCACCTTCTCGCGCACCATCAGGTCGCCCTCCCGCCGGATCACCTCGCGCTTCTGGCTGTCCTCGTGCTCGCCCTCCAGGCCCGCCCAGGCCGCTAGCCCCGCGAGCGCCGCCATGCCGCCCGTGTCGGTGACCTCGAGCACGACGGCGTGGGGACCATTGCTGTAGGTCGCCTCGGCCTTGGCCATCATCAGGCCCTTCACGCCGTTGCGCTCGGCGCGCAGGTCGGTGCGCGGCATCCCCGCGAACTTCTCCGGCACGAAGGCCTTGAGCTGGTCGATCTGCAGCGGCTCCACGCCCTTGCCGCCGGAGATGGCCGTCCCGACCGCGCCGAGGGCCGCCTCCATCTGCTTGTTCTTGTCGCCGCTCTGCTGCGCGGCCTCCATCTGCTTGTTCGCTTCCTCCATCTTCTTGCCGAACTCGTTGAGCCGCCCCATGGGGCTGTTCGGCGCGAAGGTCACGTTCGGCCCGGGACCGCCGCCGGCGTGGAAGCCGCCGCCGAAGCCCGGCATCCCCGCCCGGAACGCGAGGCCCGAGATCACTCCGATCACGATCGCGATCACGATCCCGGCGATGACGACCACGGCGGTGTAGCCGGCCGCCTTCTCCTTGGGCGCCTTCATCACCCTCTGCAGGCCCAGGTAGAGCAGGTAGATCGCGTACAGGGCCGCGAGGAGCACGAGCACGCCCAGCATGGGGATGATCTTCACGATGCTCACGACCCACACCGGCGTGTAGGCGTAGACCGACACCTTGAGCGCCTGCGACAGTCCCTTCTGCGCGCCGAACGTGGGCGCCAGGGCGTCGATGATGAACGCCATCACGTAGACCATGATCACGGCCATCACCAGCTGGTAGACGGCGGTGGCGAGGCCCCAGCCGATTCCCATGCGGAACGTCCCCACGAAGGGCGCGCTCACGCCGACGAGGCACACGCCGATGAATCCTGCCAGCGCCGCCACGACGGCGAGCGGCAGGACGTAGCCGACGATCACCTGCGCATCCGGCGTCGTCTGCGCCGCGATGGCCTCCCATTCCGCCTTCGGCGATAGGAGGATGTTCTTCGCCCGATCGATCAGACCCATGGATCGCTCTCCCTGTCGTTCTCCCTCGGAAGCCGCATCTTACTTCAGGAAGAATCGGTAACACAGCCGCGAGGACCGCGTGCCTAGCATGGGCCGCATGCGCGCCTTCGCCGCCCTGCTGCTGTCGTTGCTTTGCGCGTGCTCCGGCGGAGGCGGATCGCCGTCGAGCTCCACGCCCGCCCCGCCGCCCATGGCTGCGGGCGAGCGCCAGGTGTCGGGGGCGAGTCCGTTCGCGCCGGGCTGCGGGGGCCTGGGCGGCACGCTGTACGTCGGGGCCGAGGTCGAGCCGCACGTCGTCGCCGATCCGCGCGACCCCGGCCGTCTCGTCGCCGTCTGGCAGCAGGACCGCTGGTCGAACGGATCGGCGAGGGGCCTGCTCGCCGCGGCCTCGTTCGACGGCGGCGCGACCTGGTCCGTGGCGCCGCTGCCCTTCTCGGTCTGCGCGGGCGGAAGCGCCGCGCTCGGCACCGACTACCTGCGCTCGACCGACCCCTGGGTCGCGCTGGGCGCCGACGGGACCGTGCACGCGATCGGGCTGTCGACGACCGGGGCGTCCTTCGCGCCCGGATCCACCAACGCGGTGATCGCCGCGCGCTCGACCGACGGCGGCCGCACCTGGGCCGACCCCGTGGTCCTCGTGCGCGAGACCGGACCCTTCCTGCACGACAAGGAGACGATCACCGCCGATCCGTTCGACGCGCGCTTCGTCTACGCGACCTGGGACCGCGTGGACGCCGGCGGCCAGGGCCCCACGTGGTTCGCGCGCAGCACGGACGGAGGCCTCACCTGGGAGGCGGCGCACGCGATCCACGACCCCGGCGCCGGCGCCCAGACCCTCGGGAATCTCATCCGCGTGCTGCCCGACGGGACGCTGGTGGACCTTTACACGCGCCTCGTGGGCGACGAGACCCGCGCGACCGAGGCGGCGCTCGAGGTGATCCGCTCGACCGACCGCGGCCTCACCTGGTCCGCTCCCGTGCGCATCGACGCCGACCAGCCCCTGGGAGCCCGGGATCCGCGCAGCGGAGCCCCGATCCGCGACGGCTCTTCGGTCGCGCAGATGGCCGTGGCGCCCGACGGGTCCCTCGACGTGGCCTGGCAGGACGCGCGCTTCACGGGCGTGCGCGACGGCATCGCGCTCGCGCGCTCGACCGACGGCGGCCTCACGTGGTCGGCTGCGGTGCGCGTGAACGCGGATCCGTCCGTCACGGCCTTCACGCCCCAGGTGCACGTGCGCGCCGACGGCACCATCGGCGTCTCGTACTTCACGCTGCCCACGGACGCGCCCGGCGCCGGGGCGATTCCCGCGGAGGAGCGGCTCGCGCAATCGGTCGACGGCGAGCACTGGAGCGAATCGCTCGTCGCGGGCCCCTTCGACCTCGCGCTCGCGCCGCTCGCCGACGGCGCGTACTTCCTCGGCGACTACATGGGCCTCGCGAGCGCCGGCACGGATTTCCTGCCGCTGTACGTGCGCACGACCGGCTCCCTCGACGACCGCACCGACGTCTTCCTCGCGCGCGTGGCGCCGCAGGCGAAGCGCTCCGTCTACCGCGCCCCGCCCCTGCCCGCGCCCGGCGCCCGCGGCGCGGGCTTCGCGCGCCGCGTGGCCGAGCAGCTCGCCAGAACTCGGGCGCATCGCCTGGAGAGATGGGCGGCACCTTCACCGGCGAATCGCCCGGCGCCCTGACGTGGAGGCCGCGACGGGGCGATGCGATAATGGCCGCGATGGCTTCCGCGGAAAACATCGTCGAGATCGAGGGCCTGCGCTTCGCCTACGGAGCGCGACCCGTGCTGCGCAACGTGAGCCTGCGCATCCGCCGCGGTCAGATCGCCGCGATCCTCGGCACCAGCGGCTCGGGCAAGACCACGCTGCTGCAGCTGATGGCCGGGTCGCTGCGCCCGGCGGCCGGGAACGTCTCGGTGTGCGGCCGCGACGTGCCCCGCCTCGACGCCGCGGAGCTCTACGCGCTGCGTCGGCACATGGGCATGATGTTCCAGAAGGGGGGGCTGTTCAGCGACCTGTCGACGTTCGACAACATCGCCTTCCCGATGCGCGAGCTCACCGAGCTGCCCGAGTCGCTCATCCACGACCTGGTGATCATGAAGCTGCACGCCGTGGGCCTGCGCGGCGCGCACCGCCTCATGCCCGCGGAGCTCTCCGGCGGCATGTCGCGGCGGGTGGCGCTCGCGCGCGCCATCGCGCTCGATCCCCAGCTCGTGATCTACGACGAGCCGTTCGCGGGCCTCGATCCGATCACCCTCAACGTGATCTGCAACCTCATCCGCACCCTGAACGATGCGCTCGGGGCGACCTCCGTGATCGTGACCTACGACGTGGGCGAGGCGCTGCGCCTGGCCGACCACCTCTTCATCCTGAACGACGGGGTCATCGTGGCCGGCGGACCCACCGGCGAGATGGTGGAGTCGAAGGATCCGTTCGTGCACCAGTTCCTCCACGCCGAGCCCGACGGCCCGGTGCGCTTCCACTACCCCGTGCGTCCCTTCGCCGCCGACCTCGAACTCCGATAGGCGCCCGTTGTGGGGGGTGGGGAGCGGGTGCATAATGCGCGCCTTCGGCGCCCCGCACCCTGTGGATAACCGGCAGTCCTCCCCCCTCGTTCCCGAGGCCTTCCCTTCGGCGGAAAGCTTCCTGGAAGCGTTCGCCTCGAACGTCGGCGGGCTGGTGAGCTACGTCGGCGCGGACGAGCGCATCCGCTTCGCGTCCCGGGCGCTCGGCGAGTGGTTCGGCACGACCTCGCGCGACATCGTCGGGCGCACGCTGCGCGAGCTGCACGGTCCCGAGGCCTACGCGGTCATCGCGCCCTGGATGCGCCGCGCCCTCGCCGGCGAGGACGTGCACTACGAGCGCGAGGCGCGGCGGCGCGACGGCACCTCGTTGTGGATTTCCGTCGACCTGCGGCCCCATCGCGACGCGGAGGGCCGGATCGCGGGCGTCTTCTCCTGCGCGCTCGAGGTGAACGAGCTCAAGCGCACGCACGACGCCCTGGGGCGCGCCCTGGAAGAGATCGCGACCCATATCGAGAACACGCCGCTCGCGGTCGTGGAACTGACCGCCGACCTGCGGGTGAGGCGCTGGTCGCGCCAGGCCGAGGCGATCTTCGGCTGGACGTTCGAGGAGGTGCGGGGCCGCTCGTACCGGGAGTTCCGGCTGGTGCACCCCGATTCGCGCGAGACCGTCGCCGCGCTCGTGGCCGAGCTCGCCCAGGGGCGCACGCGGCGCAACCGCATGCTCGCGCGCAACCTCACGCGCGACGGCCGCACGATCTGGTGCGAGTGGTACAGCTCCGCTTTCTGCGACAGCGACGGGCGCACGGTCTCCATCCTCGCGCTCGCCGAGGACGTCACGGCGCGCATCGAGGCCGAGGAGCAGCTGCAGCAGGCCGCGGCGTACGACGCGCTCACGGGGCTGCCGAACCGCAGCTCGCTCGCGGTCCGCCTCGAGCACGCCATCCGCCGGGTGAACCACCGCGGCGAGCGGCTGGCGCTGCTGTTCATCGACCTCGACCGCTTCAAGAAGGTGAACGACACCCTGGGCCATGCCGCCGGCGACGAGGTGCTGCGGCAGAGCGCGGCGCGCATCCGCGCCTGCGTGCGCGAGGTGGACACCGTGGCGCGCCTGGGCGGCGACGAGTTCGTCGTGCTCCTCGACAACGAAGTGAGCCCCGACACTCCCGGCATCATCGGCGAGCGCATCCGCCGGGCCTTCGCCTCGCCCTTCGACTGGCGGGGCACGGAAGTGCGCTGCGGGGCGAGCATCGGCGTGAGCCTCTATCCGGACCACGGCGGGGACCCGGCCGCCCTGCTCGCCTCGGCCGACGAGGCGATGTACCGGGTGAAGAACGCGGGCTGAGGGGCGCCGCGGCCGGGCGAGGCCGCGCCGGAACGCGATGTGCGGCGACCTGTGCGCTGGCTCATTGCGCGCCCCGCCGACTGCCGCTACCCTCGCGCGATGATCCATCCCCCCACGCTGTGGGCCTTCCTGGCCCTGGCCGATGTCGTCTTCGCGGTCGTCGTGGGGATCGGCATCGCCGCGCGCCCCCGGGAAGGCGTGGGGCAGTGGAGCGCGTCGCTGGGCGTGCGCGCCCTCTCCTTCATGCTTTTCGCGGCGGGCCTCGAGCCCCGCGCGGGAGCGCTCGCCGCCGCCGCTGGCCTGCTCGCCCTGTCGATGACGCTCCAGGCAGGGGCGCTCCTCGCCTTCGACCGCCGGGCGCTGCCCACGTGGGTCCACACCGCGGTGATCGCCGCCGTGGCCGTGCCCGTGGTGCTGGTGGCCTCCGAAGCTTCCACGGCGATCCTCTTCGGCGGCCTCGTCTTCGGTACGCTCCTCGCCGCCCTCGCGCTCCTCGCGTGGCAGCGCCCGCGCGCGCGGCGCGGCTTCGGCCGCTCCCTGCTCGCCGCGTGCTACGCCACCGCCTCGATCGCGTGCCTCGCGCGCGCCATCGCCGCGGCGCTGTCCTCGCGGCCGCTCGCCGTCTTCGATGCCGCCGCGGGCGGCCAGGCGCTCGGCTTCCTCGCGGCCTCCGCGGCCGCGGTCGCGAGCTCGTTCGCGTTCCTGCTCATGCACAAGGAGCGCGCTGACGCCCAGGCGCTGCGGCTCGCGACCCTCGACCCGACCACCGGCGCGTACAACCGCCGCACGTTCCACGAGATCGCCGAGCGCGAGATGTCGCGCGCCCGGCGCGCGGGGCAGCCGCTATCGATCATCATGGTCGACATCGACCACTTCCGCGTCGTGAACGAGAAGCACGGCCATCGCGTCGGCGACGAGGTGCTCGCACGGCTCGCCGACACGCTGCGCGCATCGCTCCGCAAGGAGGACATGCTGGTGCGCTACGGCGGCGAGGAGTTCCTCGTGCTGCTTCCCGACGTGCCCGGTCCGGGGGCGGTCGTGGTGGCGGGACGGCTGCGCAAGGCGGTCGCGGCCACGGAGATCGAGGTCGAGGCGATCAAGCTCGCCCTCACCGTGAGCGCCGGGGTCGCCGCCCGCCTCGACGAGGGCCCGGAAAGCGTCGACCGCCTCGTCGCGCGCGCCGAGGAAGCGCTGGGGCTCGCCAAGAGCCGCGGGCGCAACCGCGTCGTCGCCCTCTCGCTCGGCCGCTCGATCGCCGCATGAGGGGGCCGCTGGCGTGATGCGGCTGCTCTACGTCGCCGACCCCCTGTGCTCGTGGTGCTACGGCTTCGGTCCCGAGCTCGCGAGGCTGCTCGAGCGACGCCCGGACGCGCGGCTCGAGCTGCTGATGGGCGGGCTGCGTCCCGGCAACACGCGGCCCATGAGCCCGGAATTCCAGGCGATGCTGCGCGGCCACTGGGAGCACGTCCACGCGGTGAGCGGCCTGCCGTTCTCGGAAGCCATCTTCGCGCAGCCCGGTTTCGTCTACGACACGGAGCCACCGTGCCGCGCGGTGGTCGCGGCCCGCGGCCTCGACGCTTCGCACGCCTTCGGCTTCATGAAGGCCGTGCAGTCGGCGTTCTATCGCGACGGGATCGACGTCACGCGCGCCGAGGCGCTTGCCGACCTCGCGGCCCGAGAGGGCTACGACCGCGCCGCGTTCCTCGCCGCCTTCGAATCGCCGGGCCTGCGCGAGGCCACGCGCGCCGATTTCGAGCGCGCCCGGTCGCTCGGCGTGTCGGGATTCCCCACGCTCGCCCTCGAGCGCGGCGATTCGCTCTACCTCGTCGCCTCCGGCTTCGCGACGGCCGACGTGCTCGGGCAGCGCCTCGTGGAGATCGAGCGGCGCCTCGCCGCCGCGCCCGTCGGGTCGGCGTGACGCAACTCGCCCGCGCGGCGGGCGCTCTCGCTTGCGCCGCGCTCCTGCTCGCCGTCACCCCGGCCCTCGCCGCCTCCCCACCGGCCCACGCCGGGAAGACGACCCCGGCCCAGGCGCGCGCCGAGGACTTCGACGTCCTGTGGCGCGCGATCGACACCGGCTACGCGTACTTCGACGGCCGCCGCGCCGAATGGAGCAAGGTGCGCGCGAAGTGGCGCCCGCGCGCCGTGCACGCCGGCACGAGCCGCGAGTTACTCGCCGCGCTCGAGGGTGCCGTCGAGGCGCTGGACGACGAGCACGTCACGCTCTCGCAGCGCACGCCCGAGGCGCGCCGGCGCATTCCCTCCGAGACCGACATCTGGGCGCGATGGAGGGACGGGGCGGCGGTCGTGGAGGCCGTGCGCGCCTTCGGCGACGCCGACGTGGCAGGCCTCAAGCCCGGCGATGCGGTGACGCGCGTGCAGGGGCGCGACGTCGCCGAGGCGGTGCGCGAGCAGGCGGGGGAAGGCGCGAGCCCCGCGGAACGCGACCGCGCGCTGCGCAGTCTGCTCGCGGGACCGCGGATCGGCGGGCTGCGCCTCGAGGTGCGCGACGCGCGCGGAACGCGCTCGCTGGTGGTCGAGCGCGCCGCGGCCCCCCCGCCCCACGGCCCGGCCGTCACCGCGCTGCGCATGGGCGAAGCGCGCGACCTCGGTTACGTGCGCCTGCGGGCCGCGCAACCCGCGGAGCGCGTAGTCCGGGAGCTGGACCGCGCATTGGCCCTCCTCGCCGATACGCGAGGGATGATCCTCGACCTGCGCCAATCCCCCGGGCCGCCCACGCGGGCGGCGACCCGCGCGATCCTCGCCCGCTTCGCGCCCGCGGGCACGCCCTGGCAGATCCGGGTCGCGCGATCCGGCGCGCGCGTGACCGACCTCGTCCCCGAAGGCACCCTCCGGTACGGGGCGCCGCTCGTCGTCCTCGTGGACCGCTGGACCGAAGGGGAAGCCGAGGCGCTCGGCGCGGGCCTGCGCGAGGCGGCCCACGCGCGCCTCCTCGGCACGCCCACCGCGGGCCTGCACGGCGACCTGCGCGCCGTCACCCTGCCGCATAGCCGCATCGTGCTGCGCTTCCCCGCGGAGCGCACCCTGCTCCTCGACGGCTCGCCGCGCGAACCGCTGCGCCCCGACGTCGCGGTCGATCTCGCCGCCCCCTCGGGCGGGCCGGGCGACCCGATCCTCTACCAGGGCCTCAAGGCCTTCGACGCCGCGCCCGCCGCGCCGCGCTAGTCGCGCCGGGCCTTCTCCTGCACGCGCCGGTCGAAGCGCTCCACGTTCACCACGACGCGCTCGTGGGTGCCCTCGCCGATCAGCTCGCGCTCATCCTCGGCGCGCACGCGGAAATGGATCGTGCGGCCCTCCACCCGCGTCACTTCCGCCGTCGCACGCACGCGCATGCCGACGGGAGTGGCCGCCACGTGCGAGATGTCGAGGTGCGTCCCCAGGCTCTGGTGGAGCTCGGGCAGCGATTGCTCCACCGCGGCGAGCGCGGCCGCCTCGATCAGGTTGATCATCACCGGCGTGGCGAGCACGTGGATGCGCCCGCTGCCCACGCGCGGCGCGGTGTGCTGCTCGCCGACCACCATCTCGGCGGTTCCGGTGAGCCCGGCGGGGAGGTCGAGGACGAGGGCCATGGCCTCCATTATCGCGGCAATCGGGGCGTGACGATGCCGCGCCCGGCCCTCCGCTATGATGGCTCCATGGCCGGCCACACCGTCACCCTGCCCACGGCCCGCCTCGCACGCGACGAGAACGGCACGGCGTACTCGCCCGAGTTCGGCGACGTCTACCACTCGAGCCACGGGGGCCTCGCGCAGGCGCGCCACGTCTTCCTCGGCGGCAACGGGCTGCCGGCGCGCTGGGCGGGCCGCGCGAGCTTCACCATCGTCGAGACCGGCTTCGGCATCGGGCTGAATTTCGTGGCGACGTGGGACGCGTGGCGCGCCGATCCCGCCCGGGCCGGGCGCCTGCATTTCGTGTCCGTGGAGAACCGTCCCTTCGCCCGCGACGAGCTCGCCGCCGCCCTCGCTCCGTTCCCCGAGGTCGATACGCTCGCCCGGGCGCTCGCCGCGGTCTGGCCGCCGGCGCTCGCCGGGTTCCACCGGCTGCACTTCGACGGCGGCCGCGTGATCCTCACCCTCCTGCTCGGGGACGCGCGCGAGCTGCTGCCCCAGCTCGAGGCGAAGGCCGACGCGCTCTACCTGGACGGCTTCGCGCCGGCGAAGAACCCGGAGCTCTGGACGCCGGAGCTGGTGCGCGAGCTCGCGCGCCTCGCGCCTCCCGGGGCGACGCTCGCCACGTGGACCGTGGCCGGAGGCGTGCGCGCCGCGCTCGCCGGCGCGGGCTTCCGGGTCGACAAGCGCGCGGGCTTCGCCGCCAAGAGGGAGATGCTCGCCGGGATCCGCGAGGGAACCGCCGCCACGGGCGCGCGACGCGCCGCGCGCCGCGCGGTCGTGGTCGGGGCGGGGCTCGCCGGCACGCTCTGCGCCGAGCGCCTCGCCTCGCGCGACTGGGAGGTGGACCTCGTGGAGGCGAGCGCCGAGCGCACGCCGCCCGCCGTGGGCCTCGTGCGCCCGATCGCCAACTTGCGCGACGCGCTCAACGCGCAGCTGTCGCGCAGCGCCTTCCTGTACGCCTCCCAGCACTTCCGCGCGCTGGAGCACGACGGCTACCACCTCGTCTGCAACCGCTGCGGCGTGCTGCAGCTCGCGCAGGACGCCGAGGAAGCGGTGCGCTTCGAGGCCATCGCCCGCTCGCAGGAGTACCCGGCGGAATTCCTCGCCTTCGTGGACGCGGCGCGCGCGCGGGAGATCGCCGGCCGCGAAGTGCGCGGCGCGGGCTGGTGGTTCCCGGGGGGCGCGGTCCTCTCGCCCGCGAGCTTCGGCGTGGCGAGCTTCGCGCGCGCGGGCACGCGCGTGCGCCGCCGCTTCGGGACCCGCGTCGAGCGCCTCGAGCGCGAAGGGGCCGACTGGCGCGCGCTCGACGCCCACGGGCGGGTTCTGGGGGAGGCGCCCGTCCTGGTGCTCGCCAACGCGATCGAGGCGCGCCGGCTGCTCCCCGAGGCGCGGCTTCGCCTTGCCCGCGTCCGCGGGCAGCTCACCTACCTTCCCGCGGCGCCCGAGCGCGCGCTCGACGTCGTCGTGAGCGGGGCGGGCTACGTCGCGCCGCTCTTCGAGGGCGGCCATGCGGTCGGCGCGACCTACCAGCACGACGACGGGGACACCGCGGTGCGCCCGGCCGACCACCGCGAGAACCTCGACCGGGCCGACTCGATGCTGCCCGGGTTCGCGGCGGGCGTGCACGCCGGGGGGCTCGCGGGATGGACGGGATTCCGCACCACCGTCCCCGACCGCCTGCCGATCGCCGGAGCGACCGCGGTCGAGGGCGTGCACACGCTCACGGGCCTCGGCTCCCGCGGCCTGCTCTGGGCGCCGCTCGGCGCGGAGCTCGTCGCGAGCGCGCTCGAGGACGAGCCGCTGCCGCTTCCGCGCGACCTCGCCGGGGCCGTCTCGCCGCGGCGCTTCCTCTCCTGACATGCGCCCCGACTTCACCTCCCTGGCCCTCTTCATCCGCGTCGCGGAGACGAAGAGCATCACCAAGGCCGCCTCGGCCTCGCACATCGCGCTCGCCGCGGCGAGCCGCCGCATCGCCCAGCTCGAGGACCAGTTCGGCGTGAGGCTGCTGCACCGCACCGCGCGCGGCGTCGAGCTCACGCCCGCGGGCGAGGCGCTGCTCTTCCACGCGCGCCAGATGATGGACCAGGTCGACCAGATGCGCGCCGAGATCTCGGACTACACCATGGGCGCGAAGGGCGTGGTGCGCATGCAGGCCAACGCTTCGGCGCTCGCCCAGTACCTTCCCGAGGACCTCGCGTCGTTCGCGGTACGCCATCCCGCGATCAAGGTGGCGCTCGGCGAGGAGCGCAGCTCCGCGATCGTGGCGGCCCTCCTCGCCGGCACGGCGGACGTGGGCATCGTCATGGAGGGCGCCGAGGGCTCCGACGCGCTGCAGCTCTTCGACTACCGCGCCGACACGCTGGTCGCCGCGGTGCCCATGAAGCACCCCCTTCGCGCCCGCAGCATCGCCTTCGACAAGCTCCTCGACCACGACTTCGTGGGGCTCGAGAGCAACACCGTGATCTCGCGCCTGTGCTCGCACCAGGCCACGCTCGCCGGCAAGCCCCTGCACCTGCGGGTGCAGGTGAAGAGCTTCGACGTCGTGGCGCGGCTCATCCAGGCGGGCCTCGGCATCGGCGTCCTGCCCGAGGCGGCCGTGCGGGTCTACGCGCGCTCGATGGGCCTGCGCTCCGTGCGCCTCACCGACGCCTGGGCCCGGCGCCGCATGTACGTCGCCGTGCGCCAGTACGCGCTCCTGCCCGCCGCCGCCCGCCAGCTGGTCGACGACTTCACCGGCCGCAAGTAGCCCCCACCCCTCCCGGGGCCCCCTTCGCGATCCGCGAAGGGTCGCTTGCCCACATTCCAATTCCGGACGGGACCGCCGGAATGCTTTGATGCATTCCCAACACCGGATTTTCCCGGAGCTAACCAGGAGAAACGGGCATGACCCGCGATACCGAAGTGCAGCGCATCCGCAAGGACTGGAACGAGAATCCCCGCTGGAGTGGCGTGAAGCGAGGCTACACGGCCGAGGACGTGTACCGCCTGCGCGGCAGCCTCCAGGTCGAGCACACGCTCGCCCGCCGCGGCGCCGAGAAGCTCTGGAAGCTCATGCAGGAACGCTCGTTCGTGAACTCGCTGGGCGCGCTCACCGGCAACCAGGCCATGCAGCAGGTGCGCGCGGGCGTGCCGGCGATCTACCTCTCCGGCTGGCAGGTCGCCGCCGACGCGAACGACAGCCTCGCCATGTACCCCGACCAGTCGCTCTACGCCACGACGAGCGTGCCCACCGTCGTGCGGCGCATCAACGCGGCCCTGCAGCGCTGCGACCAGGTCGACCACGCCGAGGGCAAGCACGACATCGACTGGTTCGCGCCCATCGTGGCCGACGCCGAGGCGGGCTTCGGCGGCGTGCTCAACGCCTTCGAGCTCATGAAGGCGATGATCGAGGCGGGCGCCGCGGGCGTCCACTTCGAGGACCAGCTCGCGAGCGTCAAGAAATGCGGGCACATGGGCGGCAAGGTCCTGGTGCCCACCCAGGAGGCCGTGCAGAAGCTCATCGCGGCGCGGCTCGCCGCCGACGTGCTCGGGGTGCCCACGATCCTGCTCGCCCGCACCGACGCCGAGGCCGCCGACCTCGTCACCTCCGACGTGGACGAGAACGACAAGCCCTTCCTCACCGGCGAGCGCACGAGCGAGGGCTTCTTCCGCACGCGCAAGGGCTTCGACCAGGCGCTCTCGCGCGGGCTCGCCTACGCCGAGTACGCCGACCTCGTCTGGTGCGAGACCGGCACGCCCGACCTCGCCTTCGCGCGCCGCTTCGCCGAGGGGATCCGCGCGAAGTACCCGGACAAGATGCTCGCGTACAACTGCTCGCCGTCGTTCAACTGGAAGAAGAACCTCGACGACGCGACGATCGCCAGGTTCCAGCGCGAGCTGGGCGCCATGGGCTACAAGTTCCAGTTCATCACGCTCGCCGGCTTCCACGCGCTCAACTTCGGCATGTTCGACCTCGCGTACGGCTACGCGCGCGAGAACATGACGGCGTTCGTGAGGCTGCAGCAGGCCGAGTTCGCCGCCGCGGAGAAAGGCTTCACCGCGGTCAAGCACCAGCGCGAGGTGGGCACCGGCTACTTCGACGAGGTGACGCAGGCGATCCAGGCGGGCAAGTCGTCGACCACGGCGCTCGCGGGATCCACCGAGGACGAGCAGTTCTTCGTGAACGCCACGCCGATCCGCCCGGAGCAGGCGGCGGCGGACTAGGGGGAGGAGCGCAAGCCATGAAACGCGACAATTTCACCATTCCCGGCATCCAGCTGCCCCCGGAGCAGCCGAACCTCTTCGACCGGATCCTCACCCCGCCCGCGATCGGCTTCGTGGCCCACCTGCACCGCAAGTTCGAGGCGCGCCGGCGCGAGCTGATGGCCGCGCGCGCCGAGCGCCAGGCGCGGCTCGACGCGGGCGAGACGTTCGGCTTCCTGCCCGAGACGCGCTCGATCCGCGACGGCGAGTGGACCGTCTCGCCGGTGCCCGCCGACCTTCAGGACCGCCGCGTGGAGATCACGGGGCCGACGGACCGCAAGATGGTGATCAACGCGCTCAACTCGGGCGCGAGCACCTTCATGGCGGACTTCGAGGACTCGCTCACCCCGACCTGGGACAACGTCGTGCGCGGCCAGATCAACCTGCGCCAGGCGATCGACCGCTCCATCGGCTTCAAGAGCGCCGACGGCAAGACCTACGAGCTCGCCGAGAAGACCGCGACCCTCATCGTGCGCCCGCGCGGGTGGCACCTGCTGGAGCGCCACATGCTGGTCGACGGCGAGCCCGTCTCCGGCGCGCTCTTCGACTTCGGCCTGTACATGTTCCACAACGCCGAGAAGCTGGTGGCGAACGGCAGCGGCCCCTACTTCTACCTGCCGAAGATCGAGAGCCACCTCGAGGCGCGCCTCTGGAACGACGTCTTCAACGAGGCCGAAGTCCGCGTGCACCTGCCGCGCGGGACGGTCAAGGCGACGGTGCTCATCGAGACGCTGCCCGCCGCCTTCGAGATGGACGAGATCCTCTACGAGCTGCGCGAGCACTCGGCGGGCCTCAACTGCGGCCGGTGGGACTACATCTTCTCGTGCATCAAGAAGCTGGGACGCCCCAACAAGTTGGGGACCCCCGGCCACGACCTCGTCTTCGCCGACCGGGCGCTGGTCACGATGACGAGCCCGTTCCTGCGCGCCTACTGCCAGCTCCTGGTGAAGACCTGCCACCGCCGCAACGCCCACGCGATGGGCGGAATGGCCGCGCAGATCCCCATCAAGGGCGACCCGGCCGCGAACGAGGCGGCGATGGCCAAGGTGCGCGCCGACAAGGAGCGCGAGGCGAACGACGGCTTCGACGGCACGTGGGTCGCGCATCCCGGGCTGGTGCCCTTGGCGAAGGCCGTGTTCGACCGCGTGATGCCGCAACCCAACCAGATCGACCGCAAGCGCGAGGACGTGCGCGTGCGGGCCGCGGACCTGCTCGAGTTCGCGCCGCAGTCGCCGATCACCGAGCAGGGGCTGCGCACGAACGTGAACGTGAGCCTGCAGTACATCGGGTCGTGGCTGGGCGGCCAGGGGTGCGTGCCCATCAACAACCTGATGGAGGACGCGGCCACGGCGGAGATCTCGCGCTCGCAGATCTGGCAGTGGATCCGCTCGCCCCGCGGCGTGCTCGAGGACGGGCGCAAGGTGACGCTCGAGCTCTTCCGCCAGGTCCTCGCCGAGGAGCTGCGCAAGGTCTCCACGCTGCCCGGCGCGTTCGGGACGCGCTACGACGAGGCCGCGTGGCTCCTCGACCGGCTCGTCTCGAGCGAGGAGTTCGTCGAGTTCCTCACGGAGCCGGCGTACGGCATGGTGACCGGATCCGCCCCGTCGGAGGCTCTCGCGGCCTGAAAAGCCGGCAAGGGAGGGGGAGAGGAGCGCCCGGCGTTCATCCGGGAAGGGCCCCGGGGGTCAAGTCCCGGGGCCTTTTCATTCTTGGGCCCGGGACGGCCGCTCCATAAACGATCGCTTCGGGAAGTTCTTGACGAAAATCACGCGGCGCGAGTGCCGAACCTGCGGCTGCCGCCTGCCGGTCCACTACCTAGCCTAGACGGATTGCGCAATCCGGAAGGCGCCCATCCCAGCGCCCGTCCAAGATGAGAGAGCCGCCAACCCATCGTCTGCGGCCGTTGGCCACCCAGCCGCTTCTCGGCCTGCTCGTCGAGAGCCGCTTAACGCACGTTGTTGCGAAACCCCGGAATAGAGTCGATCATAGGCGCGCCGTGCAGCAGCGGTCCACGGCGTCCTCATCCGCGCACGGGAAGGACGGGCGCTGCCCGACCGCAGAAGGCTTGAACAAAGGGCCGCTGACGATGCAGGACGTCGATTCGATGCTCGCCAATTTCCCGGCGCGCGCCGTGCGCACCATCCTGGTCATGGACTTGGTCGAGTCGGTCCGCCTGATGGAAAGCGACGAGGAGGAAGCGGTCGCACACTGGCGCCGCCTCGTCGAGCACGTCGAGCACCGGATCCTGCCGACGCGGCAGGGGCGCAAGGTGAAGAGCCTCGGCGACGGAATGCTCATCGAATTCTGCGATGCGCGCCAGGCAACGGCCGCTGCATTCGATATCCAGAGCTCATGCTCGCTCTCCAACGAAGGGCTGCCACCCGACCGCCACATGTTCCTGCGGATGGGCATGCATGTGAGCGGCGTGCTCGTGCACTCGGAAGACCTATACGGTCACGGTGTGAACCTCGCGCAGCGGCTGAGCACGCTGGCCGGGCCCGGGGAGCTCGTTGTCTCGGCCGACATCCGCGACCAGCTTACCTTCGACCTCGATGCGGACATCGAGGATCTCGGACAGTGCCATCTCAAGCACCTCAGCGAGCCGGTGCGCGCATATCGCCTGGGACCGCCGGGTCCGCGACCGGTGATCGGGCCCGGCGTCGCTGCCTTCGTCGAGCTCCTGCCGACGATCGCGGTCATTCCGTTCGATTGCTACGTCGACGACGCGGACCACTTTCCGCTTGGCGAGGTCGTCGCCGACGACCTGATCGCAACGCTCTCGCGAACGCCGGCGCTGCGAGTGATCTCGCGCCTGTCGACCACGGCATTCCGGGGACGTTCGGCTCCCCTCGGCGTCGTTCGCCAGCACTTGGGGGCGAACTACGTGCTTTCGGGCGCCTACCGCGTTTCCAAGCACCGCCTGGCACTCAACGTCGAGCTGGTCGATACGGAATCGCAGGCGATAGCCTGGTCCGCTTCCCTGCGCGGCTCGGTCCGCGCCATCGTGAATGGCGAAGACGACCTCGCCGAGCGTATCGCCGCCGAGATCGGCGGGGCGATCCTGAACGCCGAAATCCGGCGCTCGCAGATGCTTGCCCTTCCCAACCTCGCGAGCTACACGCTCCTCATGGGCGCCATCGCGCTGATGCACCGGGGGGCCACGCACGACTTCGACCGCGCGGGGGCCATGCTCGAGGCGCTCACGGAGAGGACGCCGCGACAGGCCGTACCGCACGCGTGGCTCGCTAAATGGCACGTCCTGCGCTACAACCGCGGGCGCTCGGTCGACCGCGCGCTCGATGCGAAGATGGCCCTCGACTGCACCAAGCGCGCGCTCGACAACGAGCCGGACTGCGCGCTCGCGCTCACCATCGACGGTTTCGTCCACACCAACCTCCTCAAGCGCCTCGACATCGGACAGGAGCGCTACGAGCACGCTCTCGAAGTCAATCCGAACGAATCGCTGGCATGGCTGCTCAAAGGCACGCTCCACGCGTTCAAGGGCGAGGGACAGCTCGCGGTCGAGGGGACCGAGCGCGCGCTCGTGCTCTCGCCACTCGATCCCCTGCGCTACTTCTACGAATCGCTGGCTGCGACCGCGGCGCACTCCGCCGGTCTCTACGAGCGCGCCATCCAGCTGGCGGAACGCTCGTTGCGGACGAACCGGGTCCACCCCTCGACGTTCCGGGCGCTCGCGATTGCCCAGTCCCAACTCGGCCGCATCGATGATGCGCGCAAGACCGTCAAACAGCTGCTGCAGATACAGCCAGGCCTCACCGTTCGCGGCTACCTCGAGTCCAATCCGAGCGGCCAGTTCGAGACGGGCAAGGTTTGGGCGGAGGCGTTGCGGCGGGCAGGAGTGCCGGAATAGGAGGTCGCTACAAGCAACAACCAAGCAAAAAACAGGGAGGCGCACACATGAGCACCACACTCGGCGGGGCGGGAGGTTCGGGCGGTTCTGGCGGATCGGGCGGTTCCGGCGGTTCTGGCGGATCGGGCGGTTCTGGCGGTTCTGGCGGTTCTGGCGGATCGGGCGGGCCGGGCGGGCAGCCGGGAGCCGGCTGGGGAGGGCTCGATGGGCTGGGAGCGGAGACCTGGTCAGACGCGCTGATCAAGCATCGCGACGGCATCGTCGGGTATTGGGAGGGGCCAGTTCGCGAGCCGGAGCTGCCCTCCATGAGAAACGATGCCTTCGAGGAGTTGTGGAAATGGGAGCCGTGGGTGCGCTCCGAAGTTTTCGCCTTCGAGTTGCTGAGCAGCGTCCGGTTCTCGACCGACGTGGCGCGCGAGACGGTCAAGCTCTCCGATGTCAGCGGCAAGCCGATCGTGTGGCTGCAGCGCCCCACGTCCGAGGTGTTCCTGGACCAGCTCAAGTACCTCGACGATTACTCCGAGCTGCGCGAGGATCGCGAGTCGGAGATCCTCACGCAGATGGGGGTGCAGACGCCGTTATGGACGATGTTGGCGTACCTGCAGCCAGACCGCACGCCGAAGACCCTCGAATACCTCAACGCCGCGGTGCGCTTCGCGACGACCGTCGAAATGCGCGTCAAGCAGGCACTCGCGTGCCCGCGCGCGCTGGAGTATTCCCCGCAGGTGCAGCCGATGATTCCCACGCCGGGTCACGGCTCGCTGCCGAGCGGCCATTCCACGCAGGCCCACATCGTCGCGACCGCATTCTGGGAAATCCTGCCGCCGCACCGTCGCACGGACCTCCTTCGCAAGCAGCTCCTCGCCCAGGCGTGCCGGATAGCGGTGAACCGGACCGTCGCAGGAGTGCATTTCCCCGTCGACACCGCCGCGGGACACGTACTGGGCACGGCTCTGGGAGACTACTTCGTCCGCCGCTGCCGCAAGGGCAACCCAGCCTTCGAAGCCCGCGGCTTCATCGGTCCCGAGTTCAAGGACGACTTCAATCCCGGCGAGTTCGAGAAGCATCCCCGACCGCCGCATCTTGCGACGCCGCGCGCAAGCTCCGCAAACCACTCGCCCGTGCTGTGGTGGCTCTGGCAAACGGCGCAAAACGAGTGGCGCGAGCAAGGACCGCCGGGCGCGGTCAGGCCGTGACGGGGGAGCCATGCGCTACAACTGGACGCCGATTTCCCGAGGGGCTTGGAGCGGAGCGCGGTACTGGCGCGGAAGCGATGCGCCCCGCGTCGATGCATACCTCGTCTGGGCCGATGCCACGAGGTTCACGGACCTCTTGCGTACGCCGCGAGACGTACGCTGGCTGCCTTTGCTCATCGAGCTCAAGCACGGACATACCGCTGGCGAATGGGCAGGCCTGGTACACCCGCTTCGCGCGTGGCTGCGGGTGCCCTATGCATACAGGAATCCGCCAGCCGGGCTTGGCAGCACGCGCCACTGCACGGCGCTCGTGCGACCGCCCTTTTTCACGAAGTTGCGAACCGAGTCCCGCCTGCGCGACTTCATCGAACGTTTCGAGTTCGGGCTCCCTTCGATCGGCGCACCTCAGCCCGAGGTGACGGTGGTCGCGCCGGACGTGCCACCGCGCATGCCTCGTCGCACCCCGGCCGTTGTCATCGGTTCGATCGACGACGACTTCGCTTTCGCGAACGGTCGGTTTCGCGAAGCCGGTGCACGCACGACGCGCATCGAATACCTGTGGTCGCAGGATGGCAGCTGCCCTGTCGATGGATTCGATTACGGGCGCGAGTGGCCCGCAAGCGAGATCAACGCGGCGTTCTCGGCCGCGCAATCCGCGGGCCATGTCGACGAAGACGAGGTGTACAGGCGAGCCGGATACCATGGTGCGCGGCAGCGGCTTGCACACGGAACGCACGTCATGGACCTCTCCGGCGGGGCCGACCCCGATTCGCTCAAAGGAGACGACGCGCGCCACGTCTGCGTCCAGCTCCCGGCGCGCGACAGCTGGGGACTCATGCCGCTCGGGCCGCAGACTCTCGATGGCCTGCGCTATGTCGTGGACCGTGCGGATCGGATAGCGCGTGGGCGGAGCCGCAACCGGCGCGCCCTCGCGCCGATCGTGGTGAGTTTCCCCCATGCGAACCTCGGAGGCCCCCACGACGGAAGCGCGATCCTGGAGAAGGCGATGGACGAGCTCCTGGTCCAGCGCAACGAGGTCTGCGAGATGGGGATCGTCCTCCCGACGGGGAACAATTTCCTGTCCCGCTGTCATGCACAGTTCGACCTCGCGCCGGCGCGCTCGAAGACGATGGAGTGGCGTGTGCTTCCGGACGACGCGACGCCGAACTTCCTGGAGGTGTGGATGCCCTCGCCGGCGGCGGCGGCTACCGCAAGCATGTTCGTCACGCCACCGGCGGGAGCCGAAGAAGGCCCGTTCAGGGCAGGCGACGTGATGGCCCTCCAGCTCGATGGCGAGATCGTTTGCACCGTCGTATTCCTCGAGCATGCGGCCAACGGCGGTCGCCCCATGGCCCTGATCGTTGTCGCACCGACGTCCACGGATCGGCGACCGCAACGCGGAAGGGAGGCGCCCTGCGGAATCTGGAAGGTACGCGTCGAGAACGGAGATTCGAGGCACCATGAAATCGAAGCGTGGATCCAACGGGACGATCCGGTGCTCGGCAAGCCGCGCTATGGCCGGCAATCGCACTTCGAGGACCCGGCGTACGTGCGGTTCGACACTCCATCGGGAAGATTGCGGGAAGTCGACGATGCGGGGAGCTACGTCAAGCGTGACGGATCGATCAACGGCATCTCCTCGGGAAGCCAGACGGTGGTGATCGGAGGATTCCGGCGCAACAATGGCGCGCCATCGTCATACTCCGGTAGCACGAGCGTGCGTGCCCGCTATCCTGATGCGATGGCCGTAACCGACGAGTCTTCGAATCGCCGCGGCGTATTGGCCTCGGGTACGCGAAGCGGCTCGGCCGTGTCGATGGACGGCACGAGTGTCGCCGTCGGGCAGATCGCGCGCTATCTTGCTGAGACGATGACGAAGACCCTCCACAAGCTCCGCGGCTATCAGCTCGCGCCATCGATCCCGCCGCGTATCCAGGAGCCGGTGCCCGAGCCTTCGCAAACCCCTTCGCCCGGGCGAACCCGCGTCGAGCGATTCGCCATCAAGGAAGAGTACCCCCGTCACTGGCCCACGCCGAAGCCGCCGCAGGAACGCGGCGGCTTCGGCCGGACCGAGAGTCCGCCCCTCTACCCTCGCAAGCGTTAAGCAAGGGTAAATTGGGCGGCGTGCGCACAGGACGATCGATAGTCTTTAGCGGCTGCACTTCGGAATTGCGGCCAAGCAGCGACACAACCCGCGCGTGCAAGCTAAGAATTAGGGCCGATTCGGACCTATTTGGTGGGTAGAAATACGGTTCCCGGACCAACGCTCTTTTGCGCCTAGAATAGAGGGCGCTCCACCCCCTTTCAGCGCCCGCCCGGCGCCGCCCCGAGCCGATGAACGACCTCTCCGCCGCCCAGCCCGGCGACGCCACCGCATTGGACGACGAGCCCCGCGAGGCGATCCGCATCCGCGGCGCCCGGCAGAACAACCTCAAGAACCTCGACGTGGACCTTCCGACCGGGGAGCTCATCGTGGTCACCGGCCCTTCGGGGTCGGGCAAGTCCTCCCTCGTCTTCGACACGCTCTACGCCGAGGGCCAGCGCCGCTACGTCGAGACCTTCTCGCCCTACGCGCGCCAGTTCCTCGACCGCATGGACAAGCCCCAGGTCGAATCCATCGAGGGGATCCCGCCGGCCATCGCCATCGACCAGACCAACCCGGTGCGCACGTCGCGCTCCACGGTCGGGACGATGACGGAGATCAACGACCACCTCAAGCTGCTCTTCGCGCGGACCGCGCGGCTGCACTGCCGCGACTGCGCGCGCCCCGTGCGGCGCGACACCCCCGAGACGATCTTCGCCGAGCTCGAGGAGCGCGCGAGGGCCGCGGGCGATCCGCGCCTCGTCGTGACGTTCCCGGTCGACGTGCCCGCCAACTTCAGCGAGGAGGAGGTGACCAAGCTCCTCCAGGCCCAGGGCTACACGCGCATCCACCACCGCGAGGGGTCGCGGCTCGAAGTGGTGCAGGACCGCCTGCGCCTCGCGGGCGCAGAGCGCGCGCGCGTCGTCGAGGCGATCGAGGCGGCGCTGCGCGTGGGCAACGGGCGGGTGAACGTGTTCGTGGGCGAGGAAGGCGCCGAGGCCTGGCGCTTCTCGACGGACCTGCACTGCGCCCACTGCGACATCCACTATTCCGATCCCGCGCCCGCGCGCTTCTCGTTCAATTCCCCCATCGGCGCGTGCGACACGTGCCGCGGCTTCGGGCGGGTGATCGGCGTGGACTACGGGCTCGTGATCCCCGACGAGTCGAAGACGCTGCGCGGCGGAGCCGTGAAGATCTTCCAGTCGAAGAGCTACGACGAGTGCCAGGAGGACCTCGAGAAATTCGCACCGGCGCGTCGCATCCCCCTCGACACACCGTGGCGCGAGCTCACGCCGGAGCAGAAGCGCTGGGTGATCGGGGGCGACGACGATTGGGTGAGCTGGAGGAAGTCGGGCAAGACGCACTGGTACGGCGTGCAGCGCTTCTTCGACTGGCTCGAGACCAAGGCGTACAAGATGCACATCCGCGTGCTGCTGTCGCGCTACCGCGCCTACACGCCCTGCGCGGCCTGCGACGGCGCGCGGTTGAAGCCCGAGTCGCTGCTCTGGCGCGTCGGCACGAAGGCGGACGCCGACGCCGTGCTCGCCCCGTCGGCGCGCCACCTTCCGAAGGGAACCCGGTGGTCGCGCGACGACCTCGCCTCGCTCCCGGGCCTGTCGATCCACGACGTGATGCTCATGCCCGTCGAGCGCGTGGCGGAGTTCTTCGCGCGCGCGACGCTGCCCACGCCGCTCGACGAGGCGACGCAGCTCCTGCTCGGGGAGATCCGCTCGCGGCTCGGGTATCTGCGCGAGGTGGGCCTCGCCTACCTCACGCTCGACCGCCAGTCGCGCACCCTCTCCGGCGGCGAGGTGCAGCGGATCAACCTCACCACCGCGCTCGGCACCTCGCTCGTGAACACGCTCTTCGTGCTCGACGAGCCGTCGATCGGCCTGCACCCGCGCGACATGGGGCGGGTGATCGAGGTGATGAAGCGGCTGCGCGACGCGGGCAATTCGCTCGTCGTGGTCGAGCACGATCCGCAGATCATGCTCGAGGCCGACCGGCTCCTCGACATGGGCCCCGGCCCCGGCGAGCACGGCGGGCGCGTCGTCTTCTTCGGGCCGCCCGAGGCGCTCAAGCGCGCGAAGACGCTCACCGCCGAATACCTCTCCGGGCGCCGCCGCGCCGACGCGCGGGCGCCGGAGGTGGAGGTGCGCAGCCCGGGCACGGAGCTGCCCAACGACCTCGGGCGCGATCCCCTGCGCGGCACCGTGTGCCTCGGCATCCGCGGCGCGACCGAGCACAACCTCAAGGACCTCGACGTCGATCTGCCGCTGCACCGGCTCGTGTGCGTGACGGGGGTTTCGGGCTCCGGCAAGTCGACCCTCGTGCAGGACGTGCTGCACCCGGCGCTGCGCAAGCGGCTCGGCAAGCCGACCGAGGCGCCCGGGGCGTTGCGCGAGCTGGTGAACGCCGACCGCGTGAACGACATCGTGCTCGTCGACCAGTCGCCCATCGGGCGCACGACGCGCTCGAACCCGGCGAGCTACGTGGGCGCCTTCGACGCGATCCGCGGGCTCTTCGCCGCCGCGCCCGACGCGAGGGCGCGCGGCTACACGCCGGGCACCTTCAGCTTCAACTCCGGCAACGGCCGCTGCCCGACCTGCAGCGGCAACGGCTTCGAGCACGTGGAGATGCAGTTCCTCTCCGACGTGTACCTGCGCTGCCCCGACTGCGACGGCCGGCGCTACCGCGACGAGGTGCTCGAGGTGAAGGTGGACGGCCGCAGCATCGCCGGCGTGCTCGAGCTCACCGTCGAGGAGGCGGTGCGGGCCTTCCCCGCCGATTCCGAGATCGTGCGCCGCCTGCAGCCCCTGGTGGACGTGGGCCTCGATTACCTGCGACTGGGCCAGCCGGTGCCCACGCTCTCCGGCGGCGAGGCGCAGCGCCTGAAGCTCGCGGGGCATCTCGCCGAAGCGGCGGGACGGCCGATCTCCGCGCTCTCCAAGCGCCCGGGCACGCCCGGCACGCGCCTCTTCCTCTTCGACGAGCCGACGACGGGCCTGCACTTCGACGACGTGGCGAAGCTCCTCGCCTCGTTCCGCAAGCTCGTCGCCGCGGGCCATTCGCTCGTGGTGATCGAGCACAACCTCGACGTGATCCGCGCCTCCGACTGGATCGTGGACCTGGGCCCCGAGGGCGGCGAGGCGGGCGGGGAGCTCGTGGCGACCGGCACGCCGGAGCAAGTGATGGCCAACGCGCGCTCGCACACGGGCCGCGCGCTCGCCGAATACGAGAAGGCCTTGTCCCCCGAATATCTGCGTTCATCTGCGCCTTCATCTGCGTTCATCGGCGTTTCCGAAGGAAGCGAAGCGGAGCGCAAGGCGACCCTCCCCCCCGCCCCCTCCTCCCAGGGCAGGGGGAGAATCTCGGTGCGCCATGCGCGCGAGCACAACCTCAAGGGCATCGACGTCGAGATCCCGCGCGAGAAGTTCACGGTCGTGACCGGCGTCTCCGGCTCGGGCAAGTCGACGCTCGCCTTCGACATCCTCTTCGCCGAGGGCCAGCGCCGCTACCTCGAGTCGTTGAACGCCTACGCGCGCCAGTTCGTGCAGCCCGCCTCCAAGCCCGACGTGGACGCGATCTTCGGCATCCCGCCGACGGTGGCGATCGAGCAGCGCACCAGCCGCGGCGGCTCCAAGAGCACGGTCGCGACCCAGACGGAGATCCATCATTTCCTGCGCCTGCTCTTCGTGAAGCTGGGCACGCAGCACTGCCCCGATTGCGACGTTCCCATCGAGCCGCAGAGCGTCGAGGCGATCGTCGCGCGCCTCATGAAGGAGCAGCGCGGGAAGACGGTCGCGCTGCTCGCCCCGCTGGTTACCAACCGCAAGGGCTTCTACACCGACCTCGCGAAGTGGGCGCTCGCGAAGGCCGTGTCGCACCTGCGCGTGGACGGCGAGTACCTGCCGACCCGGGGCTGGCCGCGCCTCGACCGCTTCCGCGAGCACACTCTCGAGCTTCCCGTCGCCGAAATGGACGTGCGGCCCGAGAACGAGGAGCGGCTGCGCGCGGCCGTGGAGTCCGCCCTCGAGATGGGCAAGGGCGTGATGCACGTGAGCCCCGGCGGCTGGGGCGGGCGCGAGGCGCAGATCTACTCGGTGAAGCGCGCCTGCCCCTCCTGCGGCCGCAGCTTCCCCGAGCTGGATCCGCGGCTCTTCTCCTACAACTCGAAGCACGGCTGGTGCCCCGCCTGCTACGGGACGGGATTGAAGATCGAGCAGGTGCAGTGGGACGACGAGCGCGCCCGCACGGGCACCGAGGACCACGTGCTCGACTCCTGGGTGGAATGGCTCGAGCTCGACGAGCCGTGCCCCACGTGCGAAGGCAAGCGCCTCAACCGCGAGGCGCTCGCCGTGCGCTTCCGCGGCCGGTCCATCGCCGACATGAGCGCGCAGCCGATCGCCGCCGCCCACCGGTTCTTCGAGGGGCTCCGGGGGTCGCCGACGGGTCGGGGCGATCCGGCCCTCGACGTGCGCGAGCGCGAGATCGCACGCGACATCCTCGTCGAGCTCGTCTCCCGCCTGGGCTTCCTCGAGCAGGTGGGCCTCGGCTACCTTTCCCTCGACCGCGCGGCGCCCACGCTTTCCGGCGGCGAGGCCCAGCGCATCCGGCTCGCGGCGCAGCTCGGCTCGAACCTGCGCGGGGTCTGCTACATCCTCGACGAGCCCACCATCGGCCTGCACCCGCGCGACAACCGCGTCCTGCTCGAGACGCTCGCGCGCCTCAACGCGAAGGGCAACACTCTCGTGGTCGTCGAGCACGACGAGGACACCATCCGCCGCGCCGAGCACGTGATCGACCTCGGCCCGGGCGCGGGGCGCCTCGGCGGGCGCGTCGTCGCCGAAGGCAGCGCGGTCGAGCTCGAGGCCCATCCCGACTCGGTCACGGGCCGCTTCCTGCGCGAGCCGCTGCGCCACCCGCTGCAGCCGCGCCGCCCCGTGGCCCCGTCGGCGCCCGCGATCGAAGTGGCGGGAGCGTCGCTGCACAACCTGCGCGACCTCGACGTGCGCTTCCCGCTCGGCCGGCTTTCCGTGGTGACGGGCGTGTCGGGCTCGGGCAAGTCCACGCTCGCGCGCGACGTGCTGCACGAGAACCTGCAGCGGCTCGTGGCGGGCAGCCGCGACCGCAAGGCGAAGGCGGAGCCGCAGGTGTCCGGATGCCGGGCGATCCGGGGCTGGCAGGCGGTCACGCGCGTGCTCGAGGTCGACCAGACCCCGATCGGCAAGACGCCGCGCTCGTGCCCCGCGACCTACGTCGGATTCTTCGACAACATCCGGCGGCTCTTCGCCGACACGCAGGAGGCGCGCATCCGCGGCCACACCGCGAGCCGCTTCTCGTTCAACACCTCCGGGGGCCGCTGCGACGCGTGCGAAGGCCAGGGCGTGAAGACCATCGAGATGAGCTTCCTGCCCGACGTGAAAGTCACTTGCGAGGCCTGCGGCGGCGCGCGCTTCAACCGCGAGACGCTCGCGGTGAAGATGCGCGGAAGGAGCGTGGGCGACGTGCTCGCGATGAGCGTGGACGAGGCGGTGGGCTTCTTCGAGCACCATCCCTCGATCCACCGCGCCCTGCGCCTGCTCCAGGACGTGGGTCTCGGATACCTCACGCTCGGGCAGCAGAGCCCGACGCTCTCGGGCGGCGAGGCGCAGCGCATCAAGCTCGTGACCGAGCTCGCCCGGGGGTCCCCGTCTCGAAGGGGCGGACCCACGACCGATCGCAACGGCGAGCCTCGTCCACCGACGCGGAAGACGGCCGTCGTCCCCGATTCCGGGCCTCACACCCTCTACGTCCTCGACGAGCCCACCGTGGGGCTGCACATGGCCGACGTGGAGAAGCTGATCCGCGTGCTGCACCGCCTGGTGGACGCCGGCAACACGGTGGTGCTGATCGAGCATAATCTCGACGTGATCGCCGAGGCCGACTGGATCGTGGACCTGGGGCCGGAGGGCGGCGACGCGGGCGGCCGCGTCGTGCTCGCCGCGCCGCCCGAGGATTTCCTCAGGGCTTCCGCGCGCACCCACACGGCGCGCGCGCTGCGGGAGTTCATTTCGGCCCACGGCCGTTAGCGCTCGGAGGATGGCGTGAGGGGCGGATTCCCTGGAGCAGTCCTGCTGCTGCTGGCACTGGCGCTCGCGAACTGCGCCTCGCCGGCGCGCTCCGCGCCGCCCGAGAAGGTCCTGCGCTACGCCTTCGAGATCGCGGAGACGAGCTTCGATCCGCAGCACATCGCGGACGTCTACTCGAACATCGTGAACCAGGGCATGTTCGAGACCCCCCTCACGTACGACTACCTCGCGCGCCCCCTCAAGCTCGTGCCGCAGACGGCGGCATCGCTGCCCGAGGTCACCGATGGCGGAAGGACGTTCACGATCCACATCCGGCCGGGCATCTACTTCGCCGACGACCCGGCGTTCGGCGGGAAGAAGCGCGAGCTCGTTGCGGCGGACTATGTCTACTCGATCAAGCGCGTGCTCGACCCCACGGTCCAGGCGTCGCAGATCGCGGAGATCGAGCCCTACGTCATCGGCGCCGATGTCGCCGCCGAGAAGGCGCGCAGGGAGAACCGCTTCGACTACGACGCGCCGATCGAGGGACTGAAGGTCCTCGACCGCTACACGTTCCAGGTGAAGCTCAAGGAGCCGATCTACGTGTTCATCTACAACTTCGCCGACTGCCGCATCTCCTGCGCCGTCGCCCGCGAGGTGGTGGAGCGTTACGGCGACGAGTTCGGGTCGCATCCGGTCGGCACCGGACCCTGGCGGCTCGCCTTCTGGAAGCGCTCGTCCAAGATGGTGTTCGAGCGCAACCCGAACTATCGCGAGGAGACCTGGGATGCGCAGCCCAACGCCGACGACGAGCGCGGGCAGCGCATCAAGGCGCGCCTCGAGGGCCGGCCCATCCCGATGATCGACCGGGTCGAGATCTCGATCGTCGAGGAGACGCAGCCGCGCTGGCTCGCGTTCCTCAACGGCGAGATGGACCTGCTCTGGCTGGTGCCCGAGGAGTACGCGTACCAGGCCTTCCCGAACAACAAGCTCGCGCGCAACCTCGAGCGGCGCGGCATCCGCATGGAGCAGGAGCCGACGCTCGACATCACGTTCTCGTACTTCAACATGGAGGATCCCGTGGTGGGCGGCTACACGCCGGACAAGGTCGCCCTGCGGCGGGCGATCAACCTTTCGTACAAGGTCGAGGACGAGATCGCGATCCTCAGGAAGGGACAGGCGATCCCGGCGGAGACGCCGTACAGCCCGGGCGTCGCGGGGTACGACCCCAACTTCCACACCTCGGCCGACGAGTACGACGTTCCGAAGGCGAAGGCCCTGCTCGACATGTACGGCTACGTGGACCGCGACGGCGACGGCTACCGCGAGATGCCCGACGGAAGCCCCCTCACGATCCACATGAACTCCACGCCGACGGCGGTCGACCAGCAGTACGACGAGCTCTGGAAGCGCAGCCTCGACGACATCGGCATACGGCTCGAGATCAACAAGGGCAAGTGGCCGGACCTGCTCAAGGCCGCGCGGCTCGGCAAGCTCCAGGTGTGGCGGCTGGGGGAGACGGCCTCGGCGCCCGACGCCGAGACGTGGCTGGTCTCCCTTTACGGCCCGAACGTCGACCAGAACTTCGCGCGCTTCAAGCTGCCCGCGTACGACCGCCTCTTCGAGAAGGCGCGCACCCTGCCGGACAGCCCCGAGCGCACGCGCCTGTACCAGGAGATGGCGAAGCTCGTCGTCGCTTACGCCCCGTGGAAGCTCAACGTGCACCGCATCCGGACCTCGCTGTGGTATCCGTGGCTCGTCGGCTTCGAACGCTCTCCGCTCCTCACGTACAACTTCTGGAAGTACGTCGACATCGACCTCGCCGGGGAGCGGACCGCTTCGCGCTAGCCCGGCCGCGAGCGAAATGGGGACAGGGCCGAAAAGTGACCTGACCCCGTCTCAGTCGGCCGCGGCGGCCGCGGTGGGCAGGCGGTAGCCCTGGAACTTCTCGCGCAGCGTCATCTTGGAGAGCTTGCCGGTCGCCGTGTGCGGCAGCTCCTCGACGAAAACCACGTCGTCGGGTAGCGACCACTTGGCGACCTTCCCTTCGTAGAACGCGAGCAGCGCCTCACGGGTGACCTCCGCGCCCGGCTTCTTCACCACGATGAGGAGCGGCCGCTCGTCCCACTTGGGGTGCTTCACGCCGATCACCGCCGCCTCGGCGACTCCCGGGAAGCCCATGGCGATGTTCTCCAGGTCGATCGAGCTGATCCACTCGCCGCCGGACTTGATCACGTCCTTCGAGCGGTCGGTGATCTGGAGGTAGCCGTCGGGATCGATGGTGCCCACGTCGCCCGTCGGGAACCAGCCGTCGCGCAGGGGGCTTCCGCCTTCGGCGCGGTAGTACTCGCGCAGGATCGACGGCCCCTTCACCAGCAGGTCGCCGAAGGCCTTGCCGTCGCGGGGGAGCTCCCGCCCGGCGCCGTCCACGATCTTCATGTCCACGCCGAACGGCGGGCGCCCCTGCTTGAGCGAGAGCGCGAAGCGCTCGTCGGCGGACAACCCGTAGTGCTTCTCCTTGGGCGTGTTCACGGTGCCCACGGGGCTCATCTCGGTCATGCCCCAGCCGTGGCGCACCTCGATGCCGTAGTCTTCCTGGAGCGTGCGGATCATGGCGGGCGGGCAGGCCGCGCCGCCGATCACCGTCCTCTTGAGCGTCGAAAAGCGCAGGCCGCGCTCCTTCACGTAGGCGAGGAGGTTCAGCCACACCGTGGGCACGCCCGAGGAGCCGGTCACCTTCTCCTTCTCGAAGAGCTCGTAGAGGCTGGCTCCGTCCAGGCCCGGGCCCGGGAAGACGAGCTTCGCCCCGTTGAGCGGGGCGGCGTAGGGGATGCCCCAGGCGTTCACGTGGAACATGGGCACGATGGGCAGCACGACGCTGCGCGCCGAGTAGTCGGAAACGTCGGGAAGCGAGATCGCAAAGGCGTGCAGGACCGTCGAGCGGTGGCTGAAAAGCACGCCCTTGGGATGGCCCGTCGTCCCGGAGGTGTAGCACAGGCCCGCGGCGGTTCTCTCGTCGAAGGTGGGCCATTCGAAGCCGTCGCCCTCGGCCGCGAGGAGCTCCTCGTAGCACAGCAGGTTCGGGGCCTGGATGGCGGGCATGTGCGCCCGGTCGGTCATGGCCACCCACCCCTTCACGCCCTTGCACGAGGGCGCGAGCTTCTCCACCAGGGACGCGAAGGTGAGGTCGAAGAAGACGTACCCATCCTCGGCGTGGTTCACGATGTAGACGATCTGCTCCGGGAAGAGCCGGGGATTCACGGTGTGGATCACCGCCCCCATGCCCGACACGCCGTAGTAGAGCTCGAAGTGCCGGTAGCCGTTCCAGGCGAGGGTGCCCACCCGGTCCCCCGCCCGGACCCCCAGGCGCGCCAGCGCGTTGGCGAGCCTCCGCGCCCGGGCATGGGCCTCCCGGTAGGTGTAGCGGTGGATCCCGCCCTCGCAGGCGCGCGAGACCACCTCGGTGTCGCCGTGGTAGCGGTCGGCGTGCCCCAGGATCGAGGCGATCAGGAGCGGTTGGTCCATCATCAGGCCGAGCATGGGTTCTCCTCCTCTGTCTTGTCATGGGCACCGCGCGCCGCTAGGATCGGCACTCCACCCAGGCCCGGGGATTCCCCCCGAGCCCCAAAAATACACGAGGAGGCCCCATGCGCGAACTTTTCCACCGTATCGCCAAGTACGGCCTGGCGCTCGCCGCGGTGCTGGCGGCGCTGCCCGCCGCGGCCGATACCCTGAAGATCGGCTACATCGATCCGCTCTCGGGCGGCGCGGCGAGCGCCGGGGTCAACGCCCAGAAGCACATGATCTTCTTCATCGACCGCATCAACGCGGCCGGCGGGCTCAACGGGCAGAAGCTCGAGCTCCTCTCCTACGACAACAAGGTGAACCCCCAGGAATCGCTCATCATGCTGAAGAAGGCGATCGACGAGGGCGCCCGCATCGTCATGCAGGGCAACGGCAGCGCGGTGGCCCTCGCGCTCACCGACGCGGTGCTCAAGCACAACGAGCGCAACCCGGGCAAGGAGGTGCTCTTCTTCAACTACGCCGCCATCGACCCGGCGCTCACCAACGAGAAGTGCAACTTCTGGCACTTCCGCTTCGACGCCGACGTCGACATGAAGATGGCGGCCTTCGGCGACGTGATCGCCGCCGACAAGGACATCCACAAGGTCTACCTCATCAACCAGGACTACTCGTTCGGCAAGGCCGTGGCGGCGGCCGCGCACCGCATCCTCGCCGCCAAGCGCCCCGACGTGCAGATCGTGGGCGACGAGCTGCATCCGCTGCAGAAGATCCAGGACTTCTCGCCCTACGTGGCCAAGATCAAGGCCTCCGGCGCCGACACGGTGATCACCGGCAACTGGAGCAACGACATGCTGCTGCTCTTCAAGGCCGGCAAGGACGCGGGGCTCAAGGTGAACTGGTTCACCTACTACGGCGGCGGCCTGGGGTCCGTTCCCGCCATCGGGCACGACGGGGTGGGCTACCTCAAGCAGGTGACCGAGCACCACAAGAACGTGCTGCCGTACCTGCTGCCCGAGGAGGTGGCCTTCCACAAGCGCTTCACCGACAAGTCCGACGAGATGTACTACTGGCGCATCCGCAACATGTTCGCGATGCTCGAGGCGGCGGCGAAGAAGGCGAAGTCCAACGACCCGGTGAAGCTCGCCCATGCGCTCGAGGGCCTGAAGCTCGACACGCCGCTCGGACCCATGGAGATGCGCGCCGACAACCACCAGCTCCTGCAGCCGCTCTTCGTTTCGACGCTCTCGGACAAGGTGAAGTACGACGTCGAGCACAGCGGCCTGGGCTTCAAGACCGACAAGAAGATCAGCGCCGCCGACACCGCGATGCCGACCACCTGCAAGATGACGCGCCCCTAGGAGGCGCCCCGCGCGGCCAGCGCCCCGGGGCCCGCCCGTGCGCGAGATCGTCGTCTTCTCGCTCCTCAACGGGGCGGTGTACGGGCTGCTGCTGTTCATGCTGTCCTCGGGGCTCACGCTCATCTTCAGCATGATGGGCGTGCTCAACTTCGCCCACGCGAGCGTCTTCATGCTCGGCGCGTACTTGTCGTGGCAGATCTCGCGCTGGATCGGCTTCTGGCCGGCGCTCGTCGTGGCCCCGCTGCTGTGCGGCCTCGTGGGCGCGGCGATCGAGCGCTACGGGCTCGCGCGCGTGCACCGCCTCGGGCACGTGGCGGAGATCCTCTTCACCTTCGGGCTCGCCTACGTGATCGGGGAGCTGGTGATCATGGCCTGGGGGCGCAACCCCATCGAGAACCGCGTCCCCGCTTCGATCGACTTCGCCGCCTTCCGCATCTACGGCACCAGCTACCCGTTCTACAAGGTGCTGATGACGATGATCTCCGTGGGCATGTTCGCGTTCCTGTGGCTCGCCTTCAAGCGCACGCGCGTGGGGCTCGTGATCCAGGCCGCGCTCACGCACCCCAGGATGGTGAGCGCGCTCGGCCACGACGTGCCGCGGCTCTTCGTGCTGGTGTTCGCGATCGGCAGCGCGCTCGCGGGGCTCGCCGGCGTGATCGGCGGCTTCGCGCTGCTCACCGAGCCGAACATGGCCGCGGCGCTCGGGCCCATCGTCTTCGTGGTGATCGTCGTGGGCGGCCTGGGATCGATCCCGGGCGCCTTCATCGCCTCGATGCTGATCGGCGTCGTGCAGACCTTCGCGGTGGCGGTGGACTACTCGCTCGCCGACCTCCTGCGCGCGCTCGGCATGGGGCTTCCGCCCGGCTCGGCGCTGCGCGAGATGCTCGCGATCAAGCTCTCCCAGGCCGCGCCCCTCATCCCCTACCTGCTGCTGGTCCTCATGCTGATCGTGCGGCCGCGCGGCCTGATGGGGACGCGCGACACATGACGAAAGGGGCGACCCGCCCCGCATGGTGGGTCGGCGCCGCGGCGCTGCTCGCGGTCCTGCCGTGGGTGCCGGGTCTGCAGAGCGACTTCGGCCGCTCGCTCCTTTCCCAGATGGGGATCGCGGCGGTGTTCGCGCTCTCCTACAACCTGCTGCTCGGCCAGACGGGGCTGCTCTCGTTCGGGCACGCGGTCTATTTCGGGCTCGGCGGCTACGCGGCGATCCACCTGCTGCGCGCGGTGAACGGGGGCTGGCCGATCCCGGTGCCGCTCGTGCCGCTCGCGGGTGCCGCCGCGGGGCTCGGCTTCGGCATCGTCTTCGGCGCGCTCACGACGCGGCGCGGCGGGACCATCTTCGCGCTGATCACGCTCGGCGTGGGCGAGCTCGTGCGCGCCGCCTCCCTCATGCTGCCGTCGTTCTTCGGCGGCGAGGAAGGCGTGACCGCGAGCCGCACCGAGGCGCCCCGCTGGCTGGGCCTCGACTTCGGCTCCCAGCTGCAGGTCTACTACCTGATCGCCGCGTGGCTCTTCGTGGCCGCGATCCTCATCCACGCGTTCATGCGCACGCCCGTCGGGCGCCTGTGCAACGCGGTGCGCGACAACCCCGAGCGGGTGGAGTTCGTCGGCTACGATCCCCGGCGGGTGCGCTTCATCGCCTTCTCGGTGGCGGCGGCGTTCGCGGGGCTCGCGGGCGGGCTGCACGCGATCAACTACGAGATCGTGACCGGGGAGGCGGTGGGCGCGACGCGCTCGGGGGCCGTGCTCCTCATGGTCTACATCGGCGGCGTGCACCACTTCGTCGGCGCGGTCCTCGGGGCGGCGGCGATCACCTGGCTGCAGGTGAGCCTGTCCGATTACACGAGCGCGTGGCTTCTCTACCTCGGGCTCATCTTCATGGGGATGGTGGCGTTCGTGCCCGGGGGGCTTGCGGGCCTCGCGATGATCCACCTCTCGGCGCTGCGCACGCGCGCCGTGGCCGCGATCGCGCGCTCGTACCTGCTGGCGCTCCCCTTCGCGCTCGCGACGCTCGCTGGCGCGGCGACGCTCATCGAGATCGCCTACCGGCGCTCCACGCAGCCCGAGGCCGGCGCGCTGATGACGCTCTTCTGGATCCCCATGGACACGGCGAAACCCTGGCCGTGGATCGGCGCGGCCGGCGTGCTCGCCCTGGGCGCCGCGGCGCTCGCCCGCATCCGGCCCCGCGTCGCGGCCGCGTGGGAGCGGGCCGCGGAGGAGATCCACGCCCATGCCTAGCGCCCTCGCCGCCCCGCGGCCGGAGCCGGCCCCCGTCGCGCTCGAGCTCTCCGGGGTGCACAAGAGCTTCGGGGCGACCCCCATCATCCGCGGCGTCTCGCTCGCGATCCCGCGCGGCGAGCGCCACGCCATCATCGGGCCCAACGGTGCGGGAAAGTCGACGCTCTTCAACCTCGTGAGCGGGCGCATCGCGCCCACGCGCGGGTCGATCCGCCTCGAGGGCGCGGAGATCGCGGGGGAAGCGCCGTACCGCATCGCGCGGCGCGGGCTTTCGCGCAGCTTCCAGGTGACCAACATCTTCCCGCGGCTCACGGTCTACGAGAACGTGCGCTGCGGCGTGCTCTGGCCCCTCGGCTGCGGCTACGACTTCCTGCGCCGCTGCGACCGGCTGCGGGACGTCGCCGAGCGCGCCGAGCGGGTCCTCGGGCAGATCCGGCTCGCGGACCGGCGCGACACGCTCGCGGGCGTGCTCACCTACGCCGAGCAGCGCGCGCTCGAGATCGGCATCGCCATCGCGGGCGACGCGCGCGTGATCCTGCTCGACGAGCCCACCGCGGGCATGAGCCGCCACGAGACGGAGAACGCAGTCGAGCTGATCCGCTCCGTGACCGAGGGACGCACGCTCGTCATGGTCGAGCACGACATGGGCGTGGTGTTCGGGCTGGCCGACCGCATCTCCGTGCTGGTCTACGGCGAGATCGTCGCGAGCGACGCGCCGGCGCGCATCCGCGAGAACGAGGCGGTGCGCGCGGCCTACCTCGGAGACGCCGATGCTTGAGGTCGAGGACCTGCACGCCTACTACGGCAAGAGCCACATCCTGCAGGGCGTCACCTTCCACGTGCGGCCCGGGGAGATCGTGAGCCTGCTGGGGCGCAACGGCGCCGGCCGCTCGACCACCATCAAGACCATCATGGGCGAGGTCGCCCCCGTGGGCACCGTCCGCTTCAAGGGCGAGCGCATCGACGGCCTGAAGCCGCACCAGATCGCCCGGCGGGGGCTCGGCTACGTCCCCGAGAACCGCGACATCTTCCCCACCCTCACGGTGCGCGAGAACCTGCTGCTGGGGATGAAGCCGGGGAAGCCCAAGGGCGCGTGGACCCTGGAGCGGGTGTTCGAGCTCTTCCCGATCCTGCGCGAGCGCGCCGGCGCCCCCGGCGGCGTGCTCTCCGGGGGCGAGCAGCAGATGCTCACGATCTGCCGTACGCTGATGGGCGAGCCGGACCTCATCATGGTGGACGAGCCCACCGAGGGGCTGGCGCCGCGGCTGGTGGCCCTCGTCCGGGAGCTGCTCGAGCGGATCGCGGCGGCGGGCGTGGCGATCCTGCTGATCGAGCAGAAGCTCACGATCGCGCTCGGCATCTCCCATCGGCTGTACGTGATGGGCCATGGGCGCATCGTCTTCGAGGGCACGCCCGAGCGGCTGCGCGCCGACGAGGCGGTGCGCCGCGAATGGCTGGAGGTCTGAGGAGCGGGAAATGAGCGATCCCTACACGCTGCACGGCCCCGTGGCCGTCATCACCCTGGACAATCCCCCGGTGAACGGGCTGGGGCACGCCCTGCGCACCGCGATCCTCGCCGGAATCGACGCCGCCCAGGACGACGCGCGCGTGCAGGCCGTCGTGCTCGTGGGCGCCGGGAAGATGTTCTCGGGCGGCGCCGACATCCGCGAGTTCAACACGCCGAAGGCGTCCGCCGAGCCCACCCTGCACACCCTCATCCGCGCGGTGGAGGAGAGCGCCAAGCCCGTGATCGCGGCGATCGGGGGGACGTGCATGGGCGGCGGCCTCGAGCTCTCGCTCGCCTGCCACTACCGCGTCGTCGCGCCCGACGCGCAGCTCGCGCTCCCCGAGGTGAAGATCGGCCTGCTCCCCGGCGCCGGCGGCACGCAGCGGCTGCCCCGCGCGGTGGGCGTCGAGACGGCGCTCAACATGATCGTTTCCGGCGCGACGGTTCCCGCCTCGCAGCTCGGGGACACCGCGCTCGTCGATCGCCTCGCCGAGGGTACCGTGCTCGACTCCGCGCTCGCCTTCGCCGGCGAGGCGGCGGCCGCGCGTCCCCTGCCGCGCCTGCGCGACCGCACGCCCGTCCAGCCCGACGCCGAGGCGTTCTTCCAGTTCGCGCGCAACACCGTGGCGGCGATGGTGCGCAACTACCCGGCACCTCCCAAGTGCATCGACGCCGTCGCCGCCTCGGTGTCGAAGCCCTTCGAGGAAGGCCTGCGCCTCGAGCGCGAGCTCTTCCTGCAGCTCATCCAGTCGCCGGAGTCGCGGGCGCTGCGCCACGCGTTCTTCGGCGAGCGCGCGGCCTCGAAGATCCCGGATGTGCCCTCCGGCACGCCCATGCGCAAGGTGGAGTCGGTCGCGGTGATCGGCGCGGGCACGATGGGCGGCGGGATCGCGATGAGCTTCCTCAACGCGGGCGTGCCGGTCGTGCTCCTCGAGACGAAGCGCGAGGCGCTCGACCGGGGGCTCGCCACCGTCCGCCGCAACTACGAGTCGAGCGTGAAGCGCGGGAAGCTCACGGCCGAGAAGCTCGAGCGGCGCGTGGGCCTCCTCAAGCCCACGCTCTCCTACGACGACGTGAAGGGCGCGGACCTCGTGATCGAGGCCGTGTTCGAGGACATGGGCGTGAAGGAGTCGGTGTTCCGCAAGCTCGACGAGGTGGCGAAGCCGGGCGCGATCCTCGCGACGAACACCTCCACCCTCGACGTGAACCGCATCGCCGCGGTCACGAAGCGGCCGCAGGACGTCGTGGGCATGCACTTCTTCAGCCCGGCCAACGTGATGAAGCTGCTCGAGGTGGTGCGCGGGGCGAAGACGGCGAAGGACGTGCTCGCCACGGTGATGCAGGTGGCGAAGAAGATCCGCAAGACCGCGGTCGTCTCGGGCGTGTGCGACGGCTTCATCGGCAACCGCATGGTCGAGCAGTACCTGCGCCAGGCGCTGTTTCTCGTCGAGGAAGGCGCCTCGCCCCCGCAGGTGGACGAGGCGATGGAGAAGTTCGGCATGGCGATGGGGCCGTTCCGCATGAGCGACCTCGCGGGCAACGACATCGGCTGGGCGATCCGCAAGCGCCGCTACGCCGAGAAGCCCGACATGCTCTACTCCCGCATCGCCGACCGCCTCTGCGAGCTCGGGCGCTTCGGGCAGAAGACGGGCCTGGGCTGGTACCGCTACGAGGCCGGGCGCCGCGACGCGATCCCCGATCCCGCCGTCGACCACATGATCGCCGCCTACCGCCGCGAGAAGGGCATCGCGCCGCGTGCGATCGACGCCGCGGAGATCGTCGAGCGCTGCGTGTACGCGCTCGTGAACGAGGGCGCGCGCATCCTCGAGGAGGGCATCGCCGCGCGCGCCTCCGACATCGACATGGTCTACCTCACCGGCTACGGCTTCCCGATGCACCGCGGCGGGCCCATGCTCTACGCCGATATGGTCGGGCCGTACAACGTCGTGCGCAGCATGCGCCGCTTCGCGGCGAACCCCCGCGCCGACCCCTCGTTCTGGAAGCCCGCGCCGATGCTCGCGAAGCTCGCCGCCGAGGGCGGAACGTTCAATGGCTGAGACCGGAGCCCACGCAATGACCGACGCCGTCATCGTATCCACCGCGCGCACCGGGCTCGCCAAGTCCTGGCGCGGCGCCTTCAACCTCACCCACGGGGCCACGCTCGGGGCCCACGCGGTGCGCCACGCGATCGAGCGCGCCGGGGTCGATCCCGCGGCGGTCGAGGACGTGCTCATGGGCTGCGCGCTGCCGGAGGGCGCCACGGGCGGCAACGTCGCGCGCCAGATCGCGCTGCGCGCCGGCTGCCCGGTCACCGTCCCGGGTGCGACCGTCAACCGCTTCTGCTCCTCGGGCCTGCAGGCGATCGCCATGGCGGCGCAGCGCGTGATCGCGGGCGAGGGAGAGGTCTTCGTCGCGGGGGGCGTGGAGTCGATCTCGTGCGTGCAGAACGAGGCGAACAAGCACATGGCCCGCGAGTCGTGGCTCGCGGAGCACAAGCCCGAGCTCTACTGGACGATGCTGCAGACCGCGGAGAACGTGTCGAAGCGCTACGGCATCCCGCGCGAGAAGCAGGACGAGTACGGCGCGCGCAGCCAGCAGCGCGCCGCGGCTGCCGCCGCGGCCGGGAAGTTCGCCGACGAGATCGTGCCGATGGCCGTGCGCATGGGCGTGGCGGACGGGGACTCGGGGCGCCTCTTCACGCGGGAGGCGACGATCGCCGCCGACGAGGGCATCCGCGCCGACACCACGGTCGAGGGCGTCTCGAAGATCCGCCCGGCGCTCCCGGGCGGCGTCATCGCCGCGGGCAACGCGAGCCAGTTCTCCGACGGCGCTTCGGCGTGCGTGGTGATGAGCGAGCGCGCCGCGGCGAAGGCGGGCGCGAAGCCCCTCGGGATCTTCCGCGGCTTCGCCGTGGCGGGCTGCGAGCCCGACGAGATGGGCATCGGCCCGGTCTTCGCGGTCCCGAGGCTCCTCGACCGGGCCGGCCTCAAGGTCGAGGACATCGACCTGTGGGAGCTGAACGAGGCCTTCGCGGTCCAGGTGATCTATTGCCGCGACCGGCTCGGGATTCCCGACGACCGGCTCAACGTGAACGGCGG
>Ga0187776_10000107_pt1 | contig 40876 bp, 39 predicted proteins | sample 0216_BV02_MP12_2_FD_132426 | JGI IMG/M metagenome (GOLD analysis project Ga0187776, IMG submission 132426) | Tropical peat soil microbial communities from peatlands in Department of Meta, Colombia - 0216_BV02_MP12_20_MG | ecosystem: Environmental > Terrestrial > Soil > Wetlands > Peat | place...
CGACGGCGAGCCCGGCGAGGGCGAGGACCGTCTCGCCTTCCAGGAACGCGCCCACGAAGACCGCGGCGTACCCGTAGGAGTCGATGATCCCGGCGAGGTCGATCGGCATCGCGCCGCGCAGGCCTAGGCGAACGAAACGCGCACGCGCGTGCCCCGGCCCGAGGGCGCCTCGTCCACCGCGACGGCCGCCCCGTGGCGCTGCGCGATCTCGCTCACGATGGCGAGCCCGAGCCCGCTGCCCTCCGCGGAGCGCCGCTCGCCGGCGCGGTGGAAGCGCTCGAAGAGGTGCGCGCGCTTCTCCGCGGGAATGCCGGGCCCGTCGTCGACCACCTCGAGCACGGAGCGGTTGCCCTCCCGGCGCGTGCCCACGAGAACGTATCCGGCGCCGTAGCGGGTGGCGTTGTCGACGAGGTTCGCGGCGAGCTCTCCCAGCAGCACCGCATCGCCCTCGACCGGCGCGGGCGCGAGGTCGAACTCGAGGTCGACGCCGCGCCCGCTCGCGGAGCGCACCCAGGCGTCGGCGCGCTCCTTCACGATGTCCCCGAGGTCGCACGGCTCGGAGCGCGCGACCGGATTGGAGACCGGGTCGGCAGCGGCGAGCGAGAGCACCTGCTGCGCGAGCCGCGCGAGCCGGGCGGCCCCCTCGCGCGCCTGGGCGATGCGCGCCTCGCGGTCGCCGCCCTCGCGCCGCGTGAGGTCGAGCTGCGTGACGAGCGCGGCGATCGGCGTGCGCAGCTGGTGGGCCGCGTTGGCGATGAAGCGGGCCTGCGTGCTCTGCGCCCCCTCCAGGCGCGCGAGCATGAGGTTCAGCTCGCGCACGAGCGGGCGCAGCTCCTCGACGATGTGGCCTTCCTCGACCGGCCGCAGGTCCACGTGCGAGCGCGCCTGCAGCTCCTCGCGCAGCAGCTCGAGGGGGCCCAGGCCGCGGCGCACGCCGACCACCACCGCCACGATCACGGCGACCGAAAGGAGGAGCGTGGGCGCGATCGCCGAGAGCATCGCGTCCTCGGAAGCGTGCTGGCGCTTGTAGGTGGTCTCGGCGGCCACGATCGACACCGGCTGGCCGCCGATCGCCGTGTCGAGCGCGACCGCGCGGATCGGGCGCCCGTCGAACCGGTCGTTCCAGAAGAGCAGCCCGTTCCCGGGGACGCGGGGCGGCGCGTCGAGGTGCGAGTCCCCGGCGATCACGGTCCCCTGGCCGTCGCGGATCACGTAGTAGATGAGGTCCATGCTGTCGGCGCGCAGGACCTGGTCGGCGACCTGGTTGAGCTCGAGCGTGAGCTTGCCGTCGCGCACCCGGATGTACGGGACCAGCGTGCGCGCGATGTCGCCGAGGTTGAGATCGTAGGCGGCCGTGAGGCGCCGCTCCATGAACAGGTAGGCGCCGGTCGCGGCGGTCGCGCCGACGACCAGCAGGGGCAGGAACAACCAGGCGAAAAGCCTAAGCCTGAGGCTTCTCATCACTCCAGGGTTCGACGATGTACCCCAGGCCGCGCACCGTGCGGATGCGGATGCCCGCGGGCTCGAGCTTCGCGCGCAGCCGCGAGATGTGCACCTCGATCGCGTTGGCCGAGATGTGCTCGTCCCACGAGGCCACCGCGCTCGCGATCTTCTCCTTGCTCACGATCGCGTCCACGTTCGAGAAGAGGTACTCGAGGATCGCGTGCTCGCGCTGCGGCAGGTCGATCGCTTTGCCCGAGATCATCGCGCGCTTGCGCGCGAGGTCGATGACGAGCGGGCCGTGCTCGATCACGCGCGAGCGCATGGCGCGCCCGCGCCGGGCGAGCGCCGACACGCGGGCGCTGAGCTCCTCGGGGGCGAAGGGCTTCGGCAGGTAGTCGTCGGCGCCGAGCTTCAGGCCGTGCACGCGGTCGCTCACCGCGTCGCGCGCCGTGAGCACCAGCACCGCCTGCTCGTCGCCGCGCGAGCGCAGGCGCCGCAGCCAGCTGAAGCCGTCCATTCCCGGCAGCCCGATGTCGAGCACGATGAGGTCCACGTCGGAAACCTTGAGCGCGGCCTCGGCCTGCTCGGCGCTCGACACCGAGTCGACGACATATCCTTCGTGGCGCAGCGTCGCCGTGAGGCCGTCGGCGAGCATGGCGTCGTCCTCGACGATCAGTACGCGCATGGCTGTCCCGGAACTTGGGGCGTGCGGGAGTGCTCTTGGAGGATAGCACGCGCGGGGCGGGCGGGCCGGACCGGGATCAGATTCGCGCAAGCTTGGAGCGGCATCATTCGGGCCGTCGACCGTCGACGCGGCCCAGGCGGAAACCCCATGAAGCTGCCCACGCCCCTCGAGGCGATCTACGCCCTCGTGTTCGCGGCGTGCGTGCTGCTGGCGCTCCTGCTCCTGGTGTCCTGAGGTCCGCGCTCGCTCACTTGCCGCGCTCGCGCGAGCGCATCTGCGCGATCCACGACGCCGGAGCCCCCAGGCCCGGTGCCGCTCCACCGTGCGCGCGCGCCGTGGTGGCGATGCCCAGGACCTTGCCGTAGGGGTCGAACACGGCGCCGCCGGAGTCGCCGGCCGCGACCGGCACCGAGAGCTGCAGCATCGGCCCGCGCGGGTCGGGTACGATCGCCTTCACCTCGCCTTCGGCGAGCGCGAGCTGGCCCGCGGCGTTCGCGCCGAGGACGTAGACGCGGTCGCCGGGCTTCGCCTCGACCGGGGCGAGCGCGAGAGGCGCCTTCACCGGTGGCGTGACGGAAAGTCGGCACAGGTCGAGGAGCTCGTCGGTCACCGCGAGCGTGGCCGAATGGTTCTCGCCGGCCACCGTGACCACGAGCTCCGACCCGGCGCGGATGCCGTGGCAGGTCGTCACCATCGCGCCCGGCTCGATCGCGAACGCGAGGCCGAGGTGAACGGCGCGCCCCGACATCTCGACGCCCTGCACCGTGCCGACGGAGGCGAGCGACTGCGCGAGGACGTCCTTCGCGGGCTTGGGCTGCGGCGGCGGGGGCGGCGGGGCGGGCACCTCGGCGGGATGGCTCGGAGCGGGGGCTTCGGGCGTGCGCGAGGGCAGGGCGAAAAAGAGGAGGATCAGCGCGGCCACGACGCCCATCGCGATCCCGATCGGCGGGATGCGGGTGCGCCGGCGCCCTTCGTCGGCCTCGGGCTCGAGCACCAGGTCCGGCGCCGCCGCCTGCTCCTTCGCCAAGGCCTTCTCCTGCGCGGTGACGAGCGCCGCGTCGTAGGCCGCGCGCCGCTTCGCGTCGGAGAGCACCTCGTGGGCCTCGTGCAGCAGCGCGAGGGCGCTCGGGTCCTGCGGCACCATGCGCTGCAGCTCCGCGAGCCGCTTCTCGTACGCGAGCCCGACGTCGATCGTCATGGCGTCGCGGGGCACGCCGAGGATGTCGTAGAGAGTCTTCTTCTGCGCCGGCATGGCTGCCATGATGGTGGTTTGTCGGCCGCCGCGCAAATAGGGAAGAACTGAGGCTTCATGGAGATCGGGAACGGCATTGGAGCGGACGAAGTGCGCCGCCGCTCAACGCCCTCGGGCGGGAACGGCGCGGGGGTCCCCGACTTGTCGGGGCTTCTTACTCCGGACGAAGTGCGCCGCCGCTCAACGCCCCCGGGCATGGAGACCCGGTTTGCGTCACGGTCGATGAGCCGAGCGGTCGTGGCCCTGGTGGCGGGGTCGGTGCTCGCGGGGAACGCGGCCGCCTTCGACCTCGAGGGCCATCGCGGCGCACGGGGGCTCGCCCCCGAGAACACCATTCCGGCGTTCGCCACGGCGCTCGGCATCGGGGTCGCCACGCTGGAGCTCGACGCGGGCATCACGCGCGACGGCGTGGCCGTGGTCTCGCACAACATGTCGCTCAATCCCGACATCACGCGCGGCCCCGACGGGCGCTGGCTCGAGAAGGCGGGCCCGGCGATCCACGACCTCGCCTTCGGCGAGCTCGAGCGCTACGACGTCGGGCGCATCGACCCGCGGACCCGCTATGCGCAGGCGTTCCCCGATCAGGTCCCGGTGGACGGCACGCGCATCCCGCGCCTCGCCGATGTCTTCGCCCTGGTGCGCCGCTCGGGCGACGACACGGTGCGCTTCGACATCGAGACGAAGGTCTCGCCGGCGCAGCCGGCCGAGACGTTGGCCCCCGAGGCGTTCGCGCGCGCCCTCGTCGCCGAGATCCGGCGCGCGGGAATGGCGGAGCGCTCGTCGATCGAGTCGTTCGACTGGCGCACCCTGCAGGTCGTGCAGCGCGAGGCGCCGGATATCCCGACGGTCTACCTCACCGTCCAGCAGCCCTTCCAGGACAACGTGTGCAGCGGGCCGCTCGCCCGCAGGCCCGACGTGGCGAGCGCCGACTGCGGGGCGTCGGAGTGGACGGCGGGGTTCCAGCTTCGCGACCACGGGTCGGTGCCGCGCCTCGTCAAGGCGGCAGGCGGGCGCGTCTGGTCGCCCTACTTCAAGGACGTGGACCGCGCGAAGCTCGACGAGGCCCATGCCCTGGGCCTCACGGTCGTGGTCTGGACGGTGGACGCGCCGGACGAGATCCGGCGCTTGATGGACCTGGGCGTGGACGGGATCATCAGCGACCGCCCGGATCTCGTGCGCGCCGAGATGGCGCGGCGCGGCATGCCGCTCCCCCCGCGCACGCCCGTCGCCTACTGAGCGACGCGCGCGCGCCCGCGCGCCTCCCTCACGAAGGCGAGGAAGACCAGCGAGACGGCGAAGAAGGCTCCCGTGATGAGGATCGCGAGGCGGTGGTTGCCGCGCGTGACCCAGGTGACCGCGCCGTACGAGAGGGGACCCAGGATCGCCGCGAGGCGCACCGCCACGCCCCAGAGCCCGAAGAACTCGGCGCTGCGCTCCGGCGGCGAGAGGTAGGCCACGAGCGCGCGCCCCGCCGACTGGCTCGATCCCATGCACAGCCCCGCGAGGTTCGCCGCCACCCAGAACATCGCCGCGGTCGTCGAGAAATACGCGATCACGGTCATCGCGATCCACACCCAGATCGTGAGGCGCAGCGCCGAGACCTTGCCGATGCGGTCCTGCGCGTAGCCGAACCCGAATGCGCCGATCGCCGCGGTGACGTTCACGACCAGGATCAGGGTGATGGTGTCCCGGGTCTTGAATCCCATCACCTGCTCGGCGTAGATCGCGGCGAGCGCGATCACGGTCGCGACACCCGCCTGGTAGCACACGCCGCACGCGAAGACGAGGAGCAGGTCGCGGTAGCTGCGCGCCGCGCGCGCGGTGGCGAGCAGCCGCGCCAGGGCCGCGCGTGTTCCCGGGACGACCGCGGGCACGGCGCGCTCGCGCAGCCACAGGAACGTGGGCAGCGCCGCGAGGCCGTAGATCGCGGCGGTGATCACCAGGGTGCCGGCCACCGCCTCCGAGGAGCTGGAGCCGCGCGCCGGGGCCGTGAGCACCCACGCGAGCGAAAGGCCGAGGGCGAGGATGCCGCCGAAGTATCCGAGGCTCCATCCCCATCCCGAGACCTTGCCGAGCGCCTCGGGGCGCGCGATCTCGGGAAGGAAGGCGGCGCACAGGTTCTCGCCCATGGAGTAGGCGACGTTCGAGACGACGATCCACGCGACCGCCCACGCCACCGCGCCCGGCCCGGTCCACGCGAGCGCCACGGTCCCCGCGATGCACACCACGGTCGAGATCGCGAGCACGAGCTTCTTCGCCGCGTGCGCGTCGGACCACGCGCCGAGCACCGGTCCGATCACCATCACGACGAGGTACGAGGCGGAAAGGGCCGCCGTCCACGCGAACGTGGCCCAGTCGGCGTTGCGTGCGACCACGGACACGAAGTACGCGTTGAACACCGCCGTGAGCACCACGGTGGTGTAGCCCGAGTTCGCGAAGTCGTAGAACGCCCAGGCCCAGACCTCGCGGCGCGCGACGCCGGGATTGAGCGCGGAAGCGCGCGGGGCGGCGCTCACGAGGCGGGACGGCGCATCGTGGCGAGCAGCGCCTGCGCCTCCTCGAGGGCGCGGTCGCGGCTCGTGCGCAGGTCCTCGAGCGTAACGGGAACCGGGACGTCGGGGACCACGCCCACGCCCTCGATGCGCTTGCCGTTGGCGAGCGTGAAGCCGACCTCGCTGTAGGCGAGCGCGCCGCCCCCGGGAATGCGCGCATAGCCGAGGAAGGCCTCGAGGCAGCCGCAGCTCGTCTCCCCGACCACCTTCGCGCGCCCCACCGCCTGCAGGCTCCCGGCGAAGAGCTCGCTGCCGCTCGCGGTCCCGGCGTTCACGAGGACGACCACCGGCCCGCGGTAGGCGTCCGGGTCGCCCGGGACCTCGCGGTGCAACCGCACGACGTCCACGAGGCCGAAGAGGACCGTCACGGGCTTGCCGCTGCGCGTCGTGGCCCGTCCCAGCTCGGTGCGATGGGTGAAGAAGCGGTCGAGCATCCAGTTGACCGCGTCGACCGAGCCGCCGGGATTGTTGCGCAGGTCGATGATGAGGCCGGGGGTGCCCTGCAGCTCCTCGAGCCCGCGCAGCGCTCGAAGCGTGAGGCCGACGGTCCATTCCGAGAATTGCAGGTACCCGTAGCCCGAGGGGAGCACGCGGCTCGTCTCCTTGCGCACGCGCGGGACCTTGCGGCGCTCGAGCGAGACGTCGATGCGGCTCGCGTCGGCGCGTTCGAACGCGAAGGCGACGCGGCTGCCCACGGGGCCGAAGACGAGGCGGTGCAGCGCGGCGAAGCGGCGCGCGCGCGGCGTGGAGGAGCGGGGCGCCCTCGCGAGGAGCTCCTCGTAGGCCTGCCCCGCGGGCTTGCCCTCGATCGCCGCGACGATCATCCCGGGCCGCACGCCCGCCCACCACGCGTCCGAATCCGGGGCGACGTAGGTCACCGCGAGCCGGCCCTCGACGGGCGCGAACGCGATTCCGAGGCTGATCGACTCGCGGTGCTCGCGCAGCTCGACCTCCTCGGGCGATTCGACGCGGGTGTGCGAGTCGCCGAGCTCTCCCGTCATGCGGTCGAGCGCGTCCCAGAAGCGCCCGTCGTCCGGCGCGGCGAGCGCCAGCGGCCGGTAGCGCCCGCCGACCGCCTTCCAGTCCACGCCGTTGAACGCCGGGTCGCGGTAGCGCTCGTCGATCGTGCGCCACACGAAGTCGAAGGCGCGCAGGCGCGCCTCGCGGCCCAGGGTCGCGGGCGGAGGCGACGGCACGACCTCCGTGGGCGGCGGCGGGATGGTGCCCAGCTGCCGCCCGAGCATGTCGTAGGGATCGAGCAGCGAGCACCCGGCGCAGGCCGCGGCGAGCGCGGCGGCGGCGGCCCGGGAGCGGATCACCGGGCGGGCGCCGCGGCCGGCGCCGCGGCGGCGGCTTGCGGCGGAGCGGCCGAGGCATCGGGCGCGGGGCAGGTCACGGCGCGCAGGCGCGAGCCCGCGAAGTCGCGCTGCATGATGGCGAGCCGCGCCACGGTCTCGGTGTCGGGCTCGCGCACGAGCATCGTCACGTCGCGCAGCTCCTTCGCGAACGGGCCGAGCTGCGCGCCCTTCACGCCCTTCGCTTCGACGGAGGCGAGGAATCGCCGCCCCGCGTCCTCGCTCGAGAACACGCCGAGCGAGATCGCGTTGTCCGGGCGAATGGACAGGTCCGAGACGCCCTGCCGCCGCATCTGCGCCACCGCGGCCTCCGCGGCGCGCCGGTCGCGCGCGGGAGGCGCGAACACCCAGTAGCGCGAGACGTCCTCGACGGGCCGTTCGACGAGCCGGTCGCCGAGGGCGAGCGCGGCGAAGGCGGCGCGCGCGCGGGCGAGGTCGTCGGGGGCGATGCCGGAGAACTCGACGCAGGCCGCTCCCGCGAGCCCCTGGAGCTCGCGGCGCGCCTCCTCCGCGTCGCGCGCTGCAACCCTCGGCGGCGTCACGGAGACGACGCGCACGTCCTGCGGGTTCATCTCGCGCGCGGAGACGTCGGCCACGGGAGTGCCTGCGGTGAGCCAGAGGTGCGCGCCGAGCGCGAGGACGGCGACGAGGAGCAGGAAGAAGAGGAGGCGCGACACGGGGCTCGTTCAGGAGGCGCGGGCGATCAGCGCGAGCCCGTCGAGAACGAGATTCTCGTGGATCGCGAACGGCATGGGAAGGTGGCGCGCGATCTCGCCCGCCGCGCCGCCCGAAAGCACCACGCGCTCGGCGGGCAGCGCGCGCGCCGCCATGGACGCCGCCATGCGCTCGATCGCCCCGACGCACGCCTGCACCGCGCCCGTGGTGATCGCATCGGGCGTCGAGGCGGGGAAGTCGGCGAACGCGCCCTCCGTGAGGCGCAGCGCCGCGGTGCCGCTGTCGAGCGAGCGGCGCATCAGCGCGGGCCCCGGCACGATCAGCCCGCCGAGGAAGCGCCCGTCGGCGGCGAGCGCGTCGACCGTGAGTGCCGTGCCCGCGTTCACCACGAGCTGGTGGGCGCGGCGCGCGGCATGGGCGGCGACGAGCGCGGCCCAGCGGTCGGACCCGAGCTGTGCGGGATCGCGATAGCCGTTCACGACGCCGAGCTGCTCGCGGCGCGGCGCGAGCGTCTCGAGGGACGCGCCCTTGCGCGCGCACGCCGCGGCGATCGAGCGCTCCACCCCCGGCCCCGCGACGTTGCACGCGAGTGCGCGCCCGACCCGCGGCAGGCCCTCCCAGGCCTCGGCGAGGCGCGCCGCCTCCGAGGTCGCCACGGCCCCCGTCGCCGCCCAGCCGCGGCCGTCGTGCAGCCCCCATTTGATGCGCGTGTTCCCCGCGTCGACGGCGAGGATGAGGGCCTCGGGCTCCACGGGTTATTTCGCGCGCAGCGAGATCTCGGCGGAAGCGAGGGAAAGGGTGCGGCCGTCGGCGGTGCGCACGACGAGCGCGCCGTCGGGGGCGACGTCGACCACCTCCGCGTCGTACGGTCCCTCGCGCGGGGGCACGACGCGCACGGGCCGTCCCTGGTAGGCGTGCAGCGAGCGCCACTCGTCGCGCACCCCGGGGAAGCCGCGGCGGTCGAAGTCCTCGAGCGCGCGGCCGAGGTGCGAGAGCAGCACCGCGAGCAGGACGCTGCGCGAAGGCACGGGGGAGGCGCAATGCGCCACGTCCGCCACGGGCTGGTCGATGCGGTCCATCGCGCGCTCGCCGAGGCGGTAGTTCACGCCGACGCCGACCACCGCCAGCGTGGGCCCCTGGATCTCGCCGCTCGTCTCGACGAGGATCCCGGCCACCTTGCGCAGGTCCACGACGACGTCGTTGGGCCACTTCACCTGCGCGCGCTCCACGCCGCAGGTGGCGAGCGCACGGGCGACCGCCGCCCCCGCCGCGAGCGAGAGCCCGCCGAGGTGCCCCGCGCCGCGTTCGAAGCGCCAGAGCAGCGAGAACGTGAGGCTGCCGCCCACGGTCGAGATCCACGACCGGCCGCGCCGCCCGCGCCCGCAGGCCTGCCACTCGGCCGCGAGGCACGTGCCGCTCGGGGCGCCGGCCGCGGCGCGCTCGAGCAGCCGCGTGCTCGTCGAGTCCACCTGGTCGAGCACCTCGAGGCGCACGGGCGAGCCCTCGGCGGCGAGGCGCGCGGCGACGAGCCCCGCGTCGAGGAACTCGATGGGGGAGGCGAGGCGGTAGCCCTTGCCGCGCACGCTGAAGAGGTCCACCCCGAGCTCCGGCGCGATGCGCAGCGCCTCCGAGAGCGTCGCGCGCGAGCGCCCGAGCGAGCGCGCGACCTCCTCGCCGGAGTGGAAGCGCCCGTCGGACAGCGCCCGCAGCGCCCGGAAGGTGAGCTCGCTCACCGGCGGTTCTCCACGCGGCAGCGGAACGCCTCGCGCCGGTAGGCGATGTCGGCCACGATCGCGTCGAGCAGCAGCCGCACGCGGCGCGAAAGGCGGCTCGCGGCGCGGTAATCGGCCTCGGCGACGAAGTCCACGCGCCCCGCCTCGAGCAGCTTCGTGCACGTGGCGCGCCCGCGGTCGTCCTTCGGGCCGTAGACGGCGACGGTGTGGCCGCCGTTCTTCTTCGTGAGCGCCATCGAGGGCACGTCGGTCATCCCGTCGCCCACGTAGACGATGTTGGAGAAGGGGATCGGCCGCTCCTCCTCGGGCATGTGCTCGTTGATCGACTCGGTCACCGCCTCGATGCCCTTGTTGATCCGGAAGAGGAACTGCGTCTTGAGGGTGTCGGTGACGAGGAACTTGGGGAAGGTCGCCACGCCGTGGTGGTTGAAATGGTACTCGGAGGCGTAGATGCGCCTGAAATGCCTGCGGATCGAGGCGCCGTCGAGGATCTCCTTCTGGCCGGCGGACACGAGGTAGTGCCTGAGCTTCGCCTGCCCGCGGCTCCTCTTCCTCACGTAGGCGTTCATGCGCCCGAACCAGCCCGGCACGCCCGGGAAGTACTCGATCTCGCGCGCCATCTCGGCGAAGTCCCCGCGCTTCACGTGCACGCGCTTGCGCTCGAGCGCCTCGAGGATGTGGCGCATGTAGACGAGCATGGGGTCGGACTCGGTCGCGCGCGCCTCGCGGTTGACCATCGCCCAGAAGCGCGCGGGCTCCACGCCGATCTTGGGCAGCACCGTGTACTCCTGCATGGGCTGCGGCGAGAGCGTGCCGTCGAAGTCGTAGACGAGCGCGATCGTGTTCTGGAAGAAGCTCTGGCTCACGAGGCCCATTCCCGGCGAGGTTGTGCCATTCTACTGTGACTGTGAGCCTCTCGTTCCTCCCGAGCCTGCCGTTCACGCTGAGCTACCCCCTGCTGTTCGGTGTCCTGCTCGTGACGGGGATGCTGGGCGGGGAGCTCGCGCGCATCGCCCGGATCCCGCGCATCGTGGGCTACGTCGTGGTGGGCTTCCTGCTGGGCCCGTTCGCAGCCGCGATGGGCATCGATTCGCTGCTCGATTCCGCGCGCATCTTCGTCGACCTCGCCCTGGGCCTGGTGCTCTTCGACCTCGGCCGGCGCATGGACCTGCTGTGGATGAAGCGCGACTGGACCATCGCGGCCTCGGGCTTCGCGGAGTGCCTGCTCTCGTTCCTCGCGGTGCTCGCCACGCTCCTCGCCTTCGGCTTCGACCCCGTGATGGCGGGGCTCGCCGCGGCCATCGCGATGACCACCTCGCCCGCGGTGCTGCTGCTCACCGTGCACGACCTGGAGTCCGAGGGACAGGTGACCGACCGGGCAACCAACCTCGTCGCCCTGAACTGCCTCGGCGCATCGATCGTCGTGACGATCCTCCTGGGCCCCGCCCACATCGAGGCGCAGGGCCGCGTCGAGACGGCGATCCTGCACCCGCTCTACCTGTTCCTCGGCTCGCTCGCCCTCGGATGGGCCATGGCGTGGCTCGCCCGCGTCATCGCCCGGCATGTCGAGAAGACGCGGGAGGTGCACTTCGCGCTCGTCGCGGGGATGGTGGTGTGCGCTGTGGGGCTCGCGACGATGCTCAAGGTCCCGGTGATCCTCGCCCTCCTCGCCCTGGGCCTCTTCGCCCGCAACGACGACCGCAGCTACGACCTGCTCAACGTGAACCTCGCGCCCGTCGGCCGGCTGCTCTACATCGTGCTCTTCGTGATCACGGGGGCGAGCCTGCCGTTCGGCGCGCTGGTTTCCGCCGCGGCGGTGGCGGTCGCGATCGCGGGGGCGCGCGCGGCGGGCAAGCTCGCCGGTGTGCTCGCCGTGGCGCCCTTCGGGGGGCTGCGGCTGCGCCAGGCCGCCGGCCTCGCCGCGGTGATGCAGCCGATGTCGAGCCTCGCGCTGCTCATGGTTCACGACGTCGCGCGCCTCTTCCCCGCGTTCGGCGCCGAGCTCTCGGCGGCGATGCTGGGGGCCATCCTCGTGATGGAGATCGTGGGGCCCTTCGCCGTGCAATGGGGCCTGCGCCTGGCGGGCGAGACCGCGCCGCCCGAGGCGGCGGCGCCCCCGCGCGGGGTCGCGCGCGTCCCCGCGAGTTTGGGGGATTGACGCGATGCCGCTCGACTTCCGGGCCTCGGAGCCGCTTACCTTCGGCGTGGAGCTCGAGCTGATGGTGCTCAACACGCGCGACTACAACCTGAGCCGCGGCGCGCCCGACCTGCTCGCGCGGCTGGCGAAGCGCAGGCTCCCGGGCGAGGTGAAGCCCGAGATCACCGAGAGCATGATCGAGGTGAACTCCTCGGTGCACACCCGCCACGAGGAGCTCCTCGCGGAGCTGCGCGAGGTGCGCGACGCGATCGTCGCAGCGGCCGGGCGCCTGAACCTCGCGGTCGCCGGCGGCGGCGCGCATCCGTTCCACCAGTGGAGGGAACGGCGCATCTATCGCACCGAGCGCTTCCTGCACGTCTCGAGCCTGTACGGCTACCTCGCCAAGCAGTTCACGGTCTTCGGCCAGCACATTCACGTGGGGGTCGCGAGCGGCGACGATGCGGTCTACCTCACGCACGAGCTCGCGCGCTACATCCCGCACTTCATCGCGCTGTCGGCCTCGTCGCCCTTCTCGCAGGGCGTGGATACGTCGTTCGAGACCTCGCGCCTGCACGCGGTCTCGGCCTTCCCGCTGTCGGGCCAGATGCCCCCGGTCCGGACGTGGGAGGAGTTCGGCCGCTATTTCGACGAGATGGCCGGCTACGGTATCGTGGCGAGCATGAAGGATTTCTACTGGGACATCCGCCCGAAGCCCGAGTACGGCACGATCGAGATCCGGGTGTGCGACACGCCGCTCACCGTGGAGCTCGCCGCCGCGCTCGCCGCCTACGCGCAGACGCTCGCCGCCCACCTGCTCGGCAACCGGCGCGCCGGGCCGCTCGAGCCGCGCTACCGCGTCTACGGCTACAACCGCTTCCAGGCCTGCCGCTTCGGCTACGAGGCGGGGATCGTCGATCCCGAGGCGCACGCGAACGTGCGGCTCGGCGACCAGCTGCTCGAGACGCTCGAGCGCCTCGCGCCCGAAGCGCGGCGCCTCGGCACGGAGGGGCCGCTGGAGGCGCTGAAGGGGCTCACGCGGGCGCAGGCGAACGACAGCGGGTGGCTGCGCAGCCGCTACGCGCAGCTCGGGTCGCTGCCGGACGTGGTGCGGCTGCAGTCGCTGCGCTGGAAGGAGGGCGTCGAGTCCGCCTCCGCGAGCGCGGCGCAGGCGCGCGCATGAGCGCGCGCGCGGCGCTCGCGCTGGCCGCGGTCCTCGCGGGAGCGCCCGCGCTCGCCGCCGACCACCTCGTGCGCATCGAGACGCGGCCGGGCGTGCACGTGAGCTACTGGATGATGGCCCGCCCCGGCGCGAGCGCGGCGCTGGTGCTGCTTCCCGGCGGGGCGGGAGGCATCGCGATGAAGGGCGGGGTCCCCACCTCGGACAATTTCCTCGTGCGCTCCCGCGATCTCTTCGCCGCCGCGGGATTCGACGTCGCGATCGTGGGCAAGCCCACGGACCACGCGGACCTCGACCTCGCGTTCCGCGCTTCCCCCGAGCACGTGGCCGACCTCGCGCGCGTCGTCGAGAAGGTGCACGCCGCCACGCGCCGTCCCGTGTGGCTCGTGGGCACGAGCCGCGGCACGGTGTCGGCGGCCGCGGCAGCCATCGCGCTGGGGCCCGCGATCGCCGGCGTCGTGCTCACCTCGAGCATCACGGACCCGGGCCTCCCGCAGGCCGTGGAGAACCTCGACCTCGCCCGCATTCGCGTGCCGGTGCTCGTCGTCCACCACCGGCTCGACGCCTGCCCCGGGACGCCGCCCGAGGAGGCGCATCGCATCGTGGAGGGGCTCACGGCCGCCCCGGAGAAGAAGCTGCTGATCGTGAGCGGCGGCGGCACGCCGTACGGGCCGAAGTGCGAGCCGATGCACTGGCACGGCTTCGTCGGCATGGAGCAGGAGGCCGTCGACGACATCGCGCGGTTCGTCCGCGAGCCGCGGCCCGGCGCCGCGCGCTAGAGCACCTTCCCCGGGTTCATGAGGCCCTCGGGATCGAGGGCGTGCTTGATCCGGCGCATGAGGTCGAGCTCGAGCGCGCTCTTGTAGCGGCGGACCTCCTCGCGCTTGAGCGCCCCCAGCCCGTGCTCGGCGCTGATGGATCCGCCCAGGGCCGCGACCACGTCGTAGACGATGCGGTTCACCTGCGGCGCCTCGGCGAAGAACGCCTCGGCCTGCTGGCGCTCGGCCTTCGAGCAGTTGTAGTGGATGTTGCCGTCGCCCACGTGGCCGAAGGCGACGATGCGGATGCCGGGGAAGCGTGCGGCGAGCGCGTCTCCCGCGCGCGCGATGAGCTCGGGCACGCGGCTCACCGGGACCGAGACGTCGTGCTTCACCGACGGGGCGTCGAGCTTCTGGGCCTCCGCGATGTCCTCGCGCAGCTTCCAGAGCGCCGCGCGCTGCGCCTCGCTCGCCGCGACCGCCGCGTCGAGCACGAGGCCCGCGCCTGCGGCGCCTTCGAGCGCGCGCTGGAAGAGCGCGGCGAGGCCGGCCTCGTCGGCGCTGTCGGACAGCTCCACGAGGACGTACCACGCGTGGTGGCGATCGAGCGGGTCGCGCGCGCCGGGCATGTGGCGCAGCACGAGGTCCACGCAGATCCGGGAGACGAGCTCGTAGCCCGTGATGCGCTCGCCGCAGGCCTCGCGCAGCGCCCCGAGGAGGCGCACCGCCGCCGCCGGGTCCTCGACCGCCACGAGGGCGGTCGCGTGCGAGCGCGGCATGGGAAAGAGCTTCACCACGGCGGCGGTGATCACGCCGAGCGTGCCCTCGGCGCCCACGAAGAGGTGCTTCAGGTCGTAGCCGGTGTTGTCCTTGCGCAGGCCCCGCAGGCCGTCCCACACCCGGCCGTCGGGCAGCACGACCTCGAGCCCCAGCACGAGCTCGCGCGCGTTGCCGTAGCGCAGCACGCCGGTGCCTCCCGCGTTGGTCGAGAGATTGCCCCCGATCTCGCAGCTGCCCTGCGCGCCCAGCGAGAGCGGGAAGAGGCGGCCGTGGCGCGCGGCCTCCTCCTGCAGGCTCGCGAGCACGCACCCCGCCTCGACCGTCATCGTGTCGTTGTCGGTATCGATCGCGCGCACGCGGTTCATCCGCGACAGGTTGATCACGACCTGGGTGCCCGAGGCGTCCGGAACGGAGGCGCCGCAGAGGCTGGTATTCCCGCCCTGGGGGACCATCGCGACGCGCTCGGCCGCGAGGAGGGCGACCACGCGCGCGACCTCGTCCGTGCTGCCGGGCTTCACGACCGCCGCCGCCTTGCCGAGGAACTGCCCGCGCCAGTCTTCGACGTAGGGCCGCTGCTCGGCGGGCGGAACGACGCCGCGCTCGCCGACGATGGACTTGAGGCGCTCGACGAGGGACGGCAGGGCGGCGTCGTTCATCGGCGGATGCGCTCGAGCAGCCCCGTCGTCGACCGCTCGTGCACGAAGGGAATGGAATGCACCTGCCCACCCCAGCGCGCCACCTCGCGGGCGCCCACGATGCGCTCCACGCTCCAGTCGCCGCCTTTCACGAGGTGATCGGGCCGGCAGGCGAGGATGCGCTCGAGCGGCGTGTCCTCCTCGAACCAGGTCACGAGCGAGACGCTCTCGAGCGCCGCCACCACGGCGATGCGGTCCCCGAGCGGGTTCACGGGCCGGTCGCCTTCCTTGCCGAGGCGGCGCACCGACGCGTCGGAATTGAGCGCGACCACGAGCGAAGCGCCGAGCGCGCGCGCCTGGGCGAGGTAGGTGACGTGGCCGCGATGCAGGATGTCGAAGACGCCGTTGGTGAAGACGAGCGGCCGCGCGAGGCGCGCCGCGCGCGCTTCGAGCTCGGCGGGATCGCAGATCTTCGCCTCAAAATTCAAGAGGGTCATTGGATCAATGGTACAGCGGGAACGGCGCGGGAGAGGCGCGGGGGTCCCGCGACAGGCCCGAGCTATTCCGGCGCGACGGCGAGGACGCGGTTGCGGCCGGCCTGCTTGCCGGTGTAGAGAGCGCGGTCGGCGAGCTGGAGCACGCGCATCCAGTCGTCGTCGCCCGGCTCGAGGGCGCACACGCCCGCCGTGAGCGTGAGGGGGCCGATCCTCGCGCCGTCGAAGACGAAGGGTGTCGCCTCGAAAAGCGCGCGGATCGCCTCGGCGCGGTCGCGCGCCACCTCGAGCGAGGCGCCCGGCAGGATGAGCGCGAATTCCTCGCCGCCGAAGCGGCACGCGATGTCCTCGGTGCGCGCGACGTGGCGCAGGAGCTCCCCCGTGCGGGCGAGGACGTGGTCGCCCGCGTCGTGCCCGTAGGTGTCGTTGAGCTGCTTGAAATGGTCGATGTCGAGCACGATCACGCCCACGCTCGCGCCGGCGCGGCGCGCGCGGGCGATCTCGCGCTCCATCGTCTCGTCGACGTAGCGCCGGTTGAACAATCCCGTGAGGGGATCGCGCATGGACAGCTGGTGGGCGCGCTCGAGGCTCGCCACGAGCGCGCGCGCGAGCGCGAACCCGAGGAAGCACGCCGCGAGCGAGGCGGCGAAGAGGCCCCACGGACGCTCGCTGCGGAAGGCGTCGTCGAACTCCGGCCGGGAGAGGAACTCGATCGTCCACGGGCGGCCCGGCATGGGGAAGGCGACCCGCCGCCCGAAGAGCGGCCGCTGCAGGGCCTCGGAGCTGGTGTCGACGAGCACCGCGGCGGGATCCGCGCCCGCCGCGTCGTAGATGCGCATGTCGAGGACCTGGAGCGTGCGCGGATCGAGGATGCCCCGGAGCAGGTCGTGCACGCGGATGTCGGCCGCCACGAAGGAGTCCGTGTCGATTCCCCCAGTGGGCTCCAGGGTTCCCGGATCGCGCGGCACCGGAAGGTACATGGCGATCCCGGTTTCCGGGACCTGGCCGTCGCCCGGCAGCTCGAGCTTCGCGCTCACCGACGCGGCTCCCGATCGGCGCGCCGCCGCGATCGCGCTCCGGCGCACATCCGGCAGGCTCTCGGCGGCTTTTCCGCCGACCACGCCGAGAGAGTCGATCGCGGGATAGCGCTCGCCGAGCTGGAGCGCGGCGACGAAGGAGGGCCAGCGCCCGGCCTCGGCGGCGGGCGAGGAGGCGACGTGCGCGGCGCAGGCGCGCAGCAGCTCCTCGTGGTCGGAGATCCGCGCGTGCAGCGCGGCGACCACGAGCTCGGAACGGCGCAGGAACCGCGAATGCGCGTTCGCGAGGCGACTGTTTTCGAGGGCGATCGCGCCGGCGGCGGCGAGCGCGAGGGCGGCAGCGAGAACGAGCCAGGGCACCACGGCCCGCAACGCGGCGCCACGCGTAGCCGGCGTCCCGTGTCGGTTTTCCACGCGCGCATTGTCGAGGCGCCCGCGCCTGGCGGGTTGTGATGCCCGTCACTCGGGAGAATACAGGTGTAACTGCGCTAGTCGATGTACTCGAAGACCTTCACGACGCGGGCGACCCCGCTCGTGGTGCGGGCGATCTCCGCGGCCGCGTCGCCCTCGCGGTGGGTGACCAGGCCCATGAGGTAGACCACGCCCGCCTCCGTGACGACCTTCACGTGGTTCACGGCGAACTGCCCGTGGTTGTCGAGCATGCGCGCCTTCACGTTCGAGGTGACGAGCGCGTCGTTGCCCTGGGAGGCGAGCGAGGAGGCCCCCGCGATCTGCGTCTCGTCGATCACCTCGCGCACGCTCTCGATGCCGCGCACGGCGTCGTTCACCTGCTTCTTCACGTTCTCGTCGTAGACCTCGCCCGTGAGGAGCACGCGCCGGTTGAAGCTGGTCGCGGTCACGTGCGCGCCGGTGATGTCGTGGAGCTTCCCCAGGGCCTTGAGCTCGATGTTCTCGTCCTCGATGTAGATGCCGGTGGTGCGCCGGTCCGAGGCCATGAGCGCGCCGGCGGCCACGCCGGTGGCCGCGAGCGGGAAGCACGATTGAACGAGCGGCGCGGCGGCCGCGAGAGCGAGGATGAATCCGAGCCGCTTGATCATGGGTTCCTTTCTCCGAAGATCAGGTTGTCGACCACCTCGCACAGGCAATGGATGGCGAGGAGGTGCATCTCCTGCACGCGCATCGTGCGCGGGTGGGCGACGTTGAGGTGGAAGTCGGCGGGGCGCAGCATCCGGCCGAGCGCCCCGCCGTCGCGGCCGGTGAGGGCGATCACCACGAGCCCCTTCGCGTGGGCCGCGCGCACCGCCTCGAGGACGTTGCGCGAGTTCCCGGAGGTCGAGATGGCGAGCAGCACGTCGCCCTCGGCGCCCAGGGCCGCCACCTGCTTCGCGAAGACGCTGTCCCAGTCGTAGTCGTTGGCGAGCGCGGTGAGGGCGGAGGTGTCGACCGTGAGCGCGACCGCGGGGAGGCCCGGGCGCTCGCGCTCGAAGCGGCCGACCAGCTCCGCGGCGAAGTGCTGGCTGTCGGCGGCGGATCCGCCGTTGCCGCAGGCGAGCGCCTTGCGCCCCGCCTTGAGCGCGGCGGCGAGCGCCTCGCCCGCGCGCGCGAGCTCCGCGGGCATCGTCCGCGCCATGCGGCTGCGCAGCTCGATGCCCTCCTCGAAATGCGCCTTCAGGTGCGCGGCGAGATCCATGCCGCGATATTAAGCGGTTTCGAAGGCGCCGCGCAGCCACTCGGCCTCGCCGTCGCCATCCAGCGTCACCACGTCGAAGCGGCACGGCGGCTCGTGGACGAGGCGCGCGAGGAAGCGGCGCGCGGCGGCCTCGATGCGCAGGCGCTTGCGCCCGTCGACGCTCGCGGCGGCACCGCCGAAGCGCGCACTCGCGCGCATGCGCACCTCGACGAAGACCAGGGTGTCGCCCTCGCGGGCGACCACGTCGATCTCGCCCAGGCGGGTGCGATAGTTGCGCGCGACGATGGCGAGTCCCCGGCGCGCGAGGAAATCCGCGGCCCGCTCCTCGGCGCGCGCGCCGGCGAGCTGCGCGCTCGTGCGCCGCCCCGCCGTCACGGGGACCTCAGCGGCACGACGCGGCCGTCCTCGACATCGGCGGGCGTGAGGGTTCGCAGGAACGCGTTGCCCGACTCGAGCGTGATGCGGCCGGTGACGCCGTCGAGCGGCGTGCGGCGCGCGTCCCCCCGCAGCATGTGCAGCGCGAGGCGGAAGGCGTCGATCCCGAAGGCGTAGAGGCGCTCCTGGTCCACGGACATCGGGGCCGAGGGCTGCGGATAGACCATGACGGCCGGGTGATCGGGCTGCACGAACCAGGGCATCTCGACATAACGCACGCCCTCCAGGTCCAGGTTGACGATCGACTCGGCGCGCGGGTTCACGCTGAGCGAGGTCGCGTAGATGGGAAGGGCGGCGGGAACGTAGGGGCGCACCGCGCGTGCGTCCACCGGCTCGAGGGCGAGGAACACCATGTCGCCCTTCGAGCTCTCGAGCTGGTCGCGCAGCAGCGGGCCGTCCTCGGGGTTGCCGCTGAAGTCGACGTGACGGATCTCGCCTGCGGCCCGCGACCACTCGCGCTCGAAAGCCTCGCGCACGCGCCGCGCGAGCGGCGAGGACGAGCCGATCACGATCGCCGAGCGGCGCCCGTCGGCCACCGCCATGAGCGCCACCTGGCGCGCCTCCTGCTCGATCGAGAGCGACACGGTGAACAGGTTCCGCGGCAGGTCGGGCGGGAGGATGCCCTGCGGCTCGTTCAACGCGAGCACCGGCTCGCGCGCGCAGTCGCTCTTCGCGAGCGCGGTCGCCCCGTCGCGCGTGATGGCGGCGATCACGAGGAGCGCGCCCGCGGCCTGGGCGTTGCGACAGGCCTCGATCATCGTCGCCCCCTCGTCGGCGACGGGGATCACGTCGACGGGCGGAGCGTCCTTGCCCGCGACCTGCGTGGCCGCGACGAAGCCCTGGCGTACGGCTTCGGCGAGCCGCCCCAGCACCGGCGAGGCGGTGGGCAGGATCAGCGCCAGGTGGCCGCGCGCGGAGGCGCCCGGCACGCGCTCGGGCGTGGTGCCGGGGGTTGCGGGGCCCGTGGGCGGAGCGGGAAACTCCCGCAGCGGCCGCACGACGGTCGTGCGCGCCAATCCGGTGGCCGGATCGATGTCGAGGCCGGAGCCGGCCGCCGTCGCCGGCTGCGCGCCCGCCCGGGCCGCGCCGGCGGCGCGCGCGCCCGCCGTTGTGCTCGCGGCCTCGCCGGCCGAGAATGCGCTCGGCACGACGAAGGCGAGGACGACGAGGAGGATCGCGTTGAGGCGCGACATGGGAAAGGGTGGAGCGGACTCCAATGCGCCGGGCGCGTACGAGGCGCCCCGCGGCGCGGCGCTCCAACCCGGATTATATGTGGTGGCGACGCCCATAGGGAATCTCGGCGATGTGACGCGGCGGGCGCTGGAGACCCTCGCGGCCGCCGACCTGGTGGCCGCGGAGGACACGCGGGTCACGCGCGCGCTGCTCGCGCATTTCGGCATCCCGGCGCGCCTGCTCGCCGTGCACGAGCACAACGAGAGCGCGGCCGCCGAGCGCATCGCGCGCTCGATCGCCGGAGGGGCCGCGGTGGCGCTCGTGAGCGACGCGGGAACGCCGGGCGTGAGCGACCCGGGGCGGGCGGTGGTCGCGCGCGTGCGGGAAGCGGGGCTGCGGGTGGTGGCCGTGCCCGGCCCGAGCGCTCTCACCGCGGCGCTCTCGGTGAGCGGGCTCGCGTTCGAGGGCGTGGTGTTCGCGGGATTCCTTCCCGCGAAGGGCGGCGCGCGGCGCGAGCGGCTGGCCGCGCTCGCCGCCGCCCCCTGGGCGATCGCGCTGTTCGAGGCCCCCCATCGCATCGAACGCACGCTCGCGGACCTGCACGCCGCGCTGGGCAGCCGCGACGTGGTGATCGCCCGCGAGCTCACCAAGCGCTTCGAGACGGTCGTGCGCCTGCCGCTCGCCGAGGCGGCCGCGTGGGTCGCAGCCGATCCCGACCGCCGGCGCGGCGAGTTCGTGCTGGTGATCGAGGGGCGCCCCGCGCATGGCCCGCGCGGGCCCGATCCGCGCGCCGTGCTGCAGGCGCTGCTCGCCGAACTCCCGACCGGCAAGGCGGCGGCGCTCGCCGCGAAGATCACGGGGCTGCCGCGCGGCGAGCTCTACGCGGCCGCGCTGCGCCTCGCGAACAAGTAGGCCGGGGGCGCGCACCCTATAATTCCCGGCCATGGCCGAGACGATCACGCTCGCCCGACCCGACGACTGGCACGTCCACCTGCGCGACGGCCCCGAGCTCGCTTCCGTGGCGGGCGCGACGGCGCGCCAGTTCGCGCGCGCGATCGTGATGCCGAACCTGAAGCCCCCGGTGCTGGACGTGGCGGCGGCGACGGCGTATCGCGAGCGCATCCTCGCGGCCCTGCCGCGCGGCTCGGACTTCCAGCCGCTCATGACCCTCTACCTCACCGACGAGACGCCGGACTCGGCGATCGTCGAGGCGAAGGACTCCGCGGCGGTGAAGGCCGTGAAGTACTACCCGGCGGGGGCCACCACGAATTCCGCCTCGGGCGTGACCGACATCCGCCGGTGCGACGCGGTGCTCGAGGCGATGCAGTACTACGGCATGCCGCTGCTCGTGCACGGCGAGGTCACCGATCCCGGGGTCGACGCGTTCGACCGCGAGGCGGCCTTCCTCGAGCGCGTGCTCGCCCCGCTCGTCGCCCGCTTCCCGAGGCTCAAGGTGGTGCTCGAGCACGTGACGACGCGCGAGGGCGTCGAGTTCGTCGAGCGCGCGAGCGCGAACGTGGGGGCGACGATCACCGCGCACCACCTGCTGCTCAACCGCAACGCGCTCTTCGACGGGGGCCTGCGGCCGCACCACTACTGCCTGCCGGTCCTCAAGGGCGAGGCGCACCGCGCGGCGCTCGTGCGCGCGGCGACGTCCGGCAACCCGAAGTTCTTCCTCGGCACCGACACGGCGCCGCACGCGCGCGCCGCGAAGGAATGCGAATGCGGCGCGGGCGGCATCTACTCCGCGCCCGCCGCGCTCGAGCTCTACGCGGAGGCTTTCGAGGCCGCGGGCGCGCTCGACCGCCTCGAGGCGTTCGCGGCCCACCACGGCGCCGACTTCTACGGCCTGCCGCGCAACGCCGGACGCGTCACGCTCGAGAAGGTCGAATGGGACGTGCCCCGCGAGTACGCATTCGGCGCCGACACGGTGGTTCCGCTGCGCGCGGGCGGAAAGCTCCGCTGGCGCTTCGGGGGCTAGCGCCCCGATGGACTGGCCGGAAGCGCGCGAGCGCCTGCGCGGGCCGATCTTCGCGCCGCTCGCGCCGGGGCTCGCGCGGCTGCCCGCCGACCGCTGGCCCACGCACGAGGAGCTCACCGCCGCCGCCGCGGGCGTCGAGACGCAGCGGGGCAAGGCCGTGCGCTTCGTCCCGCCGCGCGGGCGGGGCGAGGGCCGCGGCTACGAGCTGCACATCGACGAGACGGGCGAGGTGCAGACGCGGGCGCGCAACTGGCACGACCTCTTCAACGCGCTCGCCTGGATCGCCTTTCCGAGGGCGAAGGCGCGCATCAACGCGCAGCACGCGGCGATCCTCGCCGGGGGCGGCGAGGGGGAGGCGAGGCACCGCGGGCCCGAGCGCGACGCGCTCACCCTGTTCGACGAGGGCGGCGTGATCGTCGCCTCGAGCTCGCCCGCGCTGCTGCGGCTCATCGTCGACTTCGAGTGGAAGGAGCTCTTCTGGCATCGGCGCGCGGAGCTCGAGACGCGCATGCGCTTCTTCGCCTTCGGGCACGCGCTGCACGAGAAGGCGCTCGAACCCTACCTCGGCATCGTCGCGAAGACGGTGTTCGTGCCGGTGGACGAGCTCTTCTTCATGTTGCCGCCCGAGGCCCAGGTGGCGCGCGCCGACGAGCTCGCGGCGGCGCACTTCGCCGCCCGCGCGCGCTTCCCTTCGCCGCGGGTCATGGCGCCGCTGCCGGCGCTGGGGATTCCCGGCTGGCATCCCGGCACGGTCCACGAGGGCTTCTACGACGACGAGCGCCACTTCCGCGGCAAGCCGGGCGGCGCGGACGGCGCGGCGTAGAATGCGAGGGTGAAGCAGGCCAGACGGTCGCTGCGTGACTCGTCACGCAGAGGAAAGTCGGGACTCCACAGGGCAGCGTAGCGGGTAACGCCCGTCCGCCGCGAGGCGAGGATCAGAGGAACAGTGACGATGCCTTCGTCGCGAGACGAAGGAGTGAAACGGCCAATCTCTACGCGGAGCAACACCAAGTAGGCAGACGACGACGTGGCCCACCGAGTCTGCGGGTAGGTGGCTCGAGCCGTGCGGCAACGCACGGCCCAGAGGAATGACCGTCATAGCGCGCGGGGGTCCCCAACATTGTTGGGGTCATCTCCACGGGCCGTAACAGAATCCCGCTTATCGGCTTGCTTCACTCTCTTCCCGGTGTCGCCATCCGCCGACGCCATTCTTCGCGCTTTACTTAAACTTGCGCGCGTAAGTCACTGAAAAACAAGAAAAGTGCGTTCTGGAAAGCGCTCGCAAAACACCCGCTAAGCCTTTGTCGCACAAGAGGAAATTGCCCTCCCCAGAGGCTTGACGCGGTCTATTGCCTTCTCTAGAGTGTGCGAAAGTGGGAAAACGTGGGGGAGATGGTGTTCCAAGGGGTCAATCAGATCAACCTGGACGCGAAGGGCCGCATGGCGGTGCCGACTCGCGCCCGCGAGCCCTTGACCCAGGGAGGGACGGTGAAGCTGGTGCTCACCGCGCACCCCGACGCCTGCCTACTCCTCTACCCGGGTCCCGCGTGGGAGCCCATCCGCGCCAAGGTGATGTCGTTCCCGAGCCTCGACCGCCAGGCGAGCCTCTGGAAGCGGCTGCTCGTGGGCTTCGCGCAGGAAGTCGAGCCCGACGGCGCGGGGCGCCTGCTGATCCCGCCGGAGCTGCGCGACTTCGCGCACATCACGCGCGCGGTGATGTTCGTCGGTCAGGGATCCCACTTCGAGATCTGGGATCTCGAGAGCTGGAAGGCGCAACTCGAGTCCTTGAGGTCCGGAGGCAGCCCGACGCCGCCTCCGGGGATGGAGAACTTCTCTCTGTGACGCGGCCGGCGACCCTGGGTCCAAGGCCGCTTCCTCCGGAGAGCGCAGGCCCCAGCGTCGCCCCCCTACCCCCGTGAGCGAGGTCTCCCATGTCCCGGTCCTTCTCGAAGAAGCAGTCGCCGCCCTCGACGTCCGCGAAGGCAAAACCTACGTCGATGGCACCTTTGGCCGTGGCGGGCACAGCGCGGCCATCCTCGCCCGTCTCGGTCTTCGCGGAAGACTTTTCGCTCTTGATCAGGACCCCGCGGCGCTATCGGCTGGCGCGCTCGAAGATCCGCGTCTTGAGCTGATCCACGCGAGGTTCTCGCAGATGCGAAAGGTGCTGGCCGAGCGCGGAGTGCGGCGGGTCGCGGGCGTGCTCCTCGACCTGGGCGTGTCCTCGCCCCAGCTCGACGACGCCGCGCGCGGCTTCAGCTTCCTGCGCGAGGGCCCGCTCGACATGCGCATGGATCCCACACGCGGGGAGAGCGCGGCCGAATGGCTCGCCCGCGCCGACGAGGAAGAGATCAGGGAGGTGATACGCGGCTATGGGGAAGAACGGTTTGCTAAACCGATTGCAGCGGCGATTGTTGCTGCAAGGGGCCGCGAGCCGATCCGGACCACCCGGCAGCTTGCCGAGATCGTGGGTGGCGCGGTTCGCACGCGCGAGCCGGGGCAGCACCCGGCGACGCGCACCTTTCAGGCTCTTCGGATTCACGTCAATCAGGAGCTTGAGGAGCTCGAGGTAACCCTGCCCCAGGCGGCCGACCTCCTCGAGCGCGGCGGGCGCATGGCGGTGATCAGCTTCCATTCGCTCGAGGACCGCATCGTGAAGAGCTTCATCCGCGGCCGCTCGAGCGCCGACCGCCTGCCGCGCGGCGTGCCCGTGCGCGCCGCGGAGCTGCCCGCGCCGCAGCTGCGTCCCGTGGGCCGGGCCGTGAAGGCCTCCGACGAGGAGGTGCGGCGCAATCCCCGCGCGCGCAGCGCCGTGCTGCGGGTGGCCGAGAAGGTGCATTGAGGCCGTGACGCGCCTGAACCTCCTGCTGCTCGCCGCGGTCGTCGCCTGCGCCCTCGGCGTGATCACGTCCCAGGACCGCGCGCGCAGGCTCTTCGCCGACATCGACGCGGAGCGCGAGGCCGCGAAGCGCCTGGACGAGGAATGGACGCAGCTGCAGCTCGAGCAGGCGACCTGGGCGACGCACAAGCGCGTCGAGGACGTGGCATCGCGCCAGCTCGGCATGCGCCTCGCGGGGCCCGACACCACCGTGATCATCGATCCGGCCGGCGTCCCGGTCGCCCGCGCGCCGGAGCGTCCGTGAAGTACGAGGAGCGCACGCCGCAGCTGCGCCTGAAGCTCGAGGGATGGCGCTCGCGCTTCGTGCTCGTGCTCGCGATGGCCGGCTTCGCCGTGCTCGCCGGGCGCGCCTTCTACCTCCAGGGGGTGGACACCGGCTTCCTCCAGGCGAAGGGCGAGGCGCGCTACGGGAGGGTCGTGGAGATGCCCGCCTCCCGCGGGACCGTGAGGGACCGCAACGGCAAGCCCCTGGCGATCTCCACCCCGGTGGAGTCGATCTGGGCCGACCCGGACGACCTGGAGGCCGACGCCCGGGAGGTCGCCTCCCTCGCGCGCGCCCTCGGCGCGAGCCCGGGCGAGATCCGCCAGAAGTTCGCCAGCAAGGATCGCCAGTTCGTCTATCTCCGGCGCCAGATTTCGCCCGACCGGGCGGCGAAGGTGATGGCGCTGCGCATCCCGGGCGTCTTCGAGCAGCGCGAGTACCGGCGCTACTACCCCGACGGCGACCTCACGGCGCACGTGGTGGGCTTCACGGACGTGGACGACAACGGCCAGGAAGGCATCGAGCTCGCCGAGCAGTCGCGCCTCGCCGGCACGCCGGGCAGCCGCAAGGTGATCCGCGACCGCCGGGGCCGCATCGTGGACGACATGGAGAGCCTGCGCCCCCCGCGCGACGGCGAGGAGGTGGACCTCGCCATCGACGAGCGATTGCAGTTCCTCGCGCACCGCGAGCTCAAGGCGGCGGTCGCGCGCCACCACGCCAAGGGCGGCTCGCTCGTGATCCTCGACGCGCGCACCGGCGAGATCCTCGCGCTGGTGAGCATGCCGGACTACAACCCGAACAACCGCACGGGGCTCACGCCCGCCCAGGTCCGCAACCGCTCCGTGACCGACCTCTTCGAGCCCGGCTCGACGATGAAGCCGTTCACCATCGCCGCCGCCCTCGACGACGGCGTCGTCGAGCCCGACACCGAGATCGAGACGGCTCCCGGCCACATGACCATCGGCGGCTGGACGATCAGCGACTCGCATCCCAACGGCCTGCTCACCGTCTCGCAGGTGATCCAGAAGTCCTCGAACATCGGCGCGGCCAAGATCATGCTGCGCATGCCGCGGGAGCGCATGGGCACGCTGCTGCACGACCTGGGCTTCGGCTCGGCCCCGCGCACCGGCTTCCCCGGCGAGGCGAAGGGGCTGGTGAAGCCGTGGACCGAGTGGCGCCCCATCGAGCAGGCGACGATCTCGTACGGCCAGGGCATCTCCGTGTCGCTGCTGCAGATCGCGCGCGCCTACACGATCTTCACCAACGACGGGCGGCTGCTGCCGCTCTCGCTGCTCAAGCGCGACACCCGTCCCATCGGCAAGCCGATCATCACGCCGCGCGCCGCGCGCGAGGTCACGCGGATGATGGAGTCGGTGGTGATGCCCGGCGGCACGGCGCCGCTCGCGCGCGTTCCCGGCTACCGCGTCGCGGGCAAGACCGGGACGGCGCTCAAGCCCGAGAACGGGCGCTACGCCGAGGGCAAGTACGTCTCGTCGTTCGTGGGCTTCGGCCCGGTGAGCGACCCGAGGTTCATCGTCGCGGTGATGCTCGACGAGCCGGAAGGCACGCGCAACTTCGGCGGCGACGTCGGAGCGCCGGTGTTCGCCTCGGTGATGGGCGCGGCCCTGCGGCTCATGTCGATCGCGCCCGACGCGCCGCAGACCCTCGAGGTGAAGGGCGCGGAGCCGGGCGCCGTCGAGGCGCGCGCGGCCGCGCCGGGAGGGGCCGGGTGATCGACTCTCCCGTGGCGAGCGCCGACGCCCGCGCCGTGGTCGAGCGCCTCGAGGCCCTCGGCGCGCCGCTCTCCGACCTCACGGCCGACTCGCGCTCCGTGAAGCGCGACTCCGTGTTCGTCGCCTACCCGGGCACCGTGCGCGACGGGCGCTCGTTCATCCCGGAGGCGATCGCGCGCGGCGCGGCGGCGGTGATCTGGGAGAGCGCCGGCTTCGAATGGGACGCGCGCTGGGACGTGCCCAACGTCGCGGTGCAGAACCTGCGCGGCAAGGTCTCCGCCATCGCCGGCCGCGTCTACGGCGATCCTTCCGACGCGCTCTGGGTCGCGGGGGTGACGGGCACCAACGGGAAGACCTCGGTGTCCCAATGGATCGCGGCCGCCTGCGACGCGCTCGGGCGGCGCTCGGCGGTGGTGGGCACGCTCGGCAACGGGCTCGTGGGAGAGCTCGCCGAGGCGCGCAACACGACGCCCGACGCGATCGTGCTGCAGCGGCTGCTCGCCGAGTACCTGCGCCGCGGCGCGCGCCACGTCGCGATGGAGGTCTCGAGCCACGGGCTCGACCAGGAGCGCGTCTCGGGGATCAAGTTCGACGTGGCGGTCTTCACCAACCTCACGCGCGACCACCTCGACTACCACGGCTCCATGGAAGCCTACGCGGAGGCGAAGTACCGCCTGTTCTCCGCCCGGGGGCTCCGCCACGCGGTGATCAACGTGGACGACGACTGGGGCGCCCGCTTCGCGCGGCGCCTCGCCGGCGCGGGCGTCGAGATCGTCACCTTCGGGACGACGGGCGCGCAAGCGCGGCTGCGCGCCTCGCGCATCGCGCTCTCCGAGGCGGGCGTGCGCTTCCACCTCGCCGGCGACTGGGGCGAGGGCGAGGTCGCGGCCGAGGTCCTGGGCGGCTTCAACGTGTCGAACCTGCTCGCGGTGACGGGGGCGCTGCTCGCGGCGGGCATCCCCTTCGGCGATGCGCTGCGCGCCATCGGCGCCCTGCGTCCCGTGCCCGGGCGCCTCGAGCGCATCGGCGGAGTCGGCACGCCCCTGGTCGTCGTGGACTACGCGCACACGCCCGACGCGCTCGACAAGGCGCTGCAGGCGCTGCGGCCCGCGGTCGCTCCGGGGCACCGGCTCTTCTGCGTCTTCGGCTGCGGCGGCGAGCGCGACACCGGCAAGCGCCCGCTCATGGGCGAGGTGGCCGCGCGGCTCGCCGACCACGTCATCGTGACGAGCGACAACCCGCGCGGCGAGGACCCGCGCGCAATCATCGCCCAGGTGATGGAGGGCGTTCCCCGGGGCGGCGCCGAGGCGGTGGAGGACCGCCAGGTGGCGATCTTCTCCGCGGTGCACCAGGCCGCTCCCGGCGACGTCGTGCTGCTCGCGGGCAAGGGGCACGAGACGTACCAGGAGATCGCGGGCCGGCGCTTCCCGTTCAGCGATCGCGAGGCCGCGGGCGCGGCCCTCGCGCAGTGGCGCGGGGGGGCTCGGTGAGCGCGGCCGGACCCGCCATGCATCCGCCCCCCATGATGGACCTCGCGGAAGCGGCGCGCGTGCTCTCGGGCACGCTCGTGGGGCCTCCCGCGCGCTTCTCCGGCGTCGCCACGGACAGCCGCGTGGTCGCCGCGGGCGACCTCTTCGTCGCCCTGAAGGGCGAGCGCTTCGACGGCCACGCGTTCGTGGAGGAGGCGCTGCGGCGCGGGGCGAGCGGGGCGCTCACCGCGCGGCGCGTCGAGGCCGGGATGCCGTTCTCGCAGGTGGTCGTGGAGGACACGCGCCTCGCCCTCGGCCGGCTCGCCGCGGCGTGGCGCGACCGCTTCGCGATCCCGCTCGTCGCGCTCACCGGCAGCAACGGCAAGACGACGGTGAAGGAGATGCTCGGCGCGATCCTCGCGAGGCACTGCGGCTCGCGCGAGGCGGTGCTCGCGACGGCGGGCAACCTCAACAACGACATCGGCATGCCGCTCACGCTGCTCGGGCTGCGCGAGCGCCATCGCTGCGCCGTGATCGAGATGGGGATGAACCACGCGGGCGAGATCGACTACCTCACCCGGATCGCGCGCCCCACCGTGGCGCTGGTGAACAACGCGCAGCGCGCGCACGTGGGCATCCTCGGCAGCGTCGAGGCCGTCGCGCGCGCCAAGGGGGAGATCTACGCGGGCCTCGGCCCCGACGGCGTGGCGGTCGTGAACGCCGACGACGCCTTCGCGCCGTACTGGGTCTCGCTCAACGCCGGGCGGCGCGTGCTCACGTTCGGGCTGGCGGCGGGCGCCGACGTGCGCGCGGCGCGCGAGGGCGCGGCCTGGCGCTTCGCCACGCCCGCGGGCTCGTTCGCGGCGACGCTGCGCGTGGCGGGCGTGCACAACGTGCGCAATGCGCTGGCCGCGTGCGCGGCGGGCCATGCGCTCGGCGTCCCGGCCGAGGAGATGGGCGCGGCGCTCGCCTCCTTCGCCGGCGTTCCCGGGCGGCTCGAGCGGCGCCGCGGCGCGGCGGGCGGCGCGGTGATCGACGACACGTACAACGCGAACCCGGAGTCGATGATGGCGGCGGTGGAGGTGCTCGCCGCCGAGCCGGGCCGGCGCGTGCTCGTGATGGGCGACATGGGCGAGCTGGGCGCGGCGAGCGCCGCCCTGCACGCCGAGGTGGGACAGGGCGCGCGCCGCGCGGGCCTCGACGCGCTGCTCGCGCTCGGGGCCGACAGCCGCGAGGCGGTGCGCGCCTTCGGGCCGGGCGCGCGCCATTTCGGGGACCTCGACGCGCTCGTGGAGGCGGCGCGGGCGGAATCGGCCGCGGGCGCGACGCTCCTCGTGAAGGGCTCGCGGTTCATGCGGATGGAGCGGGTGGTCGCGGCCCTCGCCCCGGAAGGGCGCGCCCATGCTCTATGAGGCCGCGCAGTGGCTCGCCCAGGACGTGCGCACGTTCAACGTGCTCACCTACATCACCCTGCGCGTGGTGCTCGCGGCGCTCACGGCCCTCGCGATCTCGTTCATCGTGGGCCCCGCCATGATCCGCAAGCTCGCCGCCTACAAGATCGGCCAGGCGGTGCGCGACGACGGGCCCGCGACGCACCTCGCCAAGAGCGGCACGCCGACCATGGGCGGAGCGCTGATCCTGGTCGCCGTGGCGGTCACGACGCTGCTGTGGGCGGACCTCTCGAACCGCTACGTGTGGCTGTGCCTCGCCACGACGCTCGGCTTCGGCGCCGTGGGCTGGGTCGACGATTGGCGCAAGGTCGTGCACCGCAACCCCAGAGGTCTTTCGGCGCGCGCGAAGTTCGGGTGGCAGTCGGCGATCGCGGGGGTGGCGGTGTGGCTGCTCGCCTACAACGCGAAGCTGCCGCAGCAGACCGAGCTCATCGTCCCCTTCTTCAAGACCGTCGCGATCCCGCTGGGCACCGTGGGCTTCGTGATCCTCGGCTACTTCGTGGTGGTCGGCACGTCGAACGCGGTGAACCTCACCGACGGCCTCGACGGGCTCGCCATCATGCCCACGGTGATGATCGCGTCCGCCCTCGCCGTGTTCGCCTACGTGACGGGCAACGCGGTGTTCGCGAAGTACCTGGGTTTCCCGCTCATCCACGGCGCGGGCGAGCTCGCCGTCTTCTGCGGCGCGATGGCCGGCGCGGGGCTCGCCTTCCTGTGGTTCAACGCCTATCCGGCCGAGGTGTTCATGGGCGACGTGGGGGCGCTCGCGCTGGGCGCGGCGCTCGGCATGGTGGCCCTGGTCGTCCGGCAGGAGATCGTGCTGCTCATCATGGGCGGCGTCTTCGTCGTGGAGACGCTCTCCGTGATCATCCAGGTGGCGAGCTTCAAGCTCACGGGGCGCCGCGTCTTCCGCATGGCGCCGCTGCACCACCACTACGAGCTCAAGGGCTGGAAGGAGAACCAGGTCGTGGTGCGGTTCTGGATCATCACGATGATGCTGGTGCTGTTCGGGTTGTCGACTCTCAAGCTGCGGTAGCGCGAGGCGCGGAAAGGAGATGGACGATGAATGGCAAGGCCGCAACGTCCTCGTTCTTGGGCTGGGTGAAACGGGACTGTCGTGCGTACGCTGGCTCGCGCGGCATGGCGCGCGCCTCGTTGCTGCCGATACGCGAGCGGCGCCTCCGGCCCTGGGAGCGGTCCGTGCGGAGCATCCGCAGCTTCGCGTCGTCCTTGGACCTCTCGACGAAGCGCTCCTGGCAGGCGTGGACACGGTCGTTGCGAGTCCGGGCATTGCGCTTCGAGAACCGGTCCTGCGAGCGGCGGCTGCGCGCGGGATCGAAGTGGCCGGCGATGTCGAGGTATTCGCCCGCGCGCTTGCGCGCGGCGGGAAGGGCGTACGCGTGCTCGGAGTGACCGGCACCAACGGCAAGTCCACCGTGACGGCGCTCGCGGCGGCGATGGCGCGCGCGGCGGGTCTCGACGCGCCGGCGATCGGCAACATCGGGGTGCCGGTGCTCGAGGCGCTCGGGCGCGCGGAGGCGCAGGGCTTCCCGGACCTGTACGTGGTGGAGCTCTCGAGCTACCAGCTGGAGACCACGTCTTCGCTCGCGCTCGACGCGGCCACGGTCCTCAACGTGACGCAGGACCACCTGGATCGCTACGACACGCTCGCGGACTACGCGCGCGCGAAGGAGCGCATCTTCCGGCATTGCGCGCGCCGGGTGGTGAACCGCGACGACCCGTGGAGCTCGCGCATGGCCGATCCGGCGTCCTGGTCGTTCGGCCTCGGCGAGCCGCGGGGCGACGGAGAGTGGGGCCTGGACGCCGGGACGCGCACGCTGCGCCGCGGCACGCGCGCGCTGCTGCGCGTCGACGAGATGGGCATGACGGGGCTGCACAACGTCGCCAACGGTCTCGCGGCGCACGCGCTCGCCACGGCGGCGGGCCTCGCGCCCGAGCCTCTCGCTCGCGCGCTCGCCGAATTCAAGGGGCTGCCGCACCGCGTGCAGCCCGTGGCGGAGGCCCGCGGCGTGCGCTTCTACGACGACTCGAAGGGCACGAACGTGGGCGCGGCCGTGGCGGCGCTCGAGGGATTCGACGTCCCGGTGGTGCTCATCGCCGGCGGCGAGGGCAAGGGACAGGACTTCGCTCCGCTCGCGCCGGCCGTGAAGGCGCACGCGCGCGCCGTGGTGCTGATCGGGCGCGACGCCGGGATCCTCGCCGCCGCGCTCGCGCCCGCGGGCGTGCCGATCGCGCGCGCGGCGACGATGGAGGAGGCGGTCGCGGCCGCGTTCGCGGCCGCCCGCGAGGGCGACGCGGTGCTGCTCTCGCCCGCGTGCGCGAGCTTCGACATGTTCCGCGGCTATGGCCACCGCGGCGAGGTCTTCGCCGCCGCGGCGCGTGCGCTGGGGACAGGTCACGGCTCGACGCCGGATGTGCCCTGTCCGCCGGGGAGGGGCTGATGCTCTACAACCCGGCGCGCCGCGAATCGAGCCTCGACCCGGGCCTCGTGTGGTCCGCGGTGCTGCTCGGCGCGATCGGCCTGGTGATGGTCTACTCGGCCTCCGTCGCCATGGCGGGAGCCGAGAAGTTCACCGGGTACCGCTCGAGCTATTTCCTGGTGCGCCACGCGACGTACCTCGCCGCGGGCCTCGCGCTCGCGGCCGCCTTCTTCCGCGTGCCGCTCTGGCTGTGGCAGAAGGCGGCGCCGTGGCTGTTCCTCGCGGGGACCCTGGTGCTCCTCGCGGTGCTCGTGCCGGGGCTCGGCCGCGAGGTGAACGGCAGCCGGCGCTGGATCCCCCTCGGGTTCGCCACCTTCCAGCCCTCCGAGGTGATGAAGCTGCTGGTGGTGCTCTACGCGGCCGACTACACGGTGCGCAAGGCCGCCTTCATGGACGACTTCCGCAAGGGGTTCCTGCCGATGTTCGGCGTGATGACCCTCATCGCGGCGCTCCTGCTGCGCGAGCCCGATTTCGGGGCGCTGGTCGTGGTGACGGCGATCGCCATGGCGGTGCTCTTCCTCGGCGGGCTCGACTGGCGCCTGTTCGCGGGCCTCGCGCTGCTGCTCTCGGTCGCGTTCGCCGCCCTCATCGTGTCCTCGCCGTACCGGCTGCAGCGCATCCTCGGCTTCATGGACCCGTGGTCCGATGCGTTCGGCCAGGGCTACCAGCTGTCGCACTCGCTCATCGCCTTCGGCCGCGGCGAGTGGTTCGGCGTGGGGCTGGGGGCGAGCGTGGAGAAGCTCTTCTACCTGCCCGAGGCGCACACCGACTTCCTCCTCGCGGTGATCGCCGAGGAGCTCGGGTTCGCGGGCGTGGCCACCGTGATCGCGCTCTTCCTGCTCCTCGTGCACCGGGCCTTCGCCGTGGGGCGCCAGGCGGCGAGCCTCGAGCGCTACTTCGCCGCGCTGGTCGCGCAGGGCATCGGCGTGTGGCTCGCCGTGCAGGCGTTCATCAACATGGGCGTGAACATGGGGCTGCTGCCCACCAAGGGGCTCACGCTGCCGCTGCTCTCGTTCGGGGGCACGGGCATCGTCGTGAACTGCGTCGCGCTCGCCATCCTGCTGCGCATCGACTGGGAGAACCGGTACCTCATGCGCGGAGGATCGCTGTGAGCCGCACGATCCTCATCATGGCGGCCGGCACCGGGGGCCACGTCTTCCCGGGGCTCGCCATCGCGAAGGAGCTCGCCGCGCGCGGATGGAGCGTGCACTGGATGGGCACGCCCTCGGGGATGGAGAACCGCCTCGTCGGCGAGGCGGGCTACCCGATGGTGCGCGTGAGCATGAGCGGCGTGCGCGGCAAGGGGCCGCTCGCCTGGCTGGTGCTGCCCCTGCGGCTGCTCGTCGCCTTCTGGCAGTCCACCGCGGCGATCTTCCGCATCCGCCCGGACGTCGTGCTCTCGCTGGGCGGCTACGTCGCGTTTCCGGGCGGCATGATGGCCGCGCTCTGGGGCAAGCCCCTGGTGGTGCACGAGCCCGGTGCGGTGGCGGGCCTCGCGAACCGGGTGCTCGCGCCGCTCGCCGACCGCGTGATCGTCGGCATGGAGGGCGCCTTCGCGCGCCCGGCGCCGCAGCGCTGGGCCGAGGCCCTCCCGAAGCCGCGGCGCGTCGCCTGGCTCGGCACGCCGGTGCGCGAGGAGATCTGCGCGCTTCCCCCGCCGCGCGAGCGCTACGCCGGGCGCGAGGGGCCGCTGAGGCTGCTCGTCGTGGGCGGAAGCCTGGGCGCGCAGACGATGAACGACCTCGTGCTCGCCGCCCTCGCGACGATGCCGGCGCAGGCGCGGCCGCAGGTCGTGCACCAGGCGGGCGAGAAGCTGCACGCGGGGCTGCGGGAGGCCTACGCAGCCGCGGGCGTCGCGGGCGAGGTGCTCCCCTTCATCGGGGACATGGCGGCGCGCTACGCGTGGTGCGACGTGCTGGTGTGCCGCTCGGGCGCGATCACGGTCGCCGAGATCACCGCCGCGGGGATCGCCGCGATCCTCTTCCCGCTGCCCTGGTTCGTGACCGACGAGCAGGCGGCCAACGCCGCCTTCCTCGCCGAGCGCGGCGCGGGCGTGGCCCTCGCCCAGCTCGAGACGACGCCGGCCTCGCTCGCGGGGCTGCTCGCGGGGCTCACGCGCGAGCGCCTCGCCCCCATGGCGGAGAAGGCCCGCGCCCTGGGAAAGCGCGACGCGACGCACGCGTGCGCGCAACTCTGCGAGGAGCTCGCCCGTGCGGCATAAGGTGAAGTGCATCCACCTCGTGGGCATCGGCGGCTCGGGCATGTCGGGCATCGCCGAGGTGCTCGCGAACCTCGGGTACGCGGTCACCGGCTCCGACATCGCGGAGAGCGCCGCCGTGCGCCGGCTTCGCGACCTCGGCATCCGCGTCGCGATCGGGCACGCGGCCGGCAACGTCGAGTCGGCCGACGCGGTCGTCGTTTCCTCGGCCGTGGCGCCCGACAATCCCGAGGTCGCGCGCGCCCGCGAGGCCCACATCCCGGTCGTGCCGCGCGCGATGATGCTCGCCGAGCTCATGCGGTTCAAGCAGGGCATCGCCATCGCCGGCACCCACGGCAAGACCACGACCACGTCGCTGGTGGCCGCGGTGCTCGCCGAGGCCGGCCTCGATCCCACCTGCGTGATCGGCGGGAGGCTCAACTCGATCGGCACCAACGCGCGCCTGGGCAAGGGCGACTTCCTCGTCGCCGAGGCCGACGAGTCGGACGCCTCGTTCCTCTACCTGCAGCCGGTCATCTCCGTGGTCACCAACATCGACGCCGACCACATGGAGACCTACGGGCAGGACTTCGACAGGCTCAAGGCCACCTTCGTCGAGTTCCTGGGTCACCTCCCGTTCTACGGGCTCGCGGTGCTGTGCAAGGACGACCCGCACGCGCGCTCGATCATGGGCGCGGTCGCCCGCCCGATGCTCACCTACGGCATGGCGAGCGACGCGGACCTGCGCGCCGAGGACGTACGCTGGGACGAGGGGCGCATGCGGTTCCGCGCGGTGAGCTACGTGAACCATTTCGCGCCGCTCGAGATCCTGCTCAACCTCCCGGGCGAGCACAACGTGCTGAACGCGCTCGCCGCCATCGCGGTGGCGCGCGAAGTGGGCGCGCCCGAGGCGGCGATCGCGAAGGGGCTCGCGGAATTCACCGGCGTGGCGCGCCGCTTCCAGCGCTACGGCGAGGTGGCGCTCGCGGGCGGGGGCTCCTTCGCGCTCGTGGACGACTACGGCCACCATCCCGCCGAGATGGCCGCCACCCTCGCGGCGGTGCGCGGCGCCTTCCCGGGGCGGCGCATCGTGCTCGCCTTCCAGCCGCACCGCTTCACGCGCACGCGCGACCTGTTCGAGGACTTCGTGCGCGTGCTCTCGACCGTGGACGAGCTGGTGCTCGCCGACGTCTATCCCGCGGGCGAGGCGCCGATCGTGGCCGCCGACGGCCGCTCGCTCGCGCGCGCCGTGCGCGTCGCGGGCCGCGTCGAGCCGGTCTTCGTGGAGAGCGTGGCGCAGATGCGCGACGCGGTGCTCTCGCGGCTGCGCGACGGCGACGTGGTCGTGACCATGGGCGCGGGCTCGATCGGCGGCCTCGCCCCCGAGCTCGCCGTCCCCGGCGCACCCGCGAAGGCGGTGCGGGGCTGATGGCGATGGACATGAGCGACGCCTTCCTCATCGAGCACGGCCTGCGCGGCGAGCTCGGCCGCGACGAGCCCATGGCGAGGCACGTGAGCTGGCGTGCGGGCGGCCGCGCGCGCCTCTTCTACCGTCCCGCCGGCGTGGAGGACCTGCGCGCGTTCCTGCGCGCGTTCCCCGCGCCACAGCCGGTGCTCTTCGTGGGCCTCGGCAGCAACCTCCTGGTTCGCGACGGCGGCTTCGACGGCGCGGTCGTGCTCACGCACCACGCGCTCGCGGGAATCCGGATCGAAGGCGAAGGCCTCGCCTCGATCTACGCGGCCGCCGGGGTGCCCGCGCCGCATCTCGCCCGCTTCGTGGCGAAGCACGGGGGCGGCGGCGCCGAATGGATGGCGGGAGTGCCGGGCACCGTGGGCGGCGCGCTCGCGATGAACGCGGGGTGCTACGGCGGCGAGACCTGGAGCCACGTCGTCGCCGTGGACACCGTCGACCGCGGCGGCGGCCTGCACCGGCGCGGGAAGGCCGACTACGAGGTGGGATACCGGCACGTCGCTTCGCGCGCCGGCGCCGAGGAGTGGTTCCTCGGGGGGCTCTTCGCCTTCGAGCGCGGCGACGAGGCGCGCGCGATGCGGCGCATGCGCGACCTGCTCGCCCGCCGCGTGGCCACCCAGCCGCTGAACGTGCCGAACGCCGGGAGCGTCTTCCGCAACCCGCCGGGCGACCACGCCGCCCGGCTCATCGAGTCGTGCGGCCTCAAGGGGTTCGCGGTGGGCGGCGCCGAGGTCTCGACGAAACACGCCAACTTCATCGTGAACGCGGGCGGGGCGAGCGCCTCCGACATCGAGCGCGTGATCGAGCGCGTCGAGAGCGTGGTCCTCGAGCGCACCGGCGTCCGGCTCGTGCGCGAGGTCCGCATCGTGGGAGAGCCGCGATGATCGCCGGCAAGGTCGCCGTGCTGATGGGCGGGCCGTCGGCCGAGCGCGAGATCTCCCTCATCTCGGGCAAGGCGGTGCTCGCGGCGCTGCGCGGCGAGGGCGTGGACGCGCACGCCTTCGATCCCGCGGAGCGCGAGCTCTTCGACCTCAAGCGCGAAGGCTACGCGCGCGCGTTCATCGCGCTGCACGGCCGCTTCGGCGAGGACGGCACCGTGCAGGGCGCCCTCGAGGCGATGCGCATCCCCTACACGGGAAGCGGCGTGATGGCCTCCGCGCTCGCCATGGACAAATGGCGCACCAAGCTCGTGTGGCAGTCCTCGGGCATTCCGACGCCGCGCTACGCCATGGTGGAGCGCGCGACCTCGTGGGACGCGGTGGCGCGCGAGCTCGGGCTTCCCCTCGTCGTGAAGCCCTCGCGCGAGGGCTCGACCCTCGGCCTCACGAAGGTCGCCGAGGCGCGCGACCTTCCGGCCGCCTACGAGCTCGCCGCCCGCTACGACGACCTCGTCCTCGCCGAGGAGTTCGTGGCGGGCCGGGAGCTCACCGCCTCGATCCTCGGGGAGACGGCGCTGCCCCTCGTGCGCATCGAGGCGCCGCAGGGCAACTACGACTACAAGCACAAGTACTTCACCGACGAGACGAAGTACTACTGCCCCGCGGGCATCGACGCGAAGCTCGAGGAGGCGATCCGCGCCGTGGCGCTGCGCTCCTTCCGCATGCTGGGCTGCCGCGGCTGGGGTCGCGCGGACCTGATCCTCAGGCCCGACGGCAGCTTCTCCTTCCTCGAGATGAACACCTCGCCGGGGATGACGGGGCACAGCCTCGTGCCCATCGCCGCAAGGGCGGCGGGCATGAGCTACGCGCAGCTGTGCATGAAGGTGCTCGAGCTCGCGGGCCTCGATTCCAGGAGGGCGCCGTGAGCGCGGGCCCCGGGCTGCGGATCCTGCCCGCGCTTTCCGCGCTCGCCGTGGCCGGGGCGCTCGCGGCCGGCGGGTGGTACGGCTACCGGGAGCTCGCCGCCCGTCCCATCGCCCGCGTCGAGTTCGAGGGCGACATCGCGCGCATCGCTCCCGCGGATCTCGAGGCGTTCGCGCGGACCCTGCGCGGCGTTCCCGCCGGGAGCGTCTCGCTCGCCGCGGTGCGCGCGGCCGCGCGGTCCATCCCCTGGGTGCGCGACGCTTCCGTCCGGCGGCGCTTCCCCGACGGGCTCGACGTGAGCCTCGAGGCCTACGACGCGCTCGCGCGCTGGGGCGCAGACGCGCTGGTGAGCAGCCGCGGAGAGGTGTTCCGCGCGCCTTACACCGGGGCGCTTCCCCGCTTCCAGGGACCCGAGGGCTCCGCGGCCGCGATGGCCGAGGAGTACCCCGTGATCGCCAAGACGCTCGCGCCGCTCGCGAGCCCCGTGGCCGAGGTGCACCTGTCGGAGCGCGGCGCGTGGCAGGTGGTCCTCGCCTCGGGCCTCGTGCTCGAGCTGGGCCGCGGCGACATCGCCCCGCGCCTCGCGCGCTTCGCGGCGGCCTGGCCGGGACTCGCCGCGCGCGGCGTCGAGACCCGCCACGCCGACCTGCGCTACGCGAACGGCTTCGCGATCCGCCGCGTGGCCGACGCGCGCCCGGCCGCGGGCCCCGCCCCGGCGAAGGCCGCGCCCTCCGAAAAACCGCACCCCAAACCGACCGCGAAGAAGAAGAAATGATCCCGACCCGCCCCCGAGACAACCGCAACCTCCTCGTGGCCCTCGACGTGGGCACCTCGAAGATCGTGACGCTGGTGGCCGAGATCACGCCCGAGGACACCCTGAGCCTCATCGGCATGGGCAGCCATCCCTCGAGGGGCCTCAAGAAGGGCGTGGTGGTGAACATCGAGTCCACCGTGAACGCGATCCAGCGCTCCCTCGAGGAGGCCGAGCTCATGGCCGACGCGAAGATCCGCGACGTGATCACGGGCATCGCCGGGAGCCACATCAAGAGCTTCAACTCCCACGGCATGGTGGCGATCAAGGACAAGGAGGTCTCGCAGTACGACATCGACCGCGTGATCGAGACCGCGCGCGCCGTGAACATCCCCATGGAGCAGCAGGTGCTCCACATCCTCGAGCAGGAATTCATCATCGACGGGCAGGGGGGCGTGCGCCAGCCGCTCGGCATGAGCGGCATGCGCCTCGAGGTGAAAGTGCACATCGTGACCGGCGCGGTCTCGGCGGCGCAGAACATCATGAAGTGCGTCCGGCGCTGCGGCCTCGAGGTGCGCGACCTGATGCTCCAGCCGCTCGCCTCCGCGGACGCCGTGCTGCTCGAAGACGAGCGCGACCTGGGCGTGTGCCTGGTCGACATCGGCGGGGGAACCACCGACATGGCGGTCTTCACCGACGGGGCGATCAAGCACACCTCGGTGATCCCCATCGCGGGCGACCAGATCACCAACGACATCGCGATGGCGCTCAGGACGCCGACGCGCGACGCCGAGGACCTCAAGATCGCCCACGGCGTGGCGCTGCGCCAGCTCGCGAGCTCGACCGAGATGATCGAGGTGCCGGGCGTGGGCGACCGCGGGCCGCGGGAGCTCTCGCGCCAGACGCTCGCCGAGGTGATCGAGCCGCGCGTCGAGGAGCTCTACTCGCTCATCCAGCGCGAGCTGCGCTCCTCGGGCCTGGAGGAGCTGCTCTCCTCGGGAATCGTGGTCACCGGGGGATCGGCGCTGATGAAGGGCATGGTCGAGCTCGGCGAGGAGGTCTTCCACATGCCGGTGCGCGTGGGCGTGCCGAACTACGAGGGGCCTCTCGCCGAGGTGGTGCGCAATCCCCGCTATTCGACGGGAATGGGGCTGCTCATGGCCGGGCTCGAGCAGGTGAAGCGCGATCGCCACGCGCGCATCCAGGGCGCCGGCTTCAAGGAGGTCCTCGAAAGGATGAAGGGCTGGTTCAAGGGAAACTTCTAGGCGCCGCGAGGCGCCCGGGGTTGGACGGCAGGCGAAGCGAGACAACAAAAGGAGACGACGATGATCGAGTTGCTGGAAAGCCAATCGCCCGAGGCGGTGATCAAGGTGGTGGGCGTGGGCGGCTGCGGCGGCAACGCCGTGGACCACATGATCAACAACGGCGTGCAGGGCGTGGAGTTCATCTCGATGAACACCGACTCGCAGGCGCTGAAGAGGAACCTCGCGAGGACCACGCTGCAGCTGGGCGCGGGCGTGACCAAGGGCCTGGGCGCGGGCGCCAATCCCGAGGTCGGGCGGCTCGCCGCGGAGGAAGACCGGGAGCGCATCACCGAGCTGGTGACCGGCGCCGACATGCTCTTCATCACGGCCGGCATGGGCGGCGGCACCGGCACGGGCGCCGCGCCCGTGGTGGCCGAGATCGCGCGCGAGATGGGCATCCTCACGGTGGCCGTCGTCACCAAGCCCTTCGCCTTCGAGGGCAAGCGCCAAAAGGTGGCCGCGGTGGGCATCGACCAGCTCAAGCAGCACGTCGACTCCCTCATCATCATCCCGAACGACCGCCTCATGCAGGTGCTGGGCGAGGACGTCACCTACGAGGACGCGTTCCGCGCCTCCAACGACGTGCTGAACGGCGCCGTGGCCGGCATCGCCGAGGTCATCAACTGCCCGGGCCTGGTGAACGTGGACTTCGCCGACGTGCGCACCGTCATGAGCGAGAACGGCGTGGCGATGATGGGCTCGGCGACCGCCTCGGGGCCGGAGCGCGCGCAGATGGCCGCGGAGCAGGCGGTGCACTCGCCGCTGCTCGAGGACATCCACCTCGCGGGCGCGCGCGGCGTGCTGGTGAACATCACCGCCGGCCACTCGATGAAGCTCAAGGAGGTGCACGAGGTGATGAACACGATCCGCTCGTTCACCGCCGAGGACGCGACCGTGATCTACGGCAGCGTGATCGAGGAGGCGATCGGGGACGCGCTGCGCGTGACCATCGTGGCCACGGGCCTCGGCGGCGCGGCGGCGCTGCGCCAGCCCGTGATGCAGGTGGTGGCGCGCACCGGCACCGACGACGCGGGCGGCGTGAACTACGAGGAGCTCGACCAGCCGACCGCGATCCGGCGCCGGCGC
>Ga0187776_10000108_pt1 | contig 40718 bp, 37 predicted proteins | sample 0216_BV02_MP12_2_FD_132426 | JGI IMG/M metagenome (GOLD analysis project Ga0187776, IMG submission 132426) | Tropical peat soil microbial communities from peatlands in Department of Meta, Colombia - 0216_BV02_MP12_20_MG | ecosystem: Environmental > Terrestrial > Soil > Wetlands > Peat | place...
GACCTATGCGTATGCCGATTCGGTGTTTGTGTTTGACCATTACGATCTGCATGAATTGCGGCGCGCAGTGGTAGACCACCTCGCCGGAATGCGGGAAATGCCACGACAGGAGAACAATCAGGATAATCTGCTGTGAGGGAGGTTGCTGATCGGGTAAGTGTAGACCGGGTGATTTCTGATCTAGAGGTGATTGAATATCGAGCGAGGTGTCAAGATTCAGAAGATCAAATACCCCACCCTAGCCAAAGGACGGCTAAGATGGGGCACCCTCAAGTTCCTTCTATTTTCTAGACTCCGATCACGGCGACCAGCTCTTGGACGGCGTCGGCACTCTTTTTGAGGGCGGCTGACTCGGCCGGGGTTAGTTTGATCTCGATGATCTGCTCCACTCCCCTGGCGCCAAGCTTCACCGGCACACCCACAAATAAGCCGTGAATGCCGTATTCGCCATCCAGGTGCACGGCACAAGGCAAAATCTTCTTCTTGTCTTTGAGAATTGCCTCCACCATTTCGGTGAATGCCGCTGAGGGGGCGTAATAGGCGCTGCCGGTCTTCAGATATTTGACGATCTCGGCGCCGCCATCGCGCGTGCGCTGTACCAGGCGATCGATGGTTGTCTGGTCCATCAGCTCAGTGATGGGGATGCCTGCCACCGTGGAATAACGCGGCAAGGGGACCATGGTGTCGCCATGCCCGCCCAACACAAACGCGGTCACGTTTTCTACGCTGACGTCTAATTCCTGGGCGATAAAGGTGCGGAAGCGCGCTGAATCCAGCACGCCGGCCATGCCGATCACACGCTCACGGGGAAAACCACTCATCCTGTGGGCCGCCTGCGCCATCGCGTCCAGGGGATTGGAAACCACGATCAGGATGGAATTGGGCGAGTACTCGACAACCTTGCCTACCACGTCCTTCATGATCTTGTGGTTGATATTCAGCAGATCGTCGCGGCTCATACCCGGTTTTCGCGGGACACCTGCAGTGATCACCACCACGTCGGAGTCGGCGGTATCGGCATAATTCTGGGTGCCCAGCACGTGGGAGTCGCGCTTCTCGATGGGCATGGCTTCCAGCAGGTCGAGTCCCTTGCCTTGCGGAATTCCGTCCAGGATATCGACCAGAACTACATCGGCGAGCTCTTTGGCTGCGATCCAGTGAGCGCCGGTTGCGCCCACATTTCCCGATCCTACGATGGTTACCTTTTTACGCATAGTTTTGAGTCCTCTTCACATGAAGTACGCTGGCACAGCGCTGCGTGCCAAAGGACAATCCCTGAGGGTGCCCCATCCTAGCGGTTGTTTGGCCAGGATGGGCAGTTAGAATTCGTCAGTCTGCTGCCACCAGGCTTGGCGCTTCCATGTTCTTGATAATGTAATCCGCGAACTCGCTGGTCTTGACCTTGGTGGCTCCCTCCATCAACCGGTGGAAGTCGTAGGTGACTTTTTTCTGCTCAATGGTCTTGCGGATTCCATCTTCTACCAGCCGAGCAGCTTCCTTCCAGCCCAGATATTCGAACATCATCGCGCCCGAGAGCATGACCGAGCCGGGATTGATGACGTCTGTGTCTGCGTATTTGGGAGCTGTTCCGTGAGTGGCTTCGAACATGGCATAGCCGTCGCCGATATTCGCACCTGGCGCGATGCCCAGACCGCCAATCTGCGCGGCGCATGCGTCTGAAATGTAATCGCCATTCAGGTTAGGCGTGGCCAGAACACTGTACTCGTCGGCCCGGGTCACCACTTGTTGGAAGATGGAGTCGGCAATACGGTCATTGACCATCAGCTTGCTCTTCCAGGCGCCATGGCCATGGCTGACGTAGATCGAATCCAGCACTCCTCTAACTTCGGCATAAACGGCCTCGCGGAAGTCGGGAGTTGCGAACTCCAGTCCTGGCTCAACCAGATTGGCGTTTTGCTCGACAGTCAGGCTGGGATTGCGATCTTTGTTATCGATGATCCAGCTCTCGCGTTCGGTCACCACCTGATCACGGAATTCCTCTGTCGCCAGTTCGTATCCCCACTCGCGGAAAGCACCCTCGGTGAACTTCTGGATATTGCCCTTGTGCACCAGGGTTACAGACTTGCGGCCGTTTTCCAATGCATAGAGGATGGCCTTGCGTACCAGGCGCTTGGTGCCGGTGATGGAGATCGGTTTGATGCCAATTCCTGAATCTTCGCGAATCTTCTTGCCGGTGCCCTTCAGCATCTCGTTATTCAGGAAGTCGATGAGCTTCTTCACTTCCGGCGTGCCTTGCTTCCATTCGATACCGGCATAGACATCTTCGGTGTTCTCACGAAAGATGACTACGTCCATGCGTTCTGGATGCTTGACCGGAGAGGGCGCGCCATACCACTTCACCGGGCGCCAGCAGGCATAGAGATCGAGGATCTGGCGCAGGGCCACGTTGAGCGAGCGAATTCCTCCTCCTACCGGCGTGGTCAGTGGGCCCTTGATGCCGATGCGGAACTCCTTCATGGCATCGATGCTGTCGTTGGGAAGCCAGTGGTTGAACTTGGCCATCGCTTTTTCGCCGGCAAAAATCTCGTACCACGCGACTCTGCGTTTGCCCTGGTAGGCCCTTTCGACCGCAGAATCGAACACGCGGACCGAAGCTTTCCAGATATCGCGGCCGGTTCCGTCCCCTTCGATGAAAGGAATAATCGGGTTATCGGGGATGTTGTACTCACCGTTGGCATAAGTGATGCGGGCGCCGTTGGCTGGCACCGCAAGACCGTTAAAGGAAACCGGCATCTACCACCTCCAAGAAATTTTGCAAGGACGGGGCATTATACGGAACCCGCGCACAGCGGCTGATGACGTCTATCACAAGTCCATGTGACAGCTGAACTGGGGATCAATGGAACTGCTGACCCTGACCGCCGCTGATTTAGGCTGATCCGTAAGTACAAGTTTTCAGGGAAGTTGCACATCTGCGTGCCGCTTCCATGATACCTCAAATTCTGGATAGCGAGATTCTGTTGCCGGCTGAAATTCGAACGCTCGGCGAGGGGATATACTGGATCAGAATGCGCGCGAAGCTGAAGTCGATGGTGCTGCCGGTAATCGCTGTGATCATGTTTGCGGCGCCGATGGCTGCGACTTCTTCGCCCTCTCCCGCAATAAGGAGCAGAACGAGTTTGTCGCTCGGGTCCAATCCCGCCATTGCAGGCCTACAATGTGAGCGCCCTCGCAGTCATCCGCTGGATACGATGCTAGTAGTGCTGGGGAACGTGGCTTTCCTTGGGTATGCGTGGACGGCGGGGAACAAAGCCGGCAAAAATCAATGTAGCACTCGGTCGTAGATCTCCCGAACTGCGGCAAGCGTTTCCTTCAATTCGGTCTCCAGTCCTACCGGAAAATTGCGACGCAAAATCCTGGCGCTTAAGTTCTCTGTGTTTTGCAATGAGTTCTCGGAAATCGGCAAGGTCTTCTGAGCCCGCCCGCTCACCAGGCGCACAACGTGCTCGACGGCGCGATAGAGCTCAGCTGCTCGCGCCAACCGCTCACCATCCTCGGATCCGAGCAAACCGCTCGCGAGCATCCGGCCAATGCGTTCGTGCATATTTCCGGGTGAACTCGGCAGATGATGGCGAACCTCGTAATACCCGAGAACGAACTCGATGTCGTAGAGTCCACCCGCCCCGGTTTTGAGATTGAGTTGGCCGGGCAACACCTCCGACTGTTCCAGGCGCACACGCATGTCGCGCAACTCCGAACAAAATTTTCTTTCCTTCGCAAATCGATTGCGTAACTGCTGGATTGAGCGCAGCGCACGAATAGCAACTTTTTCGCTTCCGGCCACAAAACGGAGCTTGTTATAGCTGAGCGCTTCCCAGGGTTGAGCTTCAGCCTGGAAATAGGCGGACAGCTGGGTCGGGGTGACGGTGAGTTCCCCTTCCCCACCCCGCGGACGCAGGCGCGCATCCACTGGAAAAGCAGTGCCCTCCTGCGTGTACGCGGAGAGAGCATCCATGAGGAGTTCAGCGGTGTGATTAGCGGTGCGCAAGCTGAGCTTAGCATCGCGCACGAAAAGCAGATCGGCATCGGAGAGGAGGTCAAATTCATTTGTGCCCAGTCGCCCCAGAGCCAGCACTGCGAACCCTGCCGGCTTATCGCTAAGCGCGAAAGCGGCCTGGATCGCTTCCTCAGCGGCGGCGCTGTTGTCGGCGAGTGAGTGATAAACATTGCGGCCTGCAACCACATCGCGGGCGCCGGAAACCAGAATCCGATGCCGGTACTGCCGCCGAAGCAAGGCCAGTCGTTGGTCCTCCGCTACCGCCTCTGAAGCCAAGAAATCAGCGAAGGCGCTAGCTCTGGCTCCCGAACCTGACGATGTGGAATCGGGGAAGCTGAGTCCATTACCGTCCGGCGAGGGCTGGCCTTCCGGACCCATATCGGTTAATGCGGAGATCTCCTCCGGATGCCGGATCAACGTGTCCGTGAGCAGCTCGCTGACCCCGAAGATGCACAAGGCGCGCTCAAGGGCGGAAGCATTGGTGACTACCGCCGCGTATCGCTCTGAACTGGTGAAAGCCGAGCTGAGGAAGCGGAACAGAGCGCGATGGACCTGTGGCGGAAGATCGCGGCGGCCGGCAATCTCGTAAAGTGGTGGCGAATCGGTCGCGAGCCGCTCCAGAATCTGGCGCTCGGAATGGTCCTGTCCAATTTCAAACAGAGTGTCGCGCAAGCGAAATTCTGTTGTCCCGTGGTCCTCCAGACGGTGCCGCTGTTGATGGTGAATGATCCGGTCATAGATCTCAGCCACACGTTCCATGCGTTCGCGCAATGCCTTGACAACGTGGTTGCCGGTTTGTGTGGGGTCGCTGCCGAGAGAGCGTGTCACAAACTGCAAGTCGTCCGCTTCCACCGGCAGGCGATGCAATTGCTGCCCATGCCGTAGCTGCAAGCGGTGTTCCACGCGGCGCAGGAATTCGTAGGCGGTGGTCAGCTGGTGAAAATCGCGGCCGCTGATGTGGCGTTTGTCGTGCAGCTTCTGCAGCGAGAAAAGCGTGCCGCCAGAGCGCAACCAGGGTTCCGGACCTCCATAGACGCGCTGCAGGCACTGCACCAGGAATTCGATGTCGCGAATCCCGCCGCGATCGAGCTTCACGTCAATCGTATCCTGCCCGGTAGCTATCGCCTGCCTCCGGCGAGTCTGGATCCGGTCGCGCGTTTCCAGGGCGGTTTCGATGGCCTCGAAGTTGATCTGTTCGGTGTACACGAATGGTTGCACCGTGCGCAGGAACCGCCGCGACAAGGGAACATCGCCAGCGGCGTGGCGGATCTTGATCAGAGCTTGCAATTCCCAGTCATGGGCCACCTCAGAGTAGTAGCGAATCGCCTCGCTGTAGGAAATCGCGGGCTCGCCTTCCCTTCCTCGCGGCCGGAGGCGGAGGTCAATGCGAAACACGGCGCCTTCGCTGGTCGCTCTGGAGAGCACCTCGGTGACTAATTGTGCCAGGCGTATGAAATACTCACGATTGGAAATGGAAACGGGCTCCTCGCCAGGCTCGCCATCGCCGTAAAGGAAGAGCAGGTCGATGTCGGAAGAATAATTGAGTTCGTTGCCACCGAGCTTGCCCAAAGCCAGAATCGAGAATGGCGTATCGATCAGGCGTCCATCCGGATCCAGCCGTTGCGGCTTGCCAAATCGCCGGCTGAGTTGCGATTCGACCTCGCGGAGGGCTTCATCCAGCAGAACATCCGCCAGGCTGGAAATCTCAGCCGTGGTCTCGGCCAGGGTAGCGATGCCCAGGACGTCGCGCAGCATGATGCGCACGTACTCACGACGCTTGAATCGCGCCAGCAGCATGGATAGGTCGGTCTCGAAGGAACGTGAACGGTAGCGGGCAAAACTCTCACGAAATTCTTCGGAGGAATGCGAGCGGTCGAGATTTTTCTCGCGAAGGAAGGCAGGAAAAAGGTCCTGGTTGCGAATCAGGGTCTCGCCCAGGAACTGGCTGTATTCAAAGACCGCCAGAGCATAGTGAATGAGTGGCGGATGCTTTTCCAGCAATCGGAAAAGCTCAGGTCCCGCGGCTTGGGTGAGTCGCTCGAACAGATTGAGAGCTGAATCGGGGTCAGGCGAATCGCTGAGCAGGGGTGGAATGGCTTGACGGATCGACAACGGCACTCGCTGCGCGATCAGGTTCAGATTCTGCCGAGCCCGTTCGGAATTGCGAAACGTAGCTGTGCTCAAGCCTTCTCGGTTCGATTGCGGACTCCGCATTCCTGAATGTTCTAGATTCGCCACTGCTGCGGAACCTTGGTCTTGCAAGCACTCTCGAAGGTCGATTTTCAGGATACCATGCAGGAATTTGGAGGTTTTGAGTGCACTCACAGGTGCCGATTGCGGAGGCGTTTGCCGGAAAGCCACCCATCTGAACAACGGAAGTCTGACTAGTAGATCTGCCGCGGGCCTGATTCCCTACTCTTGCTCTCCCAGCCGGCCGTACTCTTTCACCTCGCCATCGACGCTAACGGCCACGAACCGATTGCTCTCGACATCTTTGAACTGGACCACCCGATGCCCTGCCTGCGCGAGCTGACCCCAGCGACTCGGCTTTTCCGGATTCTGCTCGATGGCCACGAACTCACGTCCGCCCATGCGGAACGTCACGGTCCGCAAGCGCTGCGAGCTGGTGCGCTTCACAGGGATACTCTTGCCATCAATCTCGAGTCGGGCAGAGTTCATCATCTGGGTTGCGACGGAACGAACGAGGTCGTGGTCAATCGCGCTAGCTCGGCGCAAGAATCTCCTCAATCTGTTTCATATGATTCAGATCGTGGCCCGCAGCCAGGTTTACGATCTGGCGGATGCTCTCCTTGCCACGCTCGGAATGCATCCCGTACTGCTCCCACTGTTCCGGCGAAAACGATCTGTACAGAGCCAGGTTCGCCTGCCGCAGGCCGCGGTGCATTTCTAATGCAGGCTTGATCTGGGCATCGCGGTATCGGCGCGCCCACACATCCTGATCAAACGCCGGAATGGGCACGCCGTTCTTCTCCAGAATGATTCGGACTCGGTAAGCGATCACCAGTTCGGCTTCCGCCAGGTGCATAACGATTTCGGCAACTGACCAGCGCTCGGGAGAAGGGCGTCGATGCAGAATGTCGCTGCTTTTGCCTTGTACCACCCTAGCGAGCCTGTCGGCTGTAGCTTCGAGAACGACCAGGGGATCGGCGCCAGCGAGATGGCCCTGAATCCGCTGCATGTATTGTTGCGGGGTTTCGTTCACAATTCCTCCCAGGAATATCGCTTATATGGTTCAGAAGTCGACTCTCCAAATCTATCCGAATCTTGCTGCCTCGGGGAGGTATTTGGCGGGAGATGCGGGAGTCTCGACTAATGTGGGCGAAGGGCTCGATTGTCCTGGCCCCAGTGCCAAGGATTGATCACGAAAGGCAGCGGCTTACCGGGCAGTCGCCAGGTAACCCTTCTTGGCATGGACCTGCAGAGGAACACCCTCCGGCGCCGCCACTCTGACTTTAATGGTGTGCCATTGATTGTCTCGCGACACAGTCTCCGGGCGGTATCCCAGAACATATTGGCTCCGCAACTCCCAACTGATGTCGGCTGTGATCTGTGGGAGTTCTCGCAAGTGATCGAGAGTAACGCAGCGCCCCCCGGTGGCGCCGGTGATATCGGTTAGCAGGCGCTTCCCCGCCCACTCTTCCGGGGTCTTGAAGGTGCTATCGAAAATCCCTATGGCGTAGATTTCAACGTCGGCTTCCTGCACCAGTTGGCGGATCTCCTTCGCGCGATACCGGCTGTGATTGTCACCGCCATCGGAGATGATGAGCAAGGCGCGCCGCGAGTAGGTTGCCGAGCGCATTTTGGCCTCGGCAAGATAAATCGCGTCGAGCAGCGCGGTGTGGCCCGCGGGAGTGATCGACGCCAGCTTTTCCCGGATCGTGCCCACGGACTGGGTTGTATCTGCCAGCACCCGGGGGCGATCGGCAAAGGTGATCACAAAATAGTCGTCTTCCGGATTTGCAATTCGGAAGAACTCGCCAACAGCCTCGCGCACCGCGTCAATCTTGTTGCTCATGCTTTTGCTGACGTCGACAATCAGTCCCACGGATATGGGCGCGTCCTCGGTCGAAAAATAGCGGATTTTCTGCGGCTGTTCCTGCTCGTAGACCGAGAAATTTTGCAGCTCGAGATCCATGACCGGACGATTGGCAGCGTCAGTCACAGTTACCGGCACCAGCACCAGATTCACATCAATTTGCAAGGGCCTGAGACGCGCCGGGAAAGATCCGGTACCAGAGGCATTGGGAAAATTCGATGCGAGGGGACGCTCTGGCGGATCTATAGGTACTTCATCCGTCGATTGGGCGAAGGAATCAGGTGCAAGTTTGAAAAACACCAGAGTGATACCAAGAAATAACAGCGCTGAGCGAAGCACGATGTGAAGCCCCACGCGAGATTCCACAGTGACACCAGGAAGAAATAATCGGAAAACGCAGGCTGCGTGCGCGGGATGCTAGCACAGAGTGGCATGTTTTGAGTCCTGGAATTTCGGACAAAATGGTGGGAAAAACGATGGTGGCCGGACCTGGGATCCGGGGCTAGGGTGTGAGTTTTCTGATGGGCTGATTTGCCTCTCCTGGAGAGGCTTCCCGGGACGAGCCGATTTCAGGGACGCGCGACAGCAGGATTGCTCAGAACCTGATGACGATTGCTGATGTTGGGCGTCTGAGTTGTGAGGAACAACCGTGTTGGCATATTTCCGCCTGTTGACAACCGCATATGCGATCTGCGCCTTTACAGTGCTCGTTCAAGGACAAGAGCCGGGCAATTGGGTAAAGGCCACCGCCGTGGATAGCGGACTCTCGGAAGCAAAACTTCAGGCAATGAGCGCCGCTGTCCGTTCCGAACAGTTCAAGAAGATAGGAAGCATTCTGATCGCACGGCGTGGGAAGCTCGCCTACGAGGATTATGTCGACGGCGATGCAAATACCCTGCGTGACACGCGGTCTGCGACCAAAAGCATTACTGACATACTGGTCGGCATCGCCGTCCAGGACCGGAAGTTGAGTGGCGTTGATGCTAAGGTGCTGTCGCTGCTGCCCGATCGTGCGCGCCGGTTGCAGAATCCCGATCCGCGCAAAGCCGCGATCACGGTGGAGGACTTCCTCACCATGAGCTCTCCTCTCGAGTGCGATGACTGGAACGATGCATCCCGGGGTAATGAAGAGCGCATGTATCTGGTGGAAGACTGGGCGCAATTCATTCTGGACTTGCCGATTCGTGGACGCATGCACTTAGGCGAGCAAGTGGAACCGCCTCCTTATGGGCGCTATTTCAGCTATTGCACCGGCGGGGTGTTCGCGCTGAGCGAAATTCTGCAGAAAACCACCGGAATGGGCACGGATCGCTATGCTCAGCAGAAGTTGTTTGCACCTCTGGGGATCACGAATGTGCAATGGGTATACTCGCCGCTCAACATCCCCCAAACCGGAGGCGGTTTGCGCCTGACCAGCCGCGACCTGCTGAAAATCGGGCAACTGTATCTGAACAGCGGACGCTGGCAGGGGAAACAGATCGTAAATGAGGAGTGGGTACGAAATTCCATCCGCCCTCACGCTCGCATCGATGAAACAACGGAATATGGTTATCTTTGGTGGATCAAGTCATTTAAATCGGGTGGGAAGAGCTATCCGGCATTCTTCATGTCGGGGAATGGCGGAAACAAGATTGTGGTGGTGCCTCAACTCGATCTGGTTGCAGTGCTCACGAGCACCAACTACAACACGCGCGGCATGCACGAGCAGACAGAAAAGCTGCTGACCGATTACATTTTGGCGTCGGTCGAGCAGTGAGGCTATCTTTGGCTATTTCATGTGAACCAACGGGGTAAGCGTCCTTTTCCCCAGGGGCTAAAACCCAGCATCTATGCGGCTCTGGAGGGCGCGGCTGACGCGTAGCCTTTCATGGGCGTACATTTTCGCGAGAAAACCGGCCTCGTGATGAGAACTGATTTCGGAGTGGTTTTCTAGTCCGTAGGAACAAAATATCCTTTGCGCACGCGCACGATCACGTTCTTATCGTCGCGCGCGGAAATCTGGATGGGCCGGAAGTGTCCGTTGGCGACGAAGTCGGCCGGCTTGTAGGAGAGCGCGTATTGGCTGCGCAGCTCTTCCTCGATCATCTTGAAGGCGTGGGAAACATCCTCGATCTTGCCAGGATAGAAAACCCGTCCACCCGTCTCCTCCGCCAGTTTTTCCATCAGCACGTCGCCACGGCTTTTGATGTTGCTGTAGTTTGAGCTGATGGCAAACACGGTGACCTCGGCGCGGGTGGCGGCTTCAATGACCTGTGCCTGCGTCGCCCGGCTCTGATTGTCTTCGCCATCGCTGAGCAGGATGATCACCCGGCGAACCGGCTGGTTCGACTTGCAACGCATGAGTTTTTCGGCAGCGGCAAAGTCGATTGCGTCGTAGACGGCCGAACCACCGCCCGCATTGACTGTTCTGACGCCTCGCTCCAGAACCGCAGGGTCATCGCTGAAGTCCTGGGTAAGCGTGGGGACGGAATTGAAGGTGACCACAAATGCCTGGTCGATTCCCGGCCGGACAATCTGACGGAAAAAGCTGACAGCGGATTCCTGTTCGAAGTTGAAACGTCCCCGGATAGAGCCGCTGACGTCCATTACCAGCCCAACTCGCAGCGGCAGGTTGGTCTCGTTCTCGAAGCTGTGAACTGCGGCCGGCGGCTTGCCATCGTCCAAAACGGTGAGATCGGAGGCCCGCAGATTCCTTTTCAACTTGCCATGGCGGTTGGTAGCCGTGAAGACGACATTCACCTCTTGCACCGAGGAATGAAAGACCGCCAATGGCTCGGAGTCATCGACCGAGAGGCGCTCGTTCCCGGTTTCCAGACCTGCCGCGTGCAACTCTGGAGCCGCGGCCAGATGTGCAGATTGTGGCCAGCACGTATTGGCCAAGAGAATCGTTAACCCTAAGAGTACGGCCCTGAATCGCAAATGCAACTCCCCACGTGCAAGATCGAGAGTACCGTCTCTCGGCGGTGGCCGACAAAGCACGTCGGTACAGTGAACAAGAGAATGAACGGGGAAAACGGCTGAAAGTTCCTAAATCCGATAAAAACACTGGTAATTAAGCGGTCTACAGAGAGCAATTCCCATACAATACCTTAAGTTTTCGTTTACCCTATGCATTTTCGCGGCTGCCCACTTGCCCAATCACAGCGTTCCACTTACAATCTCGTCAGTGTTCTAGCCGTGGGGCCAAACCTGCAGAGTCACAAGGCCACAGAAACATGTACATCCGCTACTAACTCGCCAATCCTCTAGTCTGCGATCGCGGCAGATCTGTCGTCATCAGCTCGTCTTGAATTTCTTGCCTTCAGCTTCTTGAGCTGTGGATGAGGTCATCATGGAAGCAGTCGGCGTAGTCACGCCTCAACCGGGACTGTGGCACTCGATTCGTGAAGCGATCCGTGGGTCTCACCAGGACTACACCAGCGGAAGCCTGAACCGGGCGATTCTGCTGCTGGCGATTCCGATGGTGCTGGAGATGGTGCTGGAATCGCTGTTCGCCGTGGTGGACGTGTTCTGGGTCAGCCGTTTGGGAGCAGAAGCCGTAGCCACGGTGGGGTTGACCGAATCCCTGATCACGCTGATCTTCGCAGTGGCCATGGGCCTGAGCATGGCCACCACTGCGATGGTGGCCAGGCGGATCGGTGAGAAGAATCCGGAGGAAGCTGCGGTGGCCGGAGTGCAAGCAATCATCCTGGGCTTGACCGCGTCCGCAATCGTAGGCCTTCCCTGTTTACTCTTTGCGCCAAATCTCCTGCGGCTGATGGGGGCATCGGCGGAGGTGGTCGCGATTGGCAGCGGCTATGCCCGCATTGCCCTGGGCGGCAGCGGGGTCGTGCTTCTGCTGTTCCTGAACAATGCCATCTTCCGCGGAGCCGGCGATGCGGCCATTGCTATGAGGCTGTTGTGGGTTTCAAACATCATCAACCTGGTGCTCGATCCCTGCCTTATCTTCGGACTTGGTCCGTTTCCACGGCTGGGAGTGACTGGAGCAGCCCTGGCAACCTTCACCGGCAGGGGCATTGGGGTGCTCTATCAGTTCTATCGGCTGCTGCGGGGCACGGAGCGGATCCGCGTATTGCGCCACCAGATTCGGCTCAATATCCGTGTCTTGCTGCGGCTGCTGCGCGTGTCATTCACGGGCATTCTGCAGTTCATGATCGCGCACACCAGCTGGATCGGCCTGGTTCGCATCGTGAGCACGTTTGGGGCTGCTGCCATCGCCGGCTATACCATAGCGATTCGCATCATCATCTTCGTGATTCTGCCGTCCTGGGGGTTAAGCAATGCAGCCGCCACACTGGTTGGGCAGAATCTAGGGGCCGAGAAACCGGAGCGCGCGGAGAGTTCGGTGTGGCGCACTGGTCTCTACAATATGCTGTTCCTGGGAGGGGTCGGCGTCTTCTTTGTCCTGTTCGCCGACCCGCTGGTGCGGTTGTTTACGCATGATCCCCAGGTCGCACCGCTGGCTACCACCTGCCTGCGAATCCTGAGCTACGGGAACATTGGATATGCATACGGCATGGTGATGCTGCAGGCTTTTAACGGAGCGGGAGACACGGTTACTCCCACTGTGGTCAACCTGTTTGGCTTCTGGTTCCTGGAGGTCCCCCTGGCTTATGGGCTGGCCATTCCAGCCGGGCTTCAGTCCAGAGGAGTGTATTTTTCGATTGTGATCGCGGAAGCTGCGATCGCGACTGCGGGCGTTCTGTTATTCAGACGGGGACGCTGGAAGCGTCTGCGGATTTAATCACCTGCGGCTGCGATGCCGGCGCAATAGGTTTGCACCCGCCGCGCAGGACTGCCTTGCCGCTCGATCCAATACCGCCGCGCAACTCCGCAGTCTCGCCCGAAGTTTCCCTGAAATGCGCTTTGATGCGTAAGGGAAGGTTGTCGAGATAAGGAGCGGGAATTCCCTGCGGATAATATTTGCGCGCGACCAACACCAGACGATGATCGCCTTTTGCCTGCATGCGTGTTGAGCCGGCAGTGGCTTTTGCGTGTGGCTGGTCGGGCTCGAACTCGAATAAGTAAGGCGGGAAGCCGTCCATCATGCGACCGTGATGCAGCAGCAGGCTGCGGCAACGCAGTTCGCTGGGCGTAGCGTCGCTCCAGCGGACACGCAGGCGAATGCGCACCTCAATAAACGGTGTCTCACCCGGCGAGTCGTAGGTGTGAATCAGATAATTACCCCCGGAAAACTCAAGTGAGAGATGTTCATGGCGTCCGGGGCGCCTGGCGGGGCTGGTGAAGAATCGCTCGGCAAAGGTGGCGAGGCTCATAGGAGTGCTTACGAGTCTAGGCCGGAAGCGTTCCATTGTTACCCTGCCCTTGGTGTATTCGTGTGCGGCTCGGATTCCTGAAAGATGGATTGACCAGCGGGACACTGTGACCATGCCGTTACCCGCGAGAATCGTGGTTACCTTGGGGCGACAGGTTCGGGGCTTGGCTCGTCGGCCCCCTGAAGTGTAGATTAATGGCCGATTTTGCGAGCCCTTCCATGACCCAAGCTTGTCTGTTCTCTTCCCTTCTGCTGTTTGCGTGCACAGCCATGGCTCAAGATCCGTTGTTGCTGGTTCTCAACAAGAGCGAGAACTCGCTGGTGATGGTGGATCCAGCAACCCGGAAGATAGTAAACAAAGTCCCCACTGGCGAAGGTCCCCACGAAGTTACCGTATCCAGCGACGGAAAAACTGCATTTGTAGCCAATTATGGCGCCCGCGAGCCGGGCAGCACGATTTCGGTGGTGGATATTGCCGGTGGAAAGGAGCTTCGCCGAGTTGATTTAGGAGCCTTGCGCCGTCCTCACGGAATGGCCTTCGGCGATGGCAAGGTCTATTTCACCGCCGAGGTCAACAAGCTGATTGGGAGGTACGATCCGGCCGGCGATCGCGTCGATTGGCTGCTGGGCACTGGCCAGAATCTCACGCACATGGTCGTCCTGAGCGCGGATCTGACCAGAATTTTCACCGCCAACATTGGTTCCGATAGCGTGACTGTCATCGAAAAAGCAACCACCCCGCCCGGCTGGAATGAAGCCGTAATACCTGTAGGCAAAGGGCCAGAGGGAATTGACCTCTCGCCCGATGGCAAAGAGCTTTGGACGGCCCATTCCCGCGATGGAGGCGTCTCAATCATCGATATCGGCGGCCGCCGCGTTTCTCAGACTCTGGACCTGCACACCAAACGCTCGAATCGACTCAAGTTCACGCCAGATGGCAAGCTGGTGCTCATCTCGGACATGGAAGGCGACGAGCTACTGGTGCTCGACGCAGCCGCCCGCAAGGAGGTTAAGCGCCTCAAGCCAGGTCATCAGCCGGAAGGAATCCTGATCACACCAGACGGGGAGCGAGCTTATATTGCGGTTGCTGGCGACAATGCTGTGGCGGTTGTCGATCTAAAGACCCTCGAAGTCATCGACCACATCCCCACCGGGTCCGGGCCGGATGGGATGGCGTGGGCGCAAAGAAAATAGCGGCAGGGTTGCGGCTGGCCGGCCAAAAATCCGGCCTGGGCGGTGTTGTTAAGGCGAGTATCAGAACTTCTGCCCAGCCCAGCGGCCGGAAATAATCCACTTGACTGGCGAATCGTCTGGAATGCGGCGCGACAGGCGCGGCAGAAAAGCAGCCGCGTAGGAACGGCCGGCTAATGCAAGCATGTTCGGAGAATATTGCGGCTGACTCAGGGTCGTCGGTCCCGGGCGAACTGGAAAATGCTTGAAAGACGGCCGGGCTACCAATTGCTCTTCCTCAGCAGGAGCTGACGGAACCCGAGAGCTGAAGTCTATAGGGTCAGGATGCCATGCCCGCAACGCTTGCGCGTCTGTGGTGGCTGGGTGCGAGGGCCGCCAGGCGGGGGCTGCAAATCTAAAGCTATTCGGATTCAGCGCGCCGCTGCGAGCGGAAATGGCCGGCTGAGGGGCATCGGGAAAATCGCTGGCGCGGGTCTGGCAAAATACATGAACCCCGCATAGCAGCAAGCCTGCGGTCACCAGAAGAAACGTCCTAATGCCCCGATACCCCGATCTTGCTGGTCCCATCTTAATCGCGGCCCCTTCGCCCCTTCCCGGAAAGCTCTCGCCAGGCGAGAGCGGCCGGGGACACCGCGGTCTGAATAACCCAAGCTAGAAGTGCAATCAGAGTTCCAAGTTAGGCGCTGCAAAGAAAAGGCTTAAGTGCACCCTCTCGGGAACTCTGCAAGAATTTGCACATGGCAGTGCAAACTTGAGCAGGAACAGGCACTCCTGCCCTGCTCAAACCTGCTCCCCGGATCAATGATCGTGGTCGTGATCGCGATCATGGTCGCGATCATGATCGTGGTGCTCGTCTCGATCCCAGTCGCGTTGTTCATGCCAACGGTTTTCTTTCCCGTCCCACCACGAGTGATTTCGATTCCAGCAATTCTCCCTTTCGGCATTCAAGTCGCGCTGCCGGTCGAGAACCTCATGGCTGCCGGCACCGTGGTGCCGCAACGCATCATCGTAGTTCCTCTCCGCTTTGGCGATTCGGTGCTGGCAATCGGACCGATCATCGGCCGCCGCGCGCTGCACTCCCGCGCCGAGCAGGAGCAGGCCGAAAACCGCGGCCGTCAGTGCCAATGTGCGAACTCCCAACATATCTCGTCTTGAATTCAAGCCCTTTTCCTCCTTTAGCGAGTGCTTTGAGTATCGCCGCTGGCGCGAGGTTGCTTAGCTGCGCGTCCCCCATCCGTTTAGGCCGGTCTTGTGGATACGGTTTTTCCAGTCGCCGAACCAGCGCTGAAAGGGCGGATACCGCACTGCCAGCAGGTGCTCGAGAGCGGCAAGGAGTTGCGAGGGAGGACCACTCTTGGAGACAAATTGATCCACAGAAGTCAGCTCCCAGCTGGAGAGATTGTCGTACCCAGAAAACATCAGAATGGGAACGTGCGGTTTGGACTCTTTCATCCGGGCTGCAAGTGCCATCCCGTCTTCGCCCGGCATTTGATAATCCAGAATCACCGCATCCACGGCATTGTCGAACGCCTTGAAAGCCTCCGATCCATCACAGGCGGCCAAAACCTCATAGCCATGGACTTCCAGGAGGTCCCGCAGAGCTGAAACAATCTCCGGGTCGTCATCGACGCACAGGATGACTTCCTTAGAACCGTTCATAAGGCACCTCGCTTATGTCGGTGCACAATGGTTGCCAACCGCGCAGGGGCGGAAAATCAAGCTATTAGCTTGCAGGGTGCGATTTTGGGATGGGTAATTCTTGCGCCCTGGCTGTGCAGATGCCTCAGCAGGATTCCCAGCCGGACTAAGTAATTTCCAGTATGAAAGGAAATGCCAATCTAGCTCAGATTCAAAGCCTGGCGGAAAGATCCCCGTTCATTTTCGATCTTCTGCTGCAACATCATGATGGCATAGATCAACTGTTCGGGCCTGGGTGGGCATCCTGGCACGTAGACGTCAACCGGGATGACCTGATTGACCCCCTGGACCAAGGCGTAGTTGTTAAACACTCCGCCGGAAGTAGCGCAGGCGCCCATGGAGATCACCCACTTGGGCTCCGGCATCTGTTCCCAGAGGCGGCGAATCACCGGGGCCATTTTCCAGGAAACGCGGCCAGCAATGATCATCAGGTCCGACTGGCGTGGGGATGGGCGAAACACTTCAGCGCCGAATCGAGCGATGTCGAAGCGGGACGCCCCCATCGACATCATTTCAATGGCGCAGCAGGCGAGCCCAAAAGACATCGGCCAGATCGAACTCTTCCGCACCCAATTGACAAGTTTGTCGAGCTGGGCGAAAACGATGCCCTCGGGCGGCTTCTCTCCCCACTCAACTTCATTCACTGGGGCGGCATGCTGATGGCTGCCCAGAAGATTATCAAAGCGATCTTCGCCGTTCATGACACCTCTATTTTAGCTGCGGCACTCATTAGATGCCAGCGCGCAGGTTAAGACTCTGAGCCTGCGAGTGGTAGTCAGGGTACCAGCACGACTTTGCCGAACATCTGACTGCTCTCCAGATATCGATGTGCCTCGGCGGCATCCTTCAGCGGAAAGGTTCGATCCACGACGGGTTTGAGTGCCCCAGCGAACACGTGCCCCAAAACCTCGTAGAGATCTCCCATGGTTCCCATGAACGAGCCTAGAAAAGACAGTTGGCGGACAAACAGAAAACGAATGTCGAATTTGGCCTCTGGTCCGGTGGTGGCACCGCAGGTCACGATCGTGCCACCGGGCTTAAGCGACTTCATGCTTTCTTCCCAGGTTGCGGCGCCTACATGCTCAAGCACAATGTCCACACCCTGGCGGCCTGTGATCTTCTTCACCTCATCGGAGATCTTCTGCTTGTAATGATCCACCATAAAGTCGGCCCCGAGTTCGCGAGCCTTAGTCAGTTTGCTTTCGCCTCCGGCGGTGGCAATGACGGTGGCGTGGAAGAGTTTGGCAATCTGGATAGCTGCCGAGCCCACTCCCGAGCCTGCACCCAAAACCAGGACTACCTGACCGGGACGGATCTGGGCTCGCGAGACCAGCATGTGCCATGCCGTCAGAAACACCAATGGCACACTGGCAGCTTCATTGAAACCCAGGCGATCGGGAATAGGTATGACGTTCACGGGTGGGACAGCCATCAATTCCCGGTTTCCGCCCTGGTTGCCATTCCCCAGAACCGTAAACTCCCGGCAAAAATTCTGTTGGCCGGAAGTGCAGGCTGCGCAATGGTTGCAGAACGTCATAGGCGCCAGCAGCACACGCTGACCTTGCTTCAGCCCGGTCACGTACTCCCCGACTTCTTCGATCACTCCGGCGACGTCACTGCCGTTGATATGCGGCAGCGTGATGTTGGGCAGGCCCTTCCGAATCCACAAATCCAGATGATTCAAAGCGCAAGCTTTCACGCGAATTAGAACCTGATCTTTCCGCAACACGGGGTCTGGAATATCTTCGTAGCGCAGAACCTCCGGACCGCCGAACTCGTGAAATTGAATCGCTTTCATACCTTGCCTCTTTCGCAACCGCCAGCGAAACCCTCAACCTATCACAAGGGAGTTTGCAGTTTCACGATGGAAGAGTGCCTGGATACGTCGCCGGCTTTGCGGGTCATCATGATCCGATGCGGGAACGAACTTTCCCCTTTTCCAGTGAGCCGATATCAACCAATGACTTGAATCCGGGCGATAATCATAGCCGCTATAATTCAGCTATCGTGAAACTCCTGCGCACGATTGCCGTTGCGGCGCTGATCTCAGGTATCGTGGCTCCTGCTTCGGCACAATCAGCGGTTACTTTAGCGCGCACATTACTGATCCTACCTTTCGAGAATGCTTCCCAGGCACCCGGGCTGGAATGGATTTCCGAGTCCTTCCCCGAACTGCTGGGCGAGCGCATGACATCGCTGAAGCTGTATGTCGTGGCGCGCCAGGACCGGGATTCCGCCTTTGACCGGGCTGGAATTCCTGAAAACGCCAAGCTTTCTCGCGCCACCCTATATCTAATCGCCGAGCAGATGGATGTCGACTACGTTGTGCTCGGCAACTATGACTACGATGGCAAGATCTTCCGTGCCACGGCGCAGTTGCTCGATATGAAACAGTTGCATCTTTCGCCGGAGCTCCAGGAATCGGGGACGCTGCCCAAGATGGTAGATGTCGAAGGCGCTCTGGCTTGGGACTTGCTGGAGCAGATCCATCCTGCGGATCTGCCTGCGAAGCAGCTGTTTGTTTCCAGTTTTCCCACAGTTCGGCTCGATGCCTTTGAAAATTACATTCGTGGCACCATGGCTACATCCCGAACAGAGAAGATCCGGTATTTCCGTGAAGCCAACCGCCTGAACCCCAACTATCCACAAGCAGCTTTGCAACTGGGAAGAAGCTATTACGAGAACCGTGAGTATGAATCCGCGGTGTCGTGGTTGGCCCGTATTCCGCGCAACAGCCCGTTTTCGCACGAAGCCAGCTTTTTCCTGGGCTTGTCCGCATACTATGCGGGAGACTTTGCGCACGCGGAAGAAGCTTTCGCATATTTAGCCAACACATTACCTCTGACGGAAATTTATAACAATCTGGGCGTGGTACAAGGCCGCCGTGGAAAGCGTTCGGAACTGGAGAATCTGCAGAAGGCCATCAGTGCGGATCCGAGCGACCCGGATTACCACTTCAATCTGGCAGTCGCCTACTACCGCATCGGAGACCATGCCAATGCCGCCCGCCAGCTGCGTGAGGTCCTAAATTTGAAACCATCGGACGGCGAAGCGAGAGCGTTTTTGGATGTGGTTGCTCCCAGCGCCAGCACCCTGCGATCCACCGTTCCTGGAGCTACCGCCACGAAGATCCCGCTGCAGAGAATCAAGCGCAACTACGACGAGAATCCCTACCGGCAGCTGGCATTGGAAATTCAGCGGGCAGCGGAAATGCGTCTGCAACAAACCCCTCCCCCGGCGCATGCCCGATATCACGTGGAGCGCGGCCAGGACCTCATGAATCATGGCTTCCCGAGCGAAGCGGAGCGGGAATTTCGGGAAGCCATCCTGCTCGATCCCACCAACGCTGCCGCCCATGTTGGGCTGGCACGGGCACTCGAGGCAAATGGAAACTCCGCGGGTGCGGCCAGCGAAGCCAATGCTGCGGTTCGCATGCAGCCTTCGGCTGAGGCTTTCCTGGTGATGGCGCGCCTGAACCTGAAGCAGAATAGACTGGAAGCGGCCTCGGAAGAGCTCAGTCGCGCACTGGCGCTCGAACCGAGTAATCCTTCAGCGCTCGAATTGAAAAAAACCCTGGATGCGAAGACAGCAGAGAAGAAATGAGGCTAGAGCGACTGAAGCCTAGGGAGTGAGCAGCCATGAAACAGGCAGCCAAGAATTTTGGCAGTCCCAACCCGAGGTTTGGCCGAGGCAGCGCGTTCTCCGGGTGGGGGCCCTCTACATTTTGGGTTACTTGGGTAGTTGCGCTTCTTTTCTTCTCGCTTCCTGCAACGGCCGACGTTTTGAAGATTGTGGTTGACGACACGATCCATCCCATTACCGAAGAATTCATCACGCGGGCGCTGAATCAGGCCCAGGCACGGCATGCCGAGGCTGTACTCATCGAACTGCGCACTCCCGGGGGATTGGAGAGTTCCACCCGGCAGATCGTAGAGAAAATTCTAGCCTCACCGGTGCCGGTCATCGTTTACGTGTCCCCTGCCGGCAGTCGTGCAGCCTCCGCGGGGTTCTTCATTCTGGAGTCTGCGGATGTGGCCGCCATGGCGCCGGGCACGAACACTGGGGCTGCGCACCCTGTCATGCTGGGCGGGGGCAAGATGGATGATGTGATGAAAGAGAAGGTGACCAACGATTCCGCTGCTTTCATGCGTTCCATCGTAAGCAAGCGAGGGCGGAATGTGCAGGTGGCAGAAAGCGCGGTACGGGAGTCGAAGTCCTTTACCGATCAGGAGGCACTGAGCCAGCATCTGGTCGATGCGGTCGCTCCCACGGAACAGGATCTCTTCAAGCAACTCGACGGCAAGTCGATAACCCGCTTCAATGGCGAGAAACTCACGCTTCACCTTGCAGGGAAAAACGTCAGTGAGCTCGATATGACGTTGAAGCAGCGGATCCTCAGTTTTCTGATGGATCCCAACGTCAGTTTTATAGTGCTGGCGATCGGGCTGTTGGCTCTGTATGTGGAATTCAACCATCCCGGCGCCATCGTGCCGGGGGTGGTGGGCTTCTTCTTCGTAGTGCTGGCGGTGTTCGCACTTAACGTCCTGCCCGTGCGTTATACCGCGCTGGCCCTGATCCTGATGGCGTTTGTCTTTTTTGCGCTGGAGGCCAAGTTTGCCAGCCACGGTGTGCTCACCGTGGCCGGGATAGCTGCTCTCACGATTGGGGCTCTGCTGCTGGTCGATACCCCGATTCCGCAGATGCGGGTGCACCTGTGGACGGCCCTCGCGGTGAGCGTGCCACTAGGCCTTATAACCACGTTCTTGATGGGCATAGCGTTAAAAGCGCGGCGGGCGAAGATCACGACCGGAGTCGAGGGGCTAATTGGCGAAATTGGCATTGCGCGAACCCCGCTGACGCCGGAAGGCAAAGTTTTCGTCCACGGCGAGCTATGGAATGCCACTGCTTCCGGTACGGTAGAGGCCGGCGAGCAGGTCCGGGTGCGCGCTATCGATGGCCTACGCCTCGAAGTTGAACGGGCAGTCACTCCAACCCGCTCGGAAGCCGCTACCCGTAACTGACTTAAGGTGACTTCCTCAATCCACAAACCCTACCAAAAAATGGGGGGACGGTTACGTACTCACCTGCAGTAAACACTGCATTTTCCATCTCCCGTTACATTTCTGCGTGAGGGTTGTGCGGGTTCGTCCCCGCTGCTGACTGTCGAAGTCTGCGAACTAAAGATCTAGTTCGAACTTGCCGATGAATATGCGGAGACCACATGGGGCAGCGGTTTTCCCGGGCTCTCTGGGCTCGCAAAGGAACAGTTTCCATGGACAACATGCGGGTGCTGATTGTTGATGATTCCTCGGTAATGCGCAAAATTGTGGAACGGTCGCTGCGGCAGGCAGGTATCAATATCGCGCAGGTGCTGGAGGCGGGGAATGGGGCTGAGGCGCTCAGCGTCCTAAACCAGGAAAAAGTTCATCTCATTCTTTGCGACATCAATATGCCGGTCATGGACGGTCTGGAATTTGTGAAGCAGTTGTCCAGCGTAGAGAATGCCAAGGCAGTTCCGGTGGTGATGATCACGACCGAGAGTAGCGAAGGCCATGTGGTACAGGCCTTAACAGCCGGGGCGCGCGGTTACATTCGTAAGCCGTTTACCGCCGACCAGGTCAAAGAACACATCCTTCCCTTGCTGGCATGAAACCTTTGAGCGCAATGACCGCGAACCTGGATAAAGGAGACTGTGAATCCTGGGGGCCCGTGCTTACACTGGCGGCGCGAGAGGTTTTTGAGACTATGCTCGGAAGCGTTCTCGAGCCCGGCCCCACGTCGTTTGCGGGCGAGGAGCTCGACATCACTTCCATGGTGGGGCTCGCGGGACAGATACGTGGAGTCGTTACCCTGCGTTGTGCTACCAATTCCGCCACCCTGATTGCCGCCAAGATGTTAGGCGTAGAAACCGCGGCAGCCGGACCGCAGATGTGTGATGCGGTGGGCGAAGTCTGTAACATGATTGCGGGCAACTTCAAGAACAAGATCAACGGCATGGGAGACGGATGTATGCTCTCCGTGCCGACCATAATCACCGGAGCGGACTACCTCCTGCGTGCACTTACCGAGTCCAGCCGGATCGATGTCAACCTGATGTTCGAGGGATTTCCGCTGATAGTTTCACTCGAGATTCACTTCTGATCGGCACCAGACCTTGTAGCCGAATACTACGTTCTGAAAACCTCATCTACAACGGCTACGATTTCGTCCATGGATGCTTCGATATCCATCGTGAGGCGCGTCAGGTCCAGGTTCGCAAGCGCCGGGTAATGGCTGACCAGCGCGGCCCATGCCTCCTCCCCTGCAAGATCCACACCCATTGCCTCGTAATATCCGTATCCCAAATCGCGCAATCGGCACAACAAATCACTGAGGTGGATCAGCGATACCAGCGGATGCGTCTCCGGTGCCGCAGTGTGGTGATGAAACTCGATCACTTCAATTACGTCGGCAGAAAAATGCCAATGTTCGGCCAGGATCCGGCCGCTCTGGCAGTGGGTGAAGCCGAGATGCTCCTCTTCACTACGCTCCAGCGCCACATGAGCATCACGTGCAGCCTGGACGCACCTGCGATAGTCCTCGGTCGAGGTGAGAGTGTTTACCAGGATCCCGAGGTCGTGTAGCAGTCCCGCGAGATAGGCTTTCTCCGGATCAGGATATCCGATGAGCTTTGCCATCCTCCGGCTCACTAACGCGCAGCCCAGCGAATGGCGCCAAAACACTACCGCGTCCAGAGCCCATTTGTCGGGCGGCACAATCCGGTTCAGGCAACAGCCAAGCAGAATCGCCTGCACTCGCTTAAGACCAAGCGCCATGATGGCGCTGCGCACGGTTTCCGTATTCCGCCTTCCGAACAGAGGGGAGTTGGCCATCCGCAGGCATTGTGCGGCAATGGTGGAGTCGTATGAGACCATCTTTACGACGCGGTCAAGGTCGACTTGTTCGGCCGGAAGCCGAAGCATGGCAGTTAAGGGTTGAACAATCGCTGGGATGGCCGGCATTACTTCCAGCTCTTTAATTCGAGCACGAATTTCATCCAGTGTCTTCATAGCTTGCTTTCGCCCGTATAGCCGATGGGCGGCTTCCAGTAGCCCATGGTCCCAGGAAAGTGGACCAGTCGGAACCTGTCGTCGACCTGATACAGGGACTCCGCATGTCCTAAGAACAGATAACCTCCGTGCAGTAGATTCGAATAGAAGTGCTGCACCACTTTGCGCTTAGAGGCGAGATCGAAATAAATAAGAACGTTACAGCAGAAGATCAGGTCCATTCCTTTGAGGAATGTCATTCTGCTGTCGTCATTCAGGTTCACGCGGTCAAAGCGTATCAGCGACTTCAGCTGATCTGTCACCTGCAATCGCTTCGCGTCATAGCTGTTGAAGTATTTTTTGCGCAGCAGTTCGCTCGTGCTGCGCAAGGCGTATTCTCCGTAGATGCCGTCTTTGGCAGCTTCCAGCGAACGGTCATTGATGTCAGTCGCGAGGATGTCGAAAGTCCAGCCGGCTAGCAGCTTCTGGTTCTGTTCGAGCAGGAACATTGCCAGCGTGTAGGGCTCCTCGCCAGTGGAACAGCCGGCACTCCACAAACGCAGGCGCTTGAGTCCGCTTTTATTCTTTGCCTCCAACATTTGCGGCAAGATCACAGTCTGCAGTGCCTCGAGTTGAAGCGGGCTGCGGAACATATAGGTCTCGCCGATGGTGATCTCGTTTAACAGCAGCCGCAGCTCCGCATCCCGGTTTCCACCGATAGTAAGCTGTTCGAGGTATTCGGCAGGGGTTTTGGCATTCACGACACTCATGCGTCGGGCGCAACGCGAGGCGAGGAGGTACAGTTTTTCCTCCGGTTGATAGATACCGGAGATTCGATAAATGACATCTCGGATCTTGAGGTACGCGGGATCTCCCAAATCTGGAGCACCAGTGACGGTCGCGGGGGTGGCTAGCTCAATTTGCATCCTGTCCTTCCACCGCGCGTTGGACTGCCTGGACCTGGGTCACAGTCTCAGGGTTGCCACCGAGAGCTGCACTCGAGGCGCCATAACACGGCGAACGATCATCCGGTTACGTTCGCACGATCGGGTGCGCCAGCAAGCCTTTTGCCCTGCCTGCAGAGACGCGCCGCACGATCTCTTGACCGAGCTCCGCTAAGGGACAGATCTTGTCCACGCATTGCAAACTCACCACCGCTCCGGGCATGCCCCAGACGACCGAGGAAGCTTCATCCTGCACCAAGACTTGCCCGCCGGCTTCGCGGATATGGGTGGCTCCACGGGCGCCATCGGAGCCCATGCCGGTCATGACTACGGCAAGCACACCTGGGCCATAGCTGCGGGCCACAGAGCGAAACAGGACATCGACGGCGGGGCGGCAGGAGTTTTCCGGTCCTGGTTTAGTTCCAAAACACTCTTCAGCCCCTTGCGGACCACGGTCATATGGAAATCACCCGGCGCGATCCAGACCTGCCCAGCTTCCAGCTGCCGTCCCGCTTCCGCCTCCCGCACCGGAATCCGCGATCGTGCATTCAATCGTTCTGCCAGCAGGCGGGTAAACAGCGGGGGCATGTGCTGCACCACCACCGCCGGCACCGGCAGATTCTCAGGCAGCCGGGGAATCACCTCGGCGAGTGCGTTGGGGCCGCCAGTCGAACTCCCAATGGCGAGAATCTCGATCCGGCTGGTGGCAGTTGGCCGTCTGCCAGGGGAAGTGGATCGAGGTCCCGCGACGGCATGGGCTTCGCGCTTGGCCAGGGCGAGAATCTTCCGGCACAGTTCGCAGCGGATCTGCTCCATTGCGTTGGCCAGGCTTTCGCTGTCGCTCGGTTTAGTAACGTAATCGGAAGCGCCCATCGACAGGGCTTCGAGAGTGATGGCAGCCCCTCTTTCCGTTAATGTGCTGAACATGATGACCGGCAGCTTGGGGTAATTTTTGCGGATCTCCTTGAGAGTCTCCATGCCGTTCAGGCCCGGCATTTCGATGTCTAGCGTAATCACGTCGGGGTTCAATTGAGGGATCTTGGCCAGAGCAATGCTGCCGCTGGAGGCGGTTCCTGCCACCTGGAGTTCGGGACTGCCTCCCAGGGCATCGCACAAGAGCTTGCGGACCACTACGGAACCATCCACGATCAGAACTCGAGTCTGCATACCTGCCACCGCACGCGCAGCCAACAGATGGCAGTGCGCAGGCGGGCTCAGGCTGCGATCTGCGCACCACCAGTTTCTTAGCTAATGATGGGCTTGCCCAAAGGCAATACTTCTTTGCTGAAGGTGCCGTTCACCATTTCGGCAAATGAAACATAGAGTGCAGCCAGACCCGTCGCCAGACCCATCACCCCGCCAAGTGTTTTTCCCCTCGTCCATCCAAAGTCGGCGGCCGCGAGCAGGAAGAACGTAATCCACAGCAGTAGGAATGTAAGGAAGACGCCTTTGTTGGCCTTAAATGTACAAATCCACATGTAGCCGGAAAACACTCCCCACATCAACAACGTGGCACCCACTCCCACGGCGGCGGGTGGCTTGAGCCAGCCTGCCCCGACGGTCCAGATCAGCAGGGAGTACCAGCACCAGAAGGTCCCATAAGCGGTGAATGCAACCGTTCCAAACGTGTTCCCATTCTTGAATTCCAGTGCTCCGGTGATTAACTGGGCTAAACCGCCAACGGCAAACGCCAAAGGAACTACCGCCGGGATTGCCTCCTTTGGCAGGACTCCTGCGTTGATGCACGATAAAACTACGGTGGTTACTCCAAAAGCGGCGAGCCCCAGTGGCGCGGGATTCGCAACTTTCGGCATGCTCGGTGGAACCTCTAATGTTGGTTTCGCAATTGAGGCCATCGGATACGTCTCCTTCATGGCGAATATGAAGTCAGTGCGTCCTATAGTGTGACCGGGGCTTCCTGCGGCGATGGACGCTGGAGTCACGCCACCGCATGTGAGTGGAAACCCGGGTTCCGATCATGCTTGCTATTGACAATTCAATTGTCGGACCAGGGCGCCCAAATCATTGGACATCTTGGCCAGAGCCTGAGCCGCTTTCAGCGAGTCGTTGGCTCCCTGGCTGGTGCTCTTGGCGGCTTCCGCGACCCCCCCGATATTCTTGGTGATCTCGCCTGACCCCTTTGCGGCTTCCCCGACATTGCGCGCCATCTCGTTGGTGGTGGCATTCTGTTCTTCCACCGCGCTGGCGATGGTGTTGGAGATGTCGTTGACCTGCTTGATCACCTCGCTGATCTGGCTGATCGCCACCACCGCGTTCTTGGTATCGGCCTGAATGGCTTCGATCTTGCGGCTGATATCTTCGGTGGCCTTGGCCGTCTGCTTGGCCAGCTCTTTCACTTCGTTGGCCACTACCGCGAAGCCTTTCCCCGCCTCCCCCGCACGAGCCGCCTCGATGGTGGCATTCAGCGCCAGCAGGTTCGTCTGTTGTGCGATGGAAGTGATGACCTTGATCACCTGCCCGATTTCCGTGGAGGAATCGCCCAGCTTGGTGACGATCTGATTGGTCTCCTCCGCTACGCGCACGGCGCTGGTAGCAACCTTGGCAGACTCGTGGGCATTCTTGGCGATTTCCTTGATGCTAGCACTCATCTCTTCGCTGCCGGTTGCGACCGTCTGCAGGTTCTTGTTCACTTGCTCGGCGCTGGCCGAGACCACATTGGCTTGCGCCGAAGTCTCTTCCGCGTTCGCGCTCATCTGCTGGCTGGTGGCGGTGAGTTCTTCGGAAGCACTGGCCAGGCCCTGCGAAATCTGCTCGACTTCCTTCGCCGTTTTCACCCGTTGCGTGACGTCAGTGGCATATTTCACGACCTTAAAAGGACGGTTGTTCAGATCGAAGATTGGGTTGTACGACGCCTGAATCCAAACCTCTTTGCCGCCCTTGCCAATGCGCTTGTACTCCGCAGCCTGATACTCCCCACGATTCAGCTTCGCCCAGAATTCCTTATAGTCGGCACTGCGTCGATACTCCTCCTCCACAAACATGCTGTGATGCTTGCCCTTGATCTCCTCGAGCGTATAACCGAGCGCCTTGAGGAAGTTTTCATTGGCGGTGATGACCGTGCCGTCCATGTGGAACTCGATCACCGCCTGTGCCTTGTTGATGGCCGCGATCTGCCCCTGGTAGTCAGCATTCTGCAGCTTCTGCCTGGTGACATCTGTGGCATATTTCACGACTCTGAAAGGCCGACCCGCCTCGTCCAGGATGGGGTTGTACGACGCCTGGATCCAGACCTCTTTGCCGCCTTTGCCCAGCCGTTTGAACTCGTCAGCAACGAACTCGCCGCGATTCAACTTGGCCCAGAACTCTTTGTACTCGGGACTATGACGGTAGGCTTCTTCCACGAACATGCTGTGATGCTTGCCCTTGATCTCCTCGAGCGTGTAACTCAGAACCTGAAGGAAGTTCTGGTTGGCAGTAATGACGGTGCCATCCATCTGGAACTCAATCACCGCTTGCGATTTGGAGATGGCCGCGAGTTGCCCGTCTACGTCATTTTCGTGCAGTCTTTGCGCCGTGGCGTCCCAGCAAAATTGCATCACTTTCGACAGCCGCCGCTGCGAATCCAACATGGGGTAATAGGCCGCGTCGAGCCAGATCCTTCCGCCGTCTTTGCGCCGCGCTTTGTAACAACCGTGCTGACCAACTCCCTGCTGCAGGTTGCGCCACAACTGCTGCAATTCGGCCGTCGCGTCGAGAATTGTGGTGTATGGTTTGCCCTTGATCTCGTCCATGGTGTAGCCGGCAAGGTCAAGAAAGAGCTGATTACTGATAAGGAAGTGGCCGTCAGCGTCGAACTCAACGTAAGGCCGGGAATTGACGAAGCACTCCAGCTTCCTTGCGCTGTCGTTTCCGTTGTCGTCTTTGTGCAATTTTCTTGCTACCGAGGTCGCTGCCATTTGCTTTCTCCTTAATTAGTCGCGCCCGAATTTCTGCTGCGAATTTGCCGGACCACCCCCTCGCGATCCCCCACCGCCCGTTCCGTGTCCAGGACCAACATGAGCCGGTCCTGAAGCTTGTACACGCCCCGTACCAGGTCCTGAGCCGGTCCCTGCAATGTTTCCGGAGGACGCTCGAAGGTCTGCTCGTCGACTTCCAGCACGTCTCCGATTTCATCGACAAGGAAACTGACGGCACCGTCTTCCGTGCGCACCACGACGTTCATGGGCAGCGACGATTCCGGACGGTCCACTATTCCGAAGCGCCGGCGCAGATCAATAGCCATAACGATCTGCCCGCGCAGATTGATCAACCCCCGTATCACCGCCGGGACCAGCGGCACGCGCGTCATCTCCTGATACCGGATCACCTCCTGCACCTGTTGCACGGGCACGCCAAAGAACTGGTCTTGCAGGAAAAATGTGCAGAATTGCTGGTTGTTCGCCATGCCTTCCTCGGTTTACGCCAGCGCCGCAGCATAAGAGTGGCTGCTGGCCGCTGCGGCTATCAAGCCGGGCAGATCCAAAATGTCGGTCACTCGCTTCTGAATGACCGCCGAACCCAAAATTCCCTTGCGCCCCGACTGAGGCTGAAGCACAAAGGACTCTTCGACGATGTCGAGAATACGGTCCACCACCAGCCCTACGCTGCGCCCGTTGTGGGTATAGACGACTACCTGCAGGGATTCGCCTTGGTTGGTGATCTTCTTCTGGCGGCTGCTCTGAAGAATTTCGGAAACGTGAACCAGGGGCATGATGTGGCCGCGGTATTGCACGACTTCCTGGTCGGCGGCGATTTCGACGGCGTCGCGCGGAAATTCTTCCAGCCGCGCCACCAGCGAGAGATCAATCCCGATTCTTCCGCTCTCCCCATGCTGGAACAGAAGCACCGCAGCGCGCTGACAGGCGCCGGCGAGAGCATGCGACTGCTTTTCTTCCGACTCCACCACGGCCCGGTCGCGAACCTCGCCAATCACGCTGGCGTGCTGCGCCAGGCCGAGCACGTCGAGGATGAGCGCAACCTTGCCGTCCCCCATGATGGTGGCACCGGCGTAGGTGTTAATGCTTTTCAGCTGTTTGCTGAGCGGCTTGACCACGATCTCTTCGGTGTCGTTGATTTCGTCAACCACCAGCCCGAATTGCCGGTCATCGGCGCGCAAGACCACGATGCTGACGCTCTGCGCGTCCGCTTTCCCCGAAGCCGATGCCGCCGCTATCGGATCCACTTCCATTTCCGCCTTCAGTTCTTTCCTGAGGTAGACCAGGGGCAGCAGTTTTCCCCGCAGACGATATACGGGAGCGCCATTGACCAGTTCCAGGCCGTTGCGCGCCTGCTCCCCTTCGAGGCGCACCAACTCGAGCAGGCTGACTTGTGGAATGGCGTAGCGGTCGCCAGCGGTGGTTACGATGAGAGCGGGAATAATGGCCAGCGTGAGCGGGATCTTCATCCGCACCGTCGATCCCTGCCCGGGCCGGGATTGCACGTCTACCGTTCCACCGATCTTTTCAATGTTGGTTTTCACCACGTCCATGCCGACGCCGCGACCAGATACACTGCTGACTTTTTCCGCCGTCGACAAACCCGGAAGAAAAATCAGATTGGTAATCTCGCGCTCCGTCATCCGGGTAGCCTGATCGGGGTTGATCAAAGCCTTCTGGATCGCTTTATTGCGGATCTTCTCGTAATCCAGGCCGGCGCCGTCATCGGTAATTTCGATATTGACCTGCCCGCCCTCGTGAAAGGCTCGCAAGAACAGCCGTCCTTCGGGATCCTTGCCCGCCGCCCGGCGTACTTCCGGGGGCTCAATACCGTGATCGACCGCGTTGCGCACCAGATGCGTGAGAGGATCCTTGATCGCCTCGATGATGGTTTTGTCCAGCTCCGTCTCCTTGCCTTCCATCTCGATGCGGACCAATTTGCCGTAGGCCACAGCAATATCCCGGATCGTACGCGGGAACCTGCTCCAGACGTTGCCGATGGGCTGCATGCGGGTCTTCATCACGCTTTCCTGCAGTTCGGTGGTAAGCAGATTCAACCGTTGGCTGGTGCCCAGCAGCTCATTGTCCTGGCTGGAGTTGGTAAACTGCACGATCTGGTTGCGCAGCAACACCAATTCCCCCATCCGATTCATTAAGCGGTCGAGTTGGGCCACGTCCACGCGGATGGTGCTGTCGCTAGCGCTTTGGCCGCGGGCCTGTTGCTGCACCTTGAGCGCGTCCACCACGTCCTGCGGCTTCAACACGCCCTTCGCTACCAGAATCTCGCCTACGTGCCGCGGGTCGCCCGCGTTCTGCTGCGTCAAGGCTTCGATAACGTCGCTGGGCTCGGCCTTGCCGTGGTTGATGAGAATGTCCCCCAGGGTCGGCACCGTCGGGGATGAATTCCCCGGCTGCTCTTCTGTTTTTGCAGGCGCGGGCTCTGGAGCTGGACCTGATTCCGGCTTGGGCTCGAGCACTTGGTTTAGGGCTGCGATCAGTTCACGGTCGTCCCGCTCGCCCTCGTTTCCAGTGGTCTCGATGGTTTCCAGCATCTGGCGAACCGCATCTACCATGGCCAGCAGCGCGCTTGTAATCTCCGGATTCAAGGCGAGCAAGCCATCGCGCAATCGAGCCAGCAGACTCTCACCGATGTGGGTCAGAGCTTCGAGTTGATGGAAGGCCAAGAAGCCGGAGGTGCCCTTAATGGTGTGAATCGTTCGAAAAATGCTGGCCAGAGTCTCGCGGCTGCCAGGATTTTTTTCGAGAACGATCAGATCCTGATCCAGCCGGTCCAGATTCTCGTAACTCTCGACTAAGAACTCATTAATAATCTCGGCATTTTCCATAAGAAACTAATTTCGTCACGAGCAGGAGCATTGCCAAACCTTACCGGGCTATCCCGCTCGGGTGCTTTTGTCTCGGTTCGCTCCTACAAAGCGACGCAATGAATTGTCAGTGAGGAACTTCCGGGACGTACGTTGCCTTCATCGGTCGATGACGCGACGGACTTTAAATTAAGGAAAGGCGGTTGAAAGAGTGCTTTGCGGCTCGCGCGGGATCCGGCGTGAGAAAAGCTCGTCCCAGAAATTAATATCGGATGGGAATTTCCGGCGAGACGCTGACGCCCACCCCCTCAGTTCAATGGCCTCGATTTGACCGAGCCAGCGCGGCAAGACCTAAAAAAGAGATAAATTTTTCATCTTTATTCCTAAATAAGGAATCCCATAAGAAACACCGTTTGAGTCTGGGTGAGGCAGGCCGACTGATATCGGTGTCAGGGGTAGCGTAGCGATGCGTCCAGCAGGATTACGGAACCCTTGCTGAGGCGGGTCCCACCGTAGCACTCCAGAGAAAGCTTTGTCTGGAGGCGTGTCTTCGCAACCTTCGCTGCTCACTGACAGTCCAAAGTTTGTGTGGGGTACAGAAGGTTTTATGGCCAAAAGGATGGTCCTGATGTTAACCGTGGCGGCGGCGCTGCTCACGGGGCTTGGTTATTTCAAGATGCGGCAGGTTCAGGCGGCAGTGAAGGCCAATACCTTCCAGCCTCCGCCGGAAGCTATTACGACCATAGTGGCGAAACAGGATACTTGGCCCACTACTCTCAAGGTGGTCGGGACGATGGTGGCGGTGCATGGGGTAACTGTGAGTGCGGATCTGCCTGGGGTTGTAGATCGGATCAACTTCGAGTCTGGTAAGGCGGTCCGCGAGGGAGAGGTGCTGGTAGAACTTGACACCCGCCAGGAACGCGCCCAACTGGCCGCGAATGAGGCGCAGCGGGATTTGGCGAAAATCAACTATGCCCGCTACGAGCAACTGGCGAAAGCAGGCGTGATCTCGAAGATGGATTACGACAAGGCTACCGCCGATCAGAGGCAAACCGAGGCGAACGTTGCCGAGATCAAGGCCACCATCGAGCGCAAGACCATCAAGGCTCCCTTCTCCGGGGTGCTGGGCATCCGTCAGGTAAATCTGGGACAGTATCTGGCTGCGGGCGCCCCCATCGTGCCGCTTCAATCCTTAAATCCGATTTATGTGAACTTCAGTGTCCCGCAGGAGGTACTTGGTCAGATTCGAGTAGGACATTCCGTGCGGCTCACCACCGAGAATCTTGCCGGCCTGGAGTTCACGGGACGCGTAAACGCCATCGATTCGGTGGTCGATGAGGCTACGCGTAACGTTCAGATTCAAGCGACCCTGGCCAATCCGGAAGGAAAGCTGCGTCCCGGCATGTTTTCTCAGGTCGAGGTGGGAGTGGGAGCGCAGCAAACGGTGATTCCGCTGCCGGCATCGGCGATCAGTTACGCTCCGTTTGGGGATTCAGTCTTTATTGTTACGGATCTCAAGGACCCCAAGGGAAATACTTACCGCGGTGTGCGCCAGCAATTCGTGAAGGTCGCGGGCTCGCGCGGTGACCAGGTAGGTGTTATTTCCGGCCTCAAGCGAGGAGACGAGGTTGTGACCTCAGGAGTGTTCAAGTTGCGCAACGGCGCGGCGGTGGCAGTCAACAATAAGGTACAACCAGAAAACAATCCGAACCCCAGGCCTGAGGACAACTAGTGAAGTTTACGGACCTCTTTATTAAGCGGCCAGTTCTCGCAATTTGCGTGAACCTGGTGATTCTGATCGCGGGCCTTCAGGCCATCAGGTCGCTGAGCGTACGTCAGTATCCGCGCAGCGATATCGCGGAGGTGCAGGTCACCACGGTTTATACCGGAGCCAACGCTGACCTGGTGCGCGGATTCATCACGACTCCCCTGGAACGAGTGATCGCGAGCGCAGACGGCATCGATTACATGGAGTCGTCGAGCGCACAGGGCCTGAGCACGATCACCGTCCATCTCAAGCTCAACTACGATACCAACGCGGCGCTCACTCAAATTCAGGCGAAGGTGGCGCAGGTCCGAAATGATTTGCCGCCGGAGGCCGAGGCGCCGGTAATCGAGCTGCAAACCGCCGATAACCAATTTGCATCGATCTACCTGGGGTTTTCGTCCTCCGAACTGGATCAGAACCAGATCACCGATTACCTGACCCGTGTTGTTCAGCCTAAGCTGAGCGCGATCAGCGGCGTGCAGCGCGCCGATATTCTTGGCAAACGCACCTTTGCCATGCGCGTGTGGCTCAAGCCAGAGAAGATGGCAGCGCTCGGCATCTCCCCATCACAGGTGTGGGACGCGCTGGCGAACAACAACTATCTTTCTGCCCTGGGGCGGACCAAGGGCTCAATGGTTTCGGTGAACCTGGTAGCCAATACCAATTTGCGCACCGCGGAAGAATTTCGCCAGCTGGTGGTGAAGCAGGACAAAAGCACCATCGTTCGTTTAGGCGAGATTGCCGACGTGGTGCTGGGCGCAGAAACCTATGACGAGGATGTTCGCTTCAACGGGGAGGCCGCCACCTTCATGGGTATCTGGGTGCTGCCCACGGCGAACTCGCTCGAGGTCATTCAAAAGGTTCGAGAAGCGATTCCGGGGATTCGAGAGCAATTGCCGGCCGGTATGAAGGTGGGGATCCCTTACGATTCCACGGCCTATATTCAGGACGCGATCAAGGAAGTCTTGAGCACGCTGAGCGAGACCCTGTTGATCGTCATTGTGGTCATCTTCCTCTTCCTGGGCTCGTTCCGCTCCGTGCTGATCCCGATCGTCGCGATTCCCATCTCGCTGATTGGCGCTGTTTTCCTGATGCTGGTGGCGGGATTTACGATCAACCTGCTGACGTTGCTGGCGATCGTGCTTTCGGTCGGACTGGTGGTGGACGACGCCATCGTCATGGTGGAGAACGTAGAACGACATCTACACCAAGGCAAGACCCCCTTCCGCGCAGCGATTGACGCCGCCCGTGAGCTGGTGGGCCCGATCATCGCGATGACCATCACGCTCGCGGCGGTGTATGCCCCCGTCGGTATCCAGGGAGGATTGACGGGCGCGCTCTTCCGCGAATTTGCGTTTACTCTGGCGGGCGCCGTGGTGGTTTCCGGCATTGTCGCCTTGACTCTGTCGCCCATGATGGGCTCGAAGTTGCTGCGTGCCGGGGACACTGAGAAGGGTTTCTCCGGCTGGATCAATCGTCGTTTTGAGAGCGTGCGCAGGGCCTACGCGCGAACCCTCACGGGCACGCTGCAATACCGGCCGGTAGTTCTCGGTGTGTGGGTAATTGTCGCGCTGCTGATCGTTCCTTTCTACATGTTTTCGCAGCGCGAGCTGGCTCCGGCGGAAGACCAGGGAGTGGTCTTCGGTGTCGTGCAGGCATCGGCCAACTCAACCATTGATCAGACCAAGCTCTTCTCGACCCAGATCTATGACGTGTACCACTCTTTCCCCGAAAGCGAGAGCGTCTTTCAGATCATGGATCCCAACGGTGGCTTTGGTGGCATGGTGACCAAACCCTGGAGCCAGCGCAAGAGAACCGCGCAGCAACTGCTGGTGGCGTCGACGGGGCCCTTATCGAAGATTGCCGGGGTTCGCGTAATTCCGCTAACCCCACCCCCGCTGCCGGGCGGCGGGAATTTTCCCGTCGATTTCGTGATCGCTTCCTCAGCTGAGCCGCAGCAGCTCGTCCAGATCGCGAATCAGCTTGTGGCAAAGGCATTTGCCAGCGGGATGTTCATCTACGCTGACTCTGACTTGAAGTTTGACCAGCCGCAGGCCGAGGTTGTCTTTGACCGTGACAAACTGCGCTCGGAAGGCGTGGATCTGAGCCAGGTTGGCAAGGATCTTTCCACCATGCTCGGTGGAAACTACGTGAATCGGTTCAGCATCCAGGGGCAGAGCTATAAAGTGATTCCACAGGTCAAGCGCGTCGAGCGCTTGACGCCGGAACAACTTTCGCAGATCTACGTCAGAGGGGCGGATAACAAACTTGTCCCGCTGTCGACCTTTGCTTCGTTGAAGACGACCACGGAGCCGCGCGAGCTAAAGAAATTCCAGCAGCTCAATGCAGTGCGGATTCAGGGCGTAATCCCGCCAGGGGTCCCGCTCGATCAGGCACTGAGTTTTCTGGAGACCGAAGCCAAGAAGATGTTGCCGCAGGGCTTCAACATTGACTACGCGGGCGAGTCGCGTCAGCTGCGGGTGGAGGGAAGCAAGTTTCTTGGAACGTTCCTGCTATCGGCAGTCTTGATCTATCTTGTGCTGGCGGCGCAGTTCGAAAGCTTCCGCGATCCCTTCATTATTCTTGCCGGATCAGTGCCCCTGGCGATTTCTGGCGCGCTGTTGTTTTCGTTCCTGGGCTTCACGACGCTTAACATCTACAGCCAGGTGGGACTGATTACTCTGGTGGGTTTGGTGTCCAAGAATGGCATTCTGATCGTCGAATTCGCCAACCATCTGCAGGAGACAGGAAAGGAAAAGCTGGCTGCGGTGATCGAGGCGGCCACCACTCGTCTGCGCCCGATTTTGATGACCACCGCCGCTACCGTGGTCGGCCACTTCCCACTGGTGCTGGCCAAGGGTCCCGGAGCCGGCGCGCGCAACAGCATCGGCATCATGCTGGTCAGCGGCATGATCATTGGAACGATATTCACATTGTTCGTAGTGCCGTCGATTTACATGCTGGTGGCGCGACGACATGAGGGGCTGCCGTCAGAGGAACAGCGCTCCGAAGGCGATGTGCCCGAGCTGGCCGAGGCGGCGGTGTAAGAGGCGCGTCTGGCGATCTCTTCGCCGCAGTGATGGCAGTCACGAGGAGATAGGTCCTACACGGTGGGGGCCGATTCCAATGTGGAGCGCCGCTTCAGCAGGAATTGCTCAAATTCTGTAATGCCCTGCCCGGTGCGCACAGACACTTTCAGAACCGGCATGCCGGGGCGCACCAGTTGAATGTTCTGGATCAGCGCGTCGAGATCGAAGCCCAGCACATCAGTCAGATCCAGCTTGGTCACCAACGCTGCATCCGCGGTGTTAAAAATTGTCGGATACTTGAGCGGCTTGTCCTCACCTTCCGGAGTAGAAACGAGGACTATGCGCAGGTTTTCGCCCAGATCGAAGCTCGAAGGACACACCAGATTCCCAACATTCTCGATGAAAAGGAAATCGAATTCTTCCAGCGTCCAGGTTTCAACTGCTCTTTCCACCATGGTGGCATCGAGATGGCAAACCGTGCCGGTTGTGATCTGCTTTACTGGGGCACCGAAACGGGCCAAGCGGGCAGCATCATTTTCAGTCGCAAGATCCCCCACCAGGGCAGCAATCCGGTGATCACGGCCGAGGTCAGTGAGTACTCGTTCGAGGAGCGTAGTCTTGCCGGCGCCCGGACTCGAAACCAAACTAATCACCTGCACCCCGGCGCGGTGGAACCGGTCACGCAGGCGGCGGGCCACGAGATCATTCTCTTTCAGAATCTTGCGTCGAACCTCTACCATGCGTGGTTCGCTCATCCGTCAATCTCCATTCCGGTAATTTCTAATTCCTCGCCGTGAACCACGCGCGCGGCGAGTGCCCCACATTCGGCGCATATCAATATCGGAAATGATTCGATCGGCCGCTCTGATCCGCATGCGGAACAGAGGACCACGACGTCTACATCCTCGATGATTAGCCGGGATTTTGCCAGAGGCGTCTCCTCAGATGCGACCCCATAAGAAAACAGCAGTGCATCTTTATCCACACCTGAGAGCCTGCCGAGGCGGAGGTGTATTGCGGAAGCCTGCGAAATGCCCCGGCGCTGCATCTCTTCCAGCGCGCCATCCACGATGTTTAGAGCGATCGTGAGTTCGTGCATCCGCACGCCCTACATTGCTTTCATCCTGGTGTAGCGTTTGTCGCCGCGGAAATACACTAACGAATAAATAAGGGCAGCAAGACTGCCCCACTTCATCAACTTGCCTATAGCTGACATTGCTTTCTCCGGCTATGCCGGAGTTGCTCCTGTGCGGAAACGAATAATCATTTCCTCGATCACTATTCTCGCACCGTTCGGGCTCATCGTGTACTGCGTTCCGGGTTCGCCAACGCGGGGCAGCGCATCCACCAAAATCACCAGGCCCAGTGCTCCATGAGCGCGTACGCCAGGTCGCGCCGCGTGGTGATGAGCCAGCCATTTCCGTCCGGGTCCGTCAACGTGGCGAACGAGCGGTAGCGCGTGACCGGGCCTGGATGGCTGCCTCCAGCGCTGCGTGGTAACGACCGTCGCGTTTCGACCATCGCATTGCGGATCAAGCTACCTGTGTGGCGCCTCCGCTGTCGATCAAATTGGTCACAACGTTGATGTTGCCGTGGGTGGCTTTGGAATATGGACACTCCAAGTGTGCTCCCTCCACGAGTTTCTGGGCAACTTCGCGGTCTATACCTGGCAGGCTTACATTGAGACGAGCCTGAATGAAATAACCACCATTGGTTGTGCCCAAGTCCACTTCGGCGTCAACGGCAGCATCCACTGGCAGCCTGACTTTCATTCTGCCGGCGACGATCTTTATAGCCGACAGATAGCACGCTGACCAACCCACAGCGAACAACTGCTCTGGATTCGTACCGGTGCCGTGGGTTCCGGGAACCGAAAGCCTGACATCCAAGTGGCCGTCGGAGGTGCGCGATGCTCCTCCCTCCCGGCCACCTGTCGTGTGCGCTTTGGCGGTATAGAGAATTTTGTCGATGGGGGTTATGCCCTGTGTCATGGCGAGTTCTCCCTTATTTGAATTTGGTGGTGAAAGAACGCTTGATCAATGCACGACTCGCAATTCAAGTCAGAAATGCAGGGACGAAACTATCGGAAGGGTATGGATTCATACCTTCGCATGAGTTGACATGCCTCGCACCTGCCCGGATTCAACAAATTTCTTTGAGGATGCCGAAAAGCGGTTCGTGCGTAGCATCAAACTTCGCCTACACGTATGCCGACCGGAGCATCTCGGCAGCGCTTTCGTCGAGCAGTTCGCGGCGACGCAACTCTTCGAAGCGATGCAAGAGCTCCTCGACCTGCAGGCGCTGCTTGGCCGTACCACAGCAATCGATGGTGGTTCGGCCTTCGTACATCATCACCAGGCGGTCTCCCACATTGACCGCCTGCTGCATGGAATGGGTGACCATGAGGGTGGTCAGATGGTGATGCTGGACAACCTGGCGGGTAAGGCGAATGATCTGCTCGGCGCTTTTGGGGTCGAGGGCGGCGGTGTGTTCATCGAGTAAGAGCAGCTCAGGGCGGACGAGGGTTGCCATCATCAATGTGATCGCCTGCCGCTGCCCGCCGGAAAGCAGGCCGATGGGAGTTTGGAAGCGGTCTTCCAATCCCAAACCAAGGCTGGCCAGCTGATGGCGGAGCTCTGCGCCTGAGCGGCGGCCCAGCGCCCAGCCCAGGCCGCGAGGTTGACCGCGTCTGGAGGCAAGGGCAAGATTCTCTCCGACGGTCAAATTGGGAGCGGTCCCGCTAAATGGATTCTGGAAAACGCGGCTGATAAGCCGCGCGCGGCGGTGCTCCGGCCAATGGGTGATGTTGCGTCCGCCCAAATGGATGCTGCCGCCATCCGGCAAGACCGACCCCGCAATGGCATTCAACAAGGTGCTCTTACCCGAGCCGTTGGTTCCAATCACCACCACGAAAGAGCCGGCTTCGATTTCCAGGCAAACGTGGTCCAATGCCAGCACGGTATTGCCGGCATCAGCCTTGAAGGTCTTGGTCACCTCACGCAGCGTGAGCATGGCGTAATTTGAGGCGTCGAATATGAAACCGACGTGTGATAGATGGCACCACCAGCGCAACAAAAACGAAGGCAGCCGTAATCAGTTTCAGGTCGTTCGGATCCAGACCCCAGCGGAGTGCGATAGCCACCATCAGCCGGAACAGCACCGATCCAATTATGGTTCCTGCTATGGTGAAAGCCAGGTTGCTGGAACTGATCAGGGCTTCGCCGATAATGACGCTAGCCAAGCCCCAAACCACCATGCCGATTCCCATCTGCACGTCGGCGAAGCCTTGATACTGAGCGAGCATCGCCCCGGACAACCCGACCAGCCCGTTGGACAATGCCAAACCGAGAACCGTCATGTTTTCGACGCTCACCGCAAGAGCGCGGATCATCTGCGGGTTGTCGCCGGTGGCGCGCATGGCGGTGCCCAGGTTGGTGCGGAAGAAACCATAGAGTGCCAATCCGATTACGATCGCCGAGAGAAAGGCAAAAAACAGCGAGGTGGCATCGCGTAGGGCAATTTCCCAGCCCAGGATATGGACCACATGCGCAGACCATATGCGCTGGGCGGCACTCTCCCCGAGGCTCGGAAGAGTGCGGCTGGACATAAGGGGCAGATTGCTTTTGCCCATCACATGAAGATTGATGGAATAAAGAGCGGTCATGGTGAGGATTCCAGCAAGCAGTTTGTTTATACCGAAGCGCGTATGAAACAACCCCGTGGCTGTGCCCGCGAGTGCGCCCGCGACCGCGCCTGCCGCAGTGGCCCACAGAGGATTGTGTCCTTTCACGATCAGAATGGCGGCCACGGAAGCGCCGAGGGTCAGCGAACCGTCGACGGTGATATCGGGAAAAGAGAAGATCCGAAAACTGATGTAGGTGCCCAAGGCGAGAAGCGACAGGATAAGGCCGATTGTCCAGGCGCTGACGAGTAGAGTCATATGTTCCCATCCGGATGAAAATTAAGCCGGCCGATCCAGCAGGCGCCGCGCACCAGCGTAGTATCACCTGCGCCGTTGATCGGACGCTGATCGTTGAGCAGATGCAGTACGGAGGTGACAACCTGCGACTGAAAGGCGTTATGCGCAGTTGCCGGCAGTTCAAGTAGTCCACGCTGGATGGGACGGTAAGGGAACAGAGCAGCATGGAAGTGGCCGCGGATAGCGCTATCGGGATCCAAGGGCCGGAGGAATGGAAGTACTTCCGGCCAGGCATCGGAGCTGACAATGCCGGCGGCGGCGACCGTGGAACGCGTGCCAGTGATCTCCGGCGCGAATGAAATGCACTCTCTAATTTTCGGGAAGTCCAGTTCTGTGGGCACTGCTGCCGGCGAGGATCTTAAGGCGGCGCCTACAACTCTCGACGCCTCCGCAATCATGGCAATCGCAATCGTAGTTGAACCCGAGATGTTCAGAGACTGGCGGACGATCTCGAACAGTGTCCATCGCACATCGCGCCGGGAGTCAAAACGCAAAAACTGTGTCGGCATTCCATGGCACTCGATGCCATAGAGAACGTGTATCTCGGGCACGAACTCTTCAGCGGAGACCAGGTAGTCGGGAACAGAGGCGCCATCGGTGGGAAGATGCGCACAGCATCCGCCAAGAGCAACAAATTCCCCGAATCGACATCGGCAGTCATCATAATCCGCCCCCAGTGCCCCAATTCCGAGCGCCAGATGAGAATCGGACAATTGCCGCGTTTGGCACGTTTCTGCAGAGATGTTCCCTCTCTTGACCACACTGGGAGAGTTGATGAGCCGGCACTCCATTCGTGCCGTGGGAGACAAGTTATAGACCTCAACCGTGCCACATTCCGTCTCTATGGCATTGGTGGGTGCAGTTGTCGCGGAGGCAGCGATCGCCTGCTTGCCATCGCCGAACAAGATGGGCTCCAGCGCAACCAGCTTTAGGGTTGAGCGGACACGCTCGGAGGCTTTATCGATTACGAA
>Ga0187776_10000109_pt1 | contig 40691 bp, 31 predicted proteins | sample 0216_BV02_MP12_2_FD_132426 | JGI IMG/M metagenome (GOLD analysis project Ga0187776, IMG submission 132426) | Tropical peat soil microbial communities from peatlands in Department of Meta, Colombia - 0216_BV02_MP12_20_MG | ecosystem: Environmental > Terrestrial > Soil > Wetlands > Peat | place...
AAGCTGTTCCTCAACGTGGACGCCGAGCCGCGAGTCTGGAACGTGGGGCCCACCCTGCCCGACCTCCTGCGCCTGTCGGAGGGCGAGCTGGGCGCGGAGCTCCCGACGAACGTGAACGTCCTGTGCGCACGGATCAACGCCTCGGGAATCCTGAGCAAGGTGCGCACCGTGCGCGTGGAGATCCCGCCGCGCGGCATCGTGTTCGCGAACGGCGCCACGGTGGTCCACCAGGTCGTCTACGGCAACCGGATGGTGTGCCTGGAGGGCCTCGCGCCGAAGTCCGCCCTGCAGCCGTCGTCGATCTGCGAGTGGGACGCGGCGCGGTCGTGGATCGAGGAGGCCGGCTACGCCGCCGCGCCCGACGAGGCGCCCGCCGCGACGTCGGGGCACGGCGTGGCCGCGGCCTGACAAGCGCCATGCGCCTCGTCACCTGGAACATCCAGTGGGGCCTCGGCATCGACGCTCGCGTGGACGTCGCGCGCATCGTCTCGGCCGCGCGCGCGATGGCCGACTTCGACGTGCTGTGCGTGCAGGAGGTGGCGGACAACTTCCCGCGGCTCGAGGGCAACGACGACCGGGACCAGTTCGCGGAGCTCGCGCGCCTGCTCCCCGGCTTCCGCCTCGTCGAGGGATACAACGTGGACCTCGCGGGGGACGCGGGAAGGCGCCGGCGCTTCGGCAACGCGATCCTCACGCGCTACGAGGTGCTCTCGGCGCGGCGCCATGCGCTGCCCTGGCCCGCCGATCCCGGCGTGGAGACGATGCCGCGCGTGGCCGTGGAGGCGACGCTCGCGACCCGGGCGGGAGCGCTCCGGGTGACCACGACGCACCTCGAGTACTACTCGGAGGTGCAGCGCCGCGCCCAGGCGGCGCGCCTGCGCCTGCTGCACGAGGAGGCCTGCGGGCGGGCGCTGCGTCCCGGCTACCCGACGGCGGAAGGCGGGCCCTTCGACGCGACGCCCCAGACCACCGCGGCGCTGCTCACGGGCGATTTCAACTTCCCGCCGGAGCACCCCGCGTACGCCGACATCCAGCAGCCGGTGGCCGACGGCGCCCCGCGCTACCTCGACGCCTGGCCGCTCGTGCACGGAAGCGCGCCGCACGAGCCCACGTTCTGCGTGCACTCGCACGTGTACTCGAAGACGGCCTACTGCTGCGATTTCGTGTTCGTGAGCGAAGTCGTCGCCCCGCGCGTGCGCGCAATCTCGGTGGACGGGGCCACGCAGGCCTCCGACCACCAGCCCGTCCTCGTCGAGATCGACGAGGGCTAGGAGGAGACGCGCGATGTCCGGCCGGCTCCTTCCCCTCACCGACGCGCTGCACGCCTACGTGGTCGAGCACTCCGTGCGCGAGCACCCCGTGCTCGCCGAGCTGCGCGCGGCCACCGCGGGGCTCGCCAACGCGCAGATGCAGATCGGCCCGGACCAGGGCGCGCTCATGGCCCTCCTCGTGAAGCTCGCCGGCGCGCGGCGCACGCTCGAGATCGGGGTCTTCACCGGCTACAGCTCGCTCGCGGTGGCCCTCGCGCTGCCCGAGGACGGACGCGTGCTCGCGTGCGACGTGAGCGAGGAGTGGACCGCGATCGCGCGGCGCCACTGGGAGCGGGCGGGCGTGGCGCACAAGATCGAGCTGCGCCTCGCCCCCGCGCTCGCGACCCTCGATGCGCTCCTCGCCGAGGGCCGCGGCGGCACCTTCGACTTCGCCTTCATCGACGCGGACAAGGGCAACTACGCGCGCTACTACCAGCGCTCGCTTGCGCTCCTCAGGCCCGGCGGCCTCGTCGCCGTGGACAACACGCTCTGGAGCGGCTCGGTGATCGACCCGGCGGACCGATCCGAGGACACGAAGGCGATCCGCGCCTTCAACGAGCTGCTCCTTCGCGACGAACGCGTGGACCTCGCCCTGCTCACCGTGGGCGACGGGCTCACCCTCGCGATGAAGCGCTGAGACCGCGCGCCTCAGCGCAGCAGCACCGCGCCCACGAGCAGCGCCAGCACGACGACGATCGCGAGCAGCAGCCTCGCCTGGAGGTGCTGCGCGCGCTCGAGCTTCGCGAGCGAAGCCTCGAAGCGCTTGGTCGTGTCCTCGGTGAGCGCGCGGTGCACGAGGCGCGGGAGCTGCGGAAGCGTGCGCGCCCACATCGGGGCCTCCTCGCGCATCTGGCGAACGAAGGCGCGGGGACCCACCTGCTCCTTCATCCAGCGCTCGAGGATGGGCTGCGCCGTGCGCCGCAGGTCGAGGTCCGGGTCGAGCTGCCGGCCCAGCCCCTCCACCTGCAGGAGCGTCTTCTGCAGGAGCACGAGCTGCGGCTGGATCTCCATGCGGAAGCGGCGCGAGACCTCGAAGAGGCGCAGCAGGAGCTTCCCGAAGTAGATCTCCTTCAGCGGCCGGTCGAAGATCGGCTCGCACACGGAGCGGATCGCGCCCTCGAACTCGTCCACGCGGGTGTCGGGCGGCACCCAGCCCGCGTCGAGGTGGGCGACCGCCACGCGGTGGTAGTCGCGGTGGAAGAACGCCATGAAGTTGGTGGCGAGGTAGCTCTTGTCCGCGTCCGAGAGCGTGCCCATGATGCCGAAGTCCACGCCGCAGTAGCGCCCGTCGGGGCGCACGAAGATGTTGCCGGGGTGCATGTCGGCGTGGAAGAACCCGTCGCGGAAGACCTGCGTGAAGAAGATCTCCACGCCGTCGCGCGCGAGGCGCGGGATGTCGATGCCGGCCTCGCGAAGCCGCGCCACCGCGTTCACCGGGATCCCGTCGATGCGCTGCATCACCATCACCTCGCGGTTGCACCAGTCCCAGTAGACCTCGGGCACGACGAGCAGGCGCCCGTCGGCGAAGTTGCGCCGGAGCTGGCTCGCGTTGGCCGCCTCGCGCAGCAGGTCGAGCTCGTCGTTGATGGTGTGCTCGAACTCGACGACGACCTCGCGCGGGCGCAGGCGCCGCCCCTCCGGGAAGACGCGCTCGACGAGCCCCGCGAGCACGTGCATCAGGCCCACGTCCTCGCCGATCACCTCGCGGATCCCGGGCCTCAGGATCTTCACGGCGACCTCGCGCCCGTCGGGCAGCGTGGCGAAGTGCACCTGCGCGACCGAGGCGCTCGCGACCGGCGCGCTCGAGATCGTCGCGAAGACCTCCGTGTGGGGCCGTCCGTAGGCGCGCTCGAGCGTGTCGGCCACCTGCTCCCAGGGGAACGGCGGGACGTCGTCCTGCAGGCGCGAGAGCTCCTCGGCCACGTCCTCGGGAATGAGGTCGGGTCGCACCGACAGCAGCTGCCCGAACTTCACGAAGATGGGCCCGAGGGACTCGAGGGCGAGGCGCAGGCGCTCGGCCCGGGGACGCGAGCGGTCGCGCCAGAAGTACGCGCAGGAGAAGGCGAGGCGCAGGATCCTCGTGCCGCGCCGCGGCAGGAACTCGTCCAGGCCGTAGCGTCCGATCGTGTGGACGATGCGCGTGAGGCGCAGGGCTCGCATGGAACCCGGGATTCTACCCGTCCGCGCGGGCGCTCCCGGGGCCCGTGGGGCGGTTACGCCTGTAGCGGGGGCCCACTTTACGGGCGCCGGGGGGCCGATGCTAATCTGACGTCGCTCGCGGATACCCCCGGGTGCACGAGAGGAGCCACGGAGCCGGAAATGACGTATCGGGCCGACCGTCCTTTCACCTTCTATTTCGTCCGCCACGGCATCACGGAGCCCAATTTCCGGGGCTTCCGCTGCGGCGGCGACCTCGACCTGCCGATGATGGACATCGGCTGCGACCAGGCCTACCTGCTCGCCAAGCAGATCGACAAGATGAACCTGCGCATCGGCGTGATCGTCGCCGCCTCGCTGCTGCGCACCCGGCAGACCGCCTCGATCATCTCCGGCGTGCTGGGCGACGTCCCGATCGTGACCGAGCCGCTGCTCAACGAGCGGCGTCTGGGCGAGTGGAACAACCGCCCGATCGCCGAGACCGAGGAGCTGCTCGCGCGCCAGGCGACGCCGCCCGGGGGCGAATCGGAGGAGGACTTCACGGCGCGCATCGCGCAGGCCCTCGAGCGCCTCGAGCCGCAGCTCGAGCGCCGGCCGCTCCTCGTGAGCAGCAAGGGCGTGGGCCGCGTGCTGCACCGGCTGCTGGGCGGCAGCGACCGCATGCAGGTGGCCAACGGCGAGATCGTAGAGTTCTCGGTGCACCCGGCGGCCGGGCGCGCGGCGCTGCGCGTGAGCCGGCCGCACCAGGGCTGAAGAGCGCCGTGGCCGCAAGGATCGGCATCGTGCCGCCCGTCCAGCGCTTCGAGCCCGACTGGGAGCCGGAGATCCCCGGGCGGCGGCGCGTCCTGCACAACTGGGACGAGTACATGGCGATGGCCAAGCGCATCATCGAGCGCTTCGACCACCAGTTCGACCTCAAGCACTTCGACTACCTGCATCCCGTGCGCCTGCAGAAGTGCCCCGCGCGCTTCCGCAAGCCCTACCCCGTCAAGGTGGCCTACACCGAATGGGGCGACTCCGCCAACCCCACCGTCGTGTGCTGCGGCGGCGTGGCGAACACCGCGATGCGCTTCAACTACCTCGCCTCCGACCTCGCGAGCGGCTTCCACGTCGTGTGCATGGACTGGGTCGGGCGCGGGCGCAGCGGCTGGATGAACGACGAGCGCGACTACTCGCTCGGCACGTACGTGGAGCAGCTGCGCCAGATGATCGACCACCTCGGCGGCGGGCCCGTGACGGTCCTCGGCTCGTCGATGGGCGGAAGCGCCGCGATCGAGCTCACCGCGCGCCATCCGCGCATGGTGGACCGGCTCGTGCTGAACGACATCGGCCCCTTCATCCCCCGCGGCCGCAGGCTCAGGCGCTCGCAGACGCTCGCACGCCACTACGTGTTCCGCGATCCGGCGGACCTGCTGCGCCGCATCGGCGCCTCGCAGAAGAACGACGGGCCCGTGAGCGACGACATCCGCTTCAACGTGACTTTCCACCAGACGCGCTGGTCCGACGAGGAGGGCGGGCGCGTCTACCGCCACGACGTGCGCGCGCTGCAGGCCTACCGCGAGGACGCCCGCCACAGCCTCGACCAGTGGAAGCTGTGGGCGCGGGTGCGCTGCCCGGTGCTGCTCATCCACGGGATGCTCTCCGACGCGCTGCTCGAGGGCACCATCCGCCGCATGCGGCGCCGCGGCGGGGTCTGGGTCATGCACGTGCCCGATACCGGCCACACGCCGGTGCTCTCGGACCGCAACCAGAACTGGTTCATCAACGAATGGCTCTCGGGCCGCCAGCAGCCCGAGGAGTGGACCGTGCTGCACGCGAAGCTGCGCGAGGACGAGGCCCCGCCTTCGGCGCTGCGCGAGGGCGAGGGCCCGGCGCTGCGCGCGGTGGCCCCCGGCGCCTACCCCTTCCCTTCGTCCCGGCCGTAGCCCGCCGCGGCGCGCCCGCGCCGCTCGCGGTCGCGCTGGCGCAGCACGTCGATCATCACGTTGAACGTGCGCGCGAGCTGGCCGATCTCGTCCGACGAGCGCACGGGCACGTTCGTGTACTCGCCGCGCTTGAGGGCGTCGGCCGCCCGGGTGAGCCGCTCGATGGGGCGCACGATGGAGCGCGCGAAGACCATCGCCGCGATCACGAACACGGCGCCGGCGATCGCCACGCTGTAGAGCACGCGGCGGAAGAGCAGGTCGAGGGGGCGGGCGAAGTAGTCGCGCGACTCGGACACGCCGACCACCCAGTCGTGCCCCGGCACGGGCGCGTAGCCCGCGATCTCCTCGCGGCGCGACGTGCTCGAGTAGTAGCTCACGTGGCCGCCCTCGCGGGCGCCCACCATGGCCGCCGCGAGCCGCGGCTGGTTCAGCGAATCGATGCGCTCGCGCCGGAACCGCTGGTCCGAGACGATCTCGTCGACCACCTCCGCGCGCAGCGGCACGAGGCTGTGGTACATGAGCCGCGCGTCGGGATGCCACACGACCACGCCGTCGCCGTCGATGAGGAACGGCGTGCGCTGGTCGCCCGCCTGCGCGGCCGCGAGGATGCGCACGATCGGATCGGCGTAGACGCGCAGCACCACCGCGCCGATCACCGTGCGGCCGTCGGCGGCGAACACGGGGCGCGAGTAGAACACGCCCGCCTTGCCCGCCACGGAGCCCACGATGATGCCGGTCATGTGCGGCCGGCCCTCCATCGCCTGCTTGAAGTACTCGCGGAACCTGAAGTTCTTGCCCATCACGTCGGGATCGCTCGCGACGATCGCCTTGCCGGCGGTGTCCATCACCATCGCGAACTGGACGTCGGGATCGGCCCGGGCCAGCGCCTCGAGCTTGGCGAGGATCGCGGCGGTCCCCGCGGGCGTGGGGTGCGCGAGGTAGTCCACGAAGTCCTCGTCGGTGCCGAGGTAGTTGGCGAGGTTGCGGCTGTCGCCGAGCAGCTGCGCGATGCGCCCGGCGGTGCTCTGCGCCAGGTGCTCGAGGTTGCGCAGCTCGATGTCGTGCACGTTCTTGACCGCCGCGTCGAGGTTGTATTGCGCGGTGAGGAGCATGGGACCGAGCGCGATCGCGACCATCGCCACGGTCATCTTCACCGACAGCGGCCAGGAGCCGGGGCGGCGCAGCGTCCGCCCCAGGCGCGCGAGGCGCGCCCGCAGGGCCCGCGGCGAGGCGAGCGTCCTCACCCACGTCTCGCCGACCGGGCGCGCCGCGTCCTCCTCCCCCGCGAGCAGCGCCGCCTGCAGGCCGAGGGCGGCAGGGTGGGCGGCGAAAAGCTGCGCGCGCCACTGGTCGACGTCGGCCGGACGGTCGCCCGGCTGCGGGCGAAGGGCCCAGTCGATCGCCGCGAGGAACTGCGGGGAGTAGCGGTCCGCGGCGAGGTCCTGCGCCCGCGGCAGGGGATCCGCCGCCCCCGCCACGCGGGCCGGCGCATCCACGGGCTTGCGGCCGGTGACGAGCCAGTAGAGGGTGGCGCCCATCGAATAGATGTCGGTCCACGGCCCCTGGCTCCCGCCCCCCGCGTACTGCTCGATCGCCCCGTAGCCCGGGGTGACCACCGCGCCGCCCGGCTCCGGGCGCTCGGTCGCCGCGGAACGGGCCGCGCCGAAGTCGAGCAGCACGAGGCTGCCGTCCTCGTCGCGCACGTAGATGTTGTCGGGCTTGATGTCGCGGTGCAGGTAGCCCGCCCGATGCACCGCCGCCAGCCCGTCGAGCAGCGGCGCGACCAGCCCGACCAGGGTCTCCTCGGACGGCTCGCCGTGCCGGGTGCGCCATTCCTTGAGGGAGCGGCCGCGCTCGTACTCGAGGACGATGTAGGCGGTGCGGTTCGCCTCGAAGAACCGCGCCACGCGCACGATGTGGGGATGGCGGAACGTGGCGAGCGTCCGGGCCTCGACGAGGAAGCTGTCGAGCCCGCTCTGGTACTGGCCCTGGTCGCGCTCGCCGCGGGCCGAGACCGTGCCGTCGGTGCCCCGACGGGCGACCTCCTCCGGCAGGTACTCCTTGATCACCACTTTGGCGTCGAGGTTCATGTCGGTGGCGGCGTACACGATGCCGAAGCCGCCCTGGCCCAGGACGGAGTCGATGCGGTACTCGAGCAGGCGGAAGCCGGGCGGCAGGAGGATCCCGGGGGGAGGCGTCCGGGGCGGTTCGCCGGCGCCGAGGGGCCGCGCCGCATCGAGCGGCGCAGCAGATCGCGCCTGTGGTTCCTCGCCCATCCGTCCCTCCCGTTGGCCGGCTCGCCCCGCCGGTGCGGCCACCCTAGCACAAGCCCCCCGGGTTCGTGAAAGTGCCGAAGGGACAGTCACTTACAACGGTAATTTTAACCTTCCCTCGAAGGCCGTGATACCATGACGCGGGGGATCACGGCAGGGGGAGCGGGAGCGCCACATGGGGACGATTCGCGTCCGATTCATCACCGTCGCGCTGGTGGTGAGCTTCTTCGCCGTCGGCATGGCCGCCTTCCTCAACTACTTCAAGTACAAGAGCACGATCGGCGGCATCGTGAAGTCGCGCGTGCTCGTGGTGGGCCGGGGAATCGAGAACAGCGTGCAGGCCTCCCTCGCGCTCGGCATGCAGTTCACGGAGCTGAGCGCCCTGCCCTCGCAGATGGAGCGCGAGGCCGCTTCGGATCCGCTGATCCAGGGCATCGACGTCTTCGACAGCACCGGCCAGATCATCTACAGCACCGACGCGGCGAGCGTGGGCCGCAGCGTGGACCGCGCGTGGACCGACGCCGCGGCGGCCTCCAAGTCGACGGAGTGGACCGGGGAGGCGCCCGGCGAGTACGTGGCCGGCATCTCGCTCAAGAACAACTTCGACCTCACCGTGGGCTACCTCGCGTTGCGCTACTCGCGCGACTACGTGGACCGCGCGGCGCAGGCCGCCGCCCGCCAGATCGTGATCGCCGCGCTCGGCGCGTTCGTGGGCATCGCGCTCGTCGCCCCGCTCGCCCTGATCGTGGTGATCCGCCGCTTCGAGCGCGACCTGCAGGTGCTGGAGACGGCCGCGAGCCACCTCGAGGACCGGGGCCAGCCCGTGCCGCTCCCGGGCTCGGCGTTCGACCCGATCATCGACCACCTGCGCGCCTCGCTCCGCGACGCCAACTCGGCGCTCGACGACCTGCGCGCGAAGCTCGATCGCGCCGGCTAGGCACGGGCCATGCTCGAGAAGAACTATCTCTGGCGCGTCTACTGGCAGCTCGCCGGGGTGATCATGGTCTGCGTCGTGATCGCGCTCGCGGTGGTGTCGTACTTCTCCCACCGCGTGTTCGACCGCGAGCTCGTGCCGGAGACCGAGAAGAAAGCGGCCACCGAAGGCGCGTCGCTGCGCGCCCTGGTGCTCAAGGCGACGGGCTACGGCATCCCCTTCGACGGCCTGTACGGGGTGAACCGCACGTTCGAGGAGGTGTTCTCCGAGAACCCCGAGTTCTCGTACGCGGCCATCACCAACACCGAGGGCACGCTTCTCTACCACTACGGCAAGGAGCCCCAGGGCGCGCTCGTGCACTTCCACTCCCCGGCCCTGCTCGCGGCGATGCGCGACTCCACGGTGCCCTGGCAGGTGGCCCTCGTCGACACGCAGTACGTGGTCTCCCTGCCGATCATCGACGGCGCGAAGCCGCTGGGCGTGCTGCACATCGGCATCGAGTCCGTGTTCGTCGACCACGTGCTGCTCGAGGTGCTGCTCGACGTGCTCGTCGTGCTCGTGGTGTCGCTCTTCTTCACGCTGGAGCTGCTCAACTTCATGGCCGGCGCGCGGCTCGCCTCGGGGCTGGGCGAGTTCGGGCGGCAGGTGGAGCGCATGCGCGTGGGCGACTTCACCGCGCAGGCGCGCGTGCGCGCCAACGACGAGATCGGGCGCCTCCTGCGGCGCATCGACGCGGCGATCGACCACCTCAACGTGCGCTACGAGTTCCTCGCCGGGGAGCTGCAGGACAAGCTGCGCGCGGCCGACGCCCAGCGGCGCGAGGCGCTCAAGCCCGCGGTGGCCGCGCTCGAGTCGATCGGGAAGCGCTTCAAGTTCGGCACGGCGCCCAAGGAGTCGCAGACCGACGAGATGAACCTCAACCGGATCCGCGCCCCCCTCTTCACGTTCATCCTCGCCGAGGAGCTCACGCGCTCCTTCCTTCCCACCTACGTGAACCAGCTGCTCGTGACGGTGCCCGGCATCTCCCCGCAGGTGGTGATCGGGCTGCCGATCATGCTGTTCATGCTGATCGTCGCGCTCGGCCAGCCGTACCTGGGAAGCTGGAGCGAGCGGGTCGGCCGGCGCAAGGCGATGCTGGTGGGCGCCGGCCTCGCCGCGGTGGGCTTCCTCGCCACGGCGCTCGCCTACAACCTCTACGACCTGCTCGTGTGGAGGTCGCTGTGCGCCCTGGGCTACGCGATGGTGTTCGTCGCCGCGCAGGGCTACGTGCTCGACCGCACCGGGAGCGCGAACCGCGCGCAGGGCTTCGCGCTGTTCATCGGCGCCATCATGGTGGCCACCGTCTGCGGGCCCTCGATCGGCGGCATCCTCGCCGACAACATCGGCTTCCGCGCCTCCTTCGGCGTGTCGGCCGTGATGTCGTTCCTGTCGATCCTCGCGATCATGCGCCTGCCCGCCGTCGAGATCCGGCCGCACAACACGAGGGCCTCGCGCACCCCGCGCCTGCGCGAGGTGCTCGCGCTCGTGACGAACCGCCGCTTCATGACGCTCACGGGGCTCGCCGCGATGCCGGCCAAGATCATCCTCACGGGCGTGTGCTTCTACCTGGTGCCGCTCTACATCGTGTCCCTCGGCAACACCTCGGCGATGGCCGGCCGGATGCTCATGGTCTACGCGGTGATGATGGTGCTCATCGTGCCGCTCGCCGCGCGCCTGTCGGACGCGAGCCTGCGCCGCGACCGCTACGTCGCCGTGGGCCTCATCGTCTCGGGCCTGTCCGGCCTGCTGCTGCTCCTGTCGGACAGCATCCTCGTGCTCTTCGGGGTCGTGTTCCTCCTCGGGGTGGGGCAGGCGCTGTCCATCGCGGCGCAGAGCGCCCTCGTCGCCGAGCACTGCCAGGAGGAGATCCGCGTCTTCGGCAGCGACGCGGTGTACGGCGTGTACCGCCTGCTCGAGCGCCTCGGCAACGCGCTGGGCCCGCTCCTCGCGAGCCTGTTCGTGGTGCTGTGGGGATACCAGGGCGCGTTCGTCGCGCTCTCGGGGTTCGTGCTCTTCTGCGGGGTCGCGTTCACCCTCGCCACGCGCAGCGAGGAGTGGCAGGCCCAGCCCGCCCATCCGTAGCCATGGCCGCCCGCGCCCTCGCCCTCCTCGTCCTCATCGGCACGCTCCTCGCGGGCGGGCCCGAGGCCTCCGCGCAGCTCGAGCGCCGGCCGCTGCGCATCTACGCGATCACCTTCCGCGGGATGACCGACGTGGAGCGCGGCTTCCAGGACTACTTCGCCGCGCGCCGCATCCCGGTGCAGATCACCTGGCGTGACCTCAACCGCGACGCCTCGCGCATGCCCGGCTTCCTCGAGGAGATCCGCCGCACGCGGCCCGACCTCGTCTACACCTGGGGGACCTCGGTCACGCTCGGCGTGGTGGGCACCTACGATGGCTTCGACCCGAAGACCCAGATCACCGACATCCCGGTGGTCTTCACCCTCGTGGCGGCCCCCGTGCTCGCCAAGATCGTGCCCGACCTCAAGTCCTCGCGCCGCAACGTGACCGGGGTGTACCACGTGGCGCCGACCGAGGCGCAGATTCGCGCGATGGCCTCGTACCGGCCGTTCAAGCGCATCGGGATCCTCTACACGCCCACCGAGCAGAACTCCGTCGTCGTGGTGAAGGAGGTGAAGGAAGTCGCCCGGCGCCTCGGCTTCAGCGTGCTGGACATGCCGTTCCGCCTCAACGCCGCGGGCCAGGTGACGGCCGACGGGGCGCCGGAGATGATCCACGAGATGAAGGAGAGGAAGGTGGACTGGCTCTACCTCCCGCCCGACTCCTTCCTCGGGACGCAGGCCGAGAAGATCATCATTCCCGCGGCGCTCGCCGAGGGCCTGCCCACCTTCGCCTCCACGGAGCAGCTGATGGAGGCGGGCGCGCTCACCGGCCTCATCAGCCACTACTACGCCATCGGCCAGTTCACCGCGTACAAGGCCGAGCAGATCCTCGTGAACAAGGTGCCCCCGGCACGCATCCCGATCGAGACCCTCACCCGCTTCACGCTGCAGGTGCGCATGGACATGGCCGAGCGCCTGCGCATGCCTCCGCCGCTTCCCATGTTCAACTACGCCGAGCTCATCATGCCGAAGCAGGGCGTGGCGAGCGCGCAGTGAGCGCGCCGCGCTAGGATCCGTCCTTGAGCCGCGCGGCGAACTTGCGGCGCAGCTTCAGCACCTTGGGATCGATCACGAAGGTGCAGTACGGATTGCGTGCGCCCACGCGCCGGTAGTACTCCTGGTGGTAGGCCTCGGCCTCGTGGAACGCGGAAGCGGGCGCGATCTCGGTGACGATGGGCCGGGAGAACGTCTCGCGGCCGAGGCGCTCCACGGTCTCGCGGGCGACGCGCTCCTGCTCGGGCGAATGGAAGAAGATCGCGGAGCGGTACTGGCTCCCCACGTCGTTGCCCTGGCGGTCGCGCGTCGTGGGGTCGTGGATGGCGAAGAAGACCTCGAGCAGGTCGCCGTACGAGACCACGTCCGGGTCGAAGGCGACGCGCACCACCTCCGCATGCCCCGTGGTCCCGGTGCAGACCTCCTCGTAGGTGGGCTTGCCCGCGCCGCCCATGTACCCCGATTCGACCGACTCGACGCCCTTCAGCGAGTCGAAGACCGCCTCGAGGCACCAGAAGCAGCCCCCGGCGAGGGTCGCGATTTCAGGTTTCTTCACGGGATCCCGAACGCAACTGGCGGTGTCAAGTGATTAGGATCAAACTAGGGATTGTGCAATCACGGCATTAAGTCGGGGACAACCCCGAGAGCTTTCATCATGACACGAACCGCAGAACCGTCGGCCCGGGCGCGCCCCGCCGGGACGCTTCCCGACCAGGAGATCTCGCGCGAGGTGCTCCTCGAGAAGTACGCCAAGGGCGGCGAGGGCACGCGGGAGGAGGTCCGCGCGCGGGTCGCGCACGCGCTCGCCGCGGTCGAGCCCGAGGCGAAGCGCGCCCACTGGGAGGCCCGCTTCCTGCAGGCGCAGGAGCGCGGCTTCATCCCCGCGGGCCGCGTCAACTCGGCCGCGGGCACCTCGCTCACGGCCACCCTCATCAACTGCTTCGTGCAGCCGGTCGGCGACTCGATCACCGAGGTGGTGGACGGCAAGCCCGGCATCTACACCGCGCTCGCCGAGTCCGCCGAGACGATGCGGCGCGGCGGCGGCGTGGGCTACGACTTCTCGTCGATCCGCCCCGAGGGCGCGTTCGTGCACGGGACGCTGTCGCGGGCGAGCGGGCCGGTCTCCTACATGCGCGTCTTCGACGAGTCGTGCGAGACCGTGGAGTCGGCCGGCTCGCGGCGCGGGGCGCAGATGGGCGTGCTGCGCTGCGACCATCCGGACGTCGAGCGCTTCATCCACGCGAAGGACACGGGCGAGCTCACCAACTTCAACATCTCGGTGGGCGTCACCGACGCTTTCATGAAGGCGGTCGAGGCCGACGGGGAGGTGGAGCTCGTCCACAAGGCGGAGCCCTCGCCCGACGTGAAGCAGGCCGGCGCCTACCAGCGCGGCGACGGGCTGTGGGTGTACCGCAAGGTCCGCGCCCGCGAGCTCTGGGACCAGATCATGCGCTCGACCTACGACCACGCCGAGCCGGGCGTGCTCTTCCTCGACCGCATGAACCGCGACAACAACCTCTACTACTGCGAGACGATCGAGAGCACGAATCCCTGCAGCGAGCAGCCCCTCCCCGCCTACGGGTGCTGCTGCCTCGGCTCGATCGACCTCACGCGCTTCGTGAAGGAAGCGTTCGAGCCGCGCGCCGCCTTCGACTTCGAGGCGTTCGGCGAGGTGGTCGACGCCTCGGTCCGGATGCTCGACGACGTGCTCGAGGTCACGCCCTGGCCGCTCGAGGCCCAGCACGCGGAGGCGATGTCCAAGCGGCGCGTGGGGCTCGGGTTCACGGGCCTCGGGGACGCCCTGGTCATGCTGCGGCTGCGCTACGACACGGAGAGCGCGCGCGACATGGCGGCGCGGATCTCGGAGTTCATGCGCGACCGCGCCTACGCCGCCTCCGTCGAGCTCGCGAAGGAGCGCGGCGCGTTCCCGATGTTCAACGCGGACCTGTACCTCGCCGGCGGCAACTTCGCCTCGCGGCTTCCCGCGCCGCTCAAGGAGGCGATCCGCAAGCACGGCATCCGCAACTCGCACCTGCTCTCGATCGCCCCCACGGGCACGATCAGCCTCGCCTTCGCCGACAACGCCTCCAACGGCATCGAGCCGCCGTTCTCGTGGACCTACACGCGCAAGAAGCGCATGCCCGACGGCACCTACCGCGAGTTCCGCGTCGAGGACCACGCGTGGCGTCTGTACCGCCACCTCTACGGCGAAGGCACGAAGCTCCCCGAATACTTCGTGACCGCGCTCGAGATCTCGGCCGACGCGCACCAGGCGATGGTGGCCGCGGTGGCGCCCTTCGTCGACACGAGCATCTCGAAGACCGTGAACGTGCCCGAGGACTATCCGTACGGCGAGTTCGAGGGCCTGTACCTCGAGGCGTGGAAGTCGGGGCTCAAGGGGCTCGCGACCTACCGTCCCAACCGCGTGCTGGGCGCGGTCCTCACGCCCGAGGCCCCGCCCGCGCCCGAGCCGGTCTACGGCCCGAACCGGCGCCTCGCGATCCAGACGCTCCCGCAGCCCGTGCTCGCGAGCCTGCGCTGGCCCGGCCGCCCCGAGATGCCGGAAGGCAACCTCGCCTGGACCTACATGATCGACTCGCCCTCGGGGCGCTTCGCGCTCTTCGTGGGCCACGTCGAGGAAGCGGGTCGCGCGTTCCCCTTCGAGGTCTGGGTGAACGGCGCCGAGCAGCCCCGTGGCCTCGGAGCGGTGGCGAAGACGCTGTCCATGGACATGCGCGCCGACGACCGCGGCTGGCTCGCGAAGAAGCTCGAGGTGCTCGCGCAGACCGTGGGCGACGACGCCTTCGACATGCGCTTCCCGCCGCACGGCGAGAAGCGGCGCGCGCCGAGCGTGGTCTCCGCCGTGGCGCAGGTGATCCGCTGGCGCTGCGAGCAGCTGCACGCGCTCGATTCTCCCGCGCACACGCCCGTGCTCGACCACATGTTCAGCGTCGAGGAGCCGCGCACCGGCACCGAGGGCACGCTCTCCTGGACCGTGGACGTCTCGAATCCGGCCTCGGGCGACGAGTTCGTGCTGGGGCTGAAGGAGATCCAGCTCCCCGACGGCACGACGCGCCCCTACTCGATCTGGCTCTCGGGCCACTATCCGCGCGCGCTCGACGGCCTCACGCGCATCCTCTCCCTCGACATGCGCGTGCTCGACCCCGCGTGGATCGGCATGAAGCTCAGGAAGCTCCTCGACTACTCGGAGCCGCTCGGCGACTTCATGGCCTTCGTCCCCGGCGAGCGGCGCCAGCAGAACTGGCCCTCGACGGTCGCCTACCTCGCGCGCCTCGTGATCCACCGCTACGCGATGCTGGGCGTGCTCGACGAGCGCGGCTATCCCACGCGCGAGATGGGCATCCTCGAGTCGCCGCGCGCCGACGACGAGCCCGCCGTCATGAAGGGAGCGCGCTGCCGCGAGTGCGGCAACGACACCGTGATCCGCAAGGACGGCTGCGACTTCTGCAGCGCGTGCGGGTGGGTCGGGGCCTGCGGCTAGCTCGCGGTGTGCGCTACACGCATCATGGCGGGCATCATCTCCCGACCATGAGAATCCACGGCGTTCCGATCAACATGAAGATCGCCATGAAGAAAAGCGTCGTGAGCATACCCAGCCGGTACAGCTCGCGCTGGGTGAGATAGCCGCTGCCGACGAAAATGATGTTCTGGCTTCCGCCCTGCGGCGTGATCACGGAGAAATAGCTGCTCGCGAAGAGAAGCGCGAAGCCCATGAGCGGTGCCGGCACCCCGCCCCGCACGCCCACGTCCATGAACACGCCGAGCAAGGCCAGGATCTGGGACGATTGGCTCACGAACATGTAGTGCACGACCACGTAGAGCACGATCAGGGTCACGTATGTGGTAGGCCATGACAGTCCTCCCAGCCGCGCGGCGAGCCGCTGCCCGGCGTACGTCATGAAGCCGAGCTCGTTCAGCTGACCGCTCAGGGCGAACAGCACCGCGAGCCACAGGAACGTCGCGAGCGTGTCGCCTTGCTCGCCGATGTCCTTGAGGGTGAGGACGTTCGTCATGAGCAGCACGCCGAGCCCGGCGAACGCGATGATCGTAACGTTCAAGTGCAGCGGATCGGCGAAGATCCAGCCGCCGACCATGACCAGGAACGCCGCGGCGGTTATCCATTCGTCACGCGTGAGGCTTCCCATCTTTCCGAGTTCCGCTCGTGCCTTCGTGGGCGCGTCCGGAGTCGCCTTCACGCCATGCGGATAGAACCTCTCGAGCACGCGCGGCAGGAGGATGATGGCGATGAGCGAGGGAACGCAGGACGCCAGCAGCCATTTGCCGAAGTTGATGGTGAGTCCGAAGTCGTGCGTGATCTGTGCACCGATCGGGTTTCCCGACGTCGCGGTCATCCACAGCGCGGACGACACCGCGAGGCTCGCCATGCCGCAGAACATCAGGTAGCCGCCGAGCTTGCGTCCCTGCGGGTCGTCCGGGCGGGAACCTGAACCTTTCACGACGGAAAGCACGACGGGGAAAAGCACGCCGCCGCGCGCGGTATTGCTCGGGAACGCCGGTGCCAGCACGGCGTCGGTGAACACGATGCTGTAGGCCAGCCCGCGGGGCGAAGCACCAAACCGGCTCACCATGAGCAGGCTGATGCGGTGGCCCAGGCCCGACTTCACGACTGCTTGCGCGACGAGGAAGGCGACCACGACGAGTAGCACGGTCGGGTTCGCGAACCCGCTGAACGCCTTGGCGGGCTCGAGCGTTCCGGTGAGAACGACGGCCGCCGCCGCGAGCATCGTCGAGGTGAGAAGCGGGAACGCGCCCAGCAGCACCGAGAAAATGGCCGCTACGAAAATCGCGAAGAGGTGCCACGCCGGGGCGGTAAGGCCAGCCGGAATCGGAACAAGCCAGATGCCGATCGCCAACGCGAAGGGGGCGGCACCCTTGATGATCGAAATCGCTGAGACACCCTCGGCCTTTGCGCCCTCGCTTGAAGTGGGCGTCGCACCGCCCGTTGCAAGAGCCCCGACTTCGAGGGCGTCGTCCGAATCGCTGGGGGAATCCATCGTCATGGCCGCCTCCCTCCGTCGCTCGTGGGAGCTGCGGTCGTCTCGCTGCGCACGCGACCCTTGAGCCCCACGGCGCGGCCCTGGACCGTGCCGTCTTCGGCTGCGATCACGTATTCCCACGTGAATTCGTAGCTGCCCGCCGCACCCGCGTAGCGTCCGGTACCGCCGATGAAGGTTCCGGTGACGTGGCTTCCCTTCGCCGGCCCTCCTCCATGTAGCTCGCTGAAGACCTGATCGCCACGCTCGTCGGTCCATACCGCGCGTCCGACCATGCCGCTCTGGCTGTCCGTCAAAGCGATCGCTTCGCCGCGAAAGCCCACGTCAGGACGCGATGGTCCCGCGAGCATGAGGGTGCCGCTCAGATCGGCGAGGGACGCCCGACGCTCGCCGCCGAGCGGAATCGTACGGACGGTGCCCGCCGCGACCCAGGATCCCTCGAATACCTTCCATTCGCCCGGCTTCGTGTCGGCGTGTGGCGCGCGACCCGGCTCGCTGCACGCCGCGACAGCGAACGCCACGACAAGAGCTCCGAACAGACGTTCACGAAGAACGCTGTCCTTCATCCGCCGTCTCGCGCGCAGCCCAATTCTCACATCCGAAATCCCTGGCGATCACACTCCCGTAATGCTAAGCGGCCATCCACGGAGGCCCTTGATTCGTATCAATCACGATGCGAGCGGAATGCCTGGATTTGTCTCGCCGCTCGCTCGCGCCGACCGCCACACGCAGCGGCGCTCATTCGAATGTCCAGCGCCACACCACGTCGAGCCCGGGCAGGTACCCCGCGCGCGCGAGCAGCTGCACCTTCCGGCCGAGCTGCCACGCGAGCTTGATCGACCCTTCCGCGTCCGACACCCCCTGCTCGAACGACAGGTGCACGTCGCGCGTGATGCTGCGCCCGACCGTAACCACCTCCGCGGCCGAGGCGGTGCCGGTGCGTCCCGCGACGGTGCTCTGGGGGAGCGCCCCGAGCACGCTGTTCGCGCTGCCGCGCCCGATCCTCACCTCGTCGAAGCCCAGCCGCCGCGCGATGTCCTCGCCCGGTTCCTTGCCGAGCATGGCGCTCGCGACGGAGGCGACCACGGAGATGTCCGTCGCCCCGAGGTCCGAGGGCGCGCGGCCGAGGACGAGCCACGAGAGCTTCTCCGGGTCCGGCACGTCCGGGGTCGACACGAGCCTCGCCCGCGGGCGCGAGGCGCTGCCGCTCACCTCCACGCCCGCCTCCACCGGCAGGCCCTTGCGCACCGCGCGCACGTCGAGCTGCGGGTTCTCGAGAGGGCCGGCGAAGTGCAGCACGCCGCGCTCGATGGCGAGCTTCTGGCCGTAGCCGCTGTAGACCCCGCCCTCGGTGCGCACGTCCCCGGTGGCGCGCAGCGCCGGCGGCTCGCCCGTCACGCGCACGCTCCCGGCGAGCCGCGTGTCGAGGCCGCGCCCGTCGAAGTAGAGGTGGTCGCCGAAGTCGAAGCGCAGGTCGATCCGGATCGGCTCGGGCTTCGCCGCGGCCGCAGGCGCGGGCCCGTTCACCACGACGACGTCATCCGGCACGGAGGGCGGCGCCGACTCGGGCGCGCCGACCCAGCCCGCGTCCGCCTTGAAGTCGCCCTGCACAGCGAGCCCCTGCTTCGTCGCCTCGAGCCGCGCCTCGCCCGAGAGCGCGACGAAGCGGTTCGGCAGCTGCGTCACCGGAACCTGCGCCAGCCGCACGCGGATCTCCCCCTGCCCGGAGCCGAGGTCGACGGAGCCCGCGCCCTCGATCGTCCCCGGTGCGTGGCGCGCGGCGTCGGGAAGCGCGCGCGCGGCGGCCGGCGTCGGATGCCAGGGTGCCTGTGCCGAGAGCCGCTCGATCGCGAGTGTCTTGCCGTCGAGGCGCAGCGCGACGTCGCCCCGCTCGAGCTCGATGCCGGTGATCGGCTCGCGAAGCGCGAGGTCCTCCGCGCGCACGCTGCCGGACACCCGCGGGTCGCCGCCCGTGCCGGAGAGCTCCAGGTTCGCCGCGACGCGCCCCGCGATGCGCGCGTCGGGCCCCAGCCACCCCGCGAAGCCGGCGAGATCCGGCACGTCGGCGACGAGCCGCCCCGCGACGGGAGCGTCGCGCGCGATCTCCCAGCCGCCGGCGCCGCGCGCGACGAGGGCGGAGGCCTCGCCGTGGATGCGGCCGAGGCGCGTCCCGCCGATGTCGACGAGGATGCGCGCGTGCCCGTGCGAGACGTCGGCCCTCATCTCGAGCGCGTCGAGGCCCAGGGTGAGCGCGGGATCGCCCACCCGCAGGTCGCCCGAGAGGCGGCGCAGATCGACGCGGCCGTCGAGCGTGTCCGCGGCGCGGATGTCCCAGTCGCCGGCGAGCACGAGGCTCGCGCGGGAAGCCTCGCCCAGCTCGAGCGAGCGCGCGAGGCCGCGAATCCGGATGCCGGGGCTCGAGCCGCGCGCCTCGAGCGTGCCCGGCGTCCAGCGCGTCGCCGCTAGGCGCGCCTCGCCCCATTCGCCGCGCAGCAGCGCTTCCCCCAGCTCGACGCGGTCGGGCGAGGCTGCGAGCGTCGCGGGTGCGGCGAGCGAGAAGGCGCCGCGCCCGGTGAGCTCGAGCGACTCGACGCGCCCGTTCCACGCGATCGCCTGCGGATCGAGACTTCCACGCAGCACCGCTGAGAGCGCGGATTTCGCGCTCGCGCGGGCGTCGAGGCGCAGCGAGTTCGCGGCGCGCGTGCCCTGGAGCACCGCGCGCAGCTCCTCGGCGATCGGAGCGGGTGCGGCGCCGAGCGCGAGGCCGTGCGCGACGAGCGTGGCGTCGACGGGGCTCGCGGGCGACGATCCCGCCTGCAGGCGCAGCGTAGCGTCGCGCACGCGCACGCCGCCGGGGAGAGCGAGCTTCGAGGCGTCGACGGTGAGGCGCAGGGCCGCGTCCTCGAACGTGCCTGCGAGGCGCCCGCGCGCCTCCACGCGCCCCGAGAGCGCCATGCCCAGCGCCGTCGAGAGCGCCGCGAGGTCCGGAACGTGGAGCGATGCGTCCAGCGCGTCGCCGGGCCGGCCGAAGGCCCCGTGGGCGTCGAGCCGCGCGTCGCCGAGCGCCACGCGGGCGTCGGCCGACGCGATGCGGCTGCGATCGCCGGCGATGCGGAGGTGCCCCGAAGCGGGCAGCCCCGCGAAACGGCCCGAAGCGATCTGGAGCCGCGCATCTCCCGAGCCTCCGCCCGCGAGCGTGCCTTTCGCGGCGAAGTCGACATCGAGGTCACCCGCGGGCGTGTTCGCGAACGACGAGGGATCGAAGTGCTCGGCGCGCCCCTCGACGCGGAAATCCCGGCTTCCCGCGAGCTCCACGAAGCCCTGCCCCGTGAGCGAGCCGCCGCCGGTGCGGATCGTCACGGACTCGACCTGCAGGCGTTGCGCGGCGAGCGCGGCGCTTCCTTCGACCTCGAAGCGCGGGTCCGAGAGCGCAACCGCGAGGCGCTGCGCCGCGCGGTCGCCCGACACCGCGAGCGTGCCCCCGAGCTGCGTATGCCGGAGCGCGCCGTGCAGCGCCGCGAGGTCCACGCCGGCGACGGCGAGGTCGGCCTTCACCGCGCCGCCAGCGAGCTCGACGCTGCCGGACACGGAGCCGCCGCCGAGGAGCTCCACGCGCAGTCCGGTCGCCGCGGCGCGCCCGTCGGCCGCGACGCGCACGCGTGCCGCGACGCGCGTGACGGGCGCGCGACCGCCGTCCCACGGGCCGGCGGACGAGTTGTCGATGCGCAGCGGCCCTTCGAGCGCGCCGCCGGCCGCGGACGCGAGCGTGGCGAGGACGTCGAGCCGCGTCGTCGGAAGCCCTTCCTGCAGGCGCGCGAGGTCGACGCCGCGCGCGTCGAGGCGGACGGAGGAAACGGGATGGCGCGCGAACGGCTCCATCTGCGCACGCACCGACGCGTGGCTTCCCGGAACGTCGATCTCGGCGCGCGCCTCGAGCTTCTTCAGCGTGCCGCGAAGCCCCGCCGTCATGCGCACCGGCCGGTGCCGGACCTCACCCGCGTAGTCGCCTTCCATCGCGATCGGAAACGGGCTCGACATGCCGAGCGTGCCGCGCACGCGGGCGCGGCCGTAGTCGCTCGCCGCGCTCGCCTCGCGGATCGCCCAGCGGCTCGGGCCCCCGTCCGCCTGGAGCACGACCTCGCGCAGCACGAGCTCCTCGCCGCGCGCAGCCGCGCGCGCCGCGCGCCGCGCCGAGGGATCCGCCGCGGCCTCCTCGGCGGGCGTGAGGGCGCCGTAGCGGAGCGTGCCCACTCGCCCGTCGTCGAGGCGCACGGGGAAGGGCGGGCGCAGCGACGCGGGCGCGCCCGCCGCCGCGCCCGAGGAGGCGGTGCGCACCTCGAGCTCGCGCGCGACGAGCCGCCGCAGGTCGAGGCGCCCGTGCAGCAAGAGGACCAAGGGATCGCCCGCCACCTCGACGTCGTCCGCGCGCACGAAGAGGTCGGACCGGTCGACCTCGATCGAGGCGACGCGCAGCCGCTCGAAGAGCCGCCCCTCGACGCCCTCGATCCGCGCGTCGGGGCCCAGCACGGCGGAGAGCTTCGCGAACGCAAACCGGGTCCCTCCGTCGGTGGCGCCGAGCCAGTACAGGGCGCCGGCGAGCGCGAGCGCCGCGACCCCCAGCGCCGCAAGCGCGGCGAGCGCGACGCGCGTCACGGCGCGGCGGCGCGGCGGCGGAGCGGGGGCGGCGTCGCTCATGGCGCTCAGAAGGCGACGGTCACGGAAAAGGAGACGCGGAACCTGCGCTCGCGCTCGGCGTACGCGAGGTCGAGGGCGAGCGGCCCCGCGGGCGTGCGCAGCCGCGCCCCGGCGCCGAAGCTGGGATTGAGGTCGAGCGCCTTCACCGAGTCGTCCGCGTCGCCCACGTCGGTGAAGACCGCCGCGCCCCACGCCGCGTTCAGCCAGTGCACGTACTCCGCGGTCGCCGTGGCGACGTAGCGCCCGCCCACCACCGCGTCGCCCTCGCGCACGCCCAGGCTCTCGTAGGCGTAGCCGCGGTTGGAGTGCGCCCCTCCCGCGCGGAACAGGAAATCCTCGGGCAGCCCCAGCCGGCTCGGGGTGAACGTGTGGCCGAGCTCGGCGCGCAGCAGCAGCTGGTCGCGCTCCCCGAGGGGAATCCAGCGCTGGTACTGGCCGTAGACCTTGAGGAAGTCCTCCCCGGAGGCGAGCTTCTCGGATCCGGCCGCGAGCTGCAGGTTGAGCACGCCCCCGCGCCGCGGATCGTAGAGGTTGTCGAGGTGGCGCCACGTGAAGGAGACGATGGGGGCGAGCGCCCGCGTCACCCGCGGCTCGGCGCCCTGCGGATAGTCGCGCTCGACCTGGTAGGAAAGGCCCACGCGGAATTCCCGGCTGTCGAGGCGGAAGTGGCGGTAGCCGGCGACGGCGAGGCGGCTCGAGGCGAGGTTCTGGATCGTGCTGTGCTCGGCGAGCACCCCCACGCTGTCGGCGTACGGGATCTCGGCGCCGCCCGCGGTCCGCAGCAGGCCCGGCGGCAGGTAGACGTCCGCGTACCCGAGCTGGTCGTACTGCGCGGCGCGGATCGAGCTCTGCAGGTCGAAGCCGCGGTCGAGCAGGTTCCTGTCGCGGTACGCGGTCTCCACGCGCGCGCCGTCGTCGGTGCCGTAGCCCACCGCGATCCCCACGTCGCGGCGCGCCCGCTCCACGACGACCACCTTCACGGGCGCCGCCTCGGCATGGGCGGGATCGTGATCGACGTCCACGACCACGCTCGAGAACCAGGGCCCGGACTGGATGCGCCGCTGCAGCGAGGCGAGGCGCGCGCGGCTGTAGCGCTCGTGGGGCTCGAGGTTCATCACGCGGCGGATCACCGACTCGGGATAGTGGTGCAGGCCCTCGACGGAAAGGGCGCCCAGCGTGAACGGGGGACCGCTCGCGAGCACCACGGTGAGCCCCGCCTTCGCGGCCGCGGCGTCGACGCGCGCCTCGCTCGAGGCGATCGTGCCCGCGGGATAGTCCTCGTCGGTAAGCGATTCCTGGATCGCGATCTTCGCCGCCTCCCAGTCGGCGCTGCGGAAGGGCTCGCCCGCCTTGAGCGTCCAGGCCTCGCGCAGCGCCTTGCGCCGGGCCTCCCGCCGCGGGCCGGGAAGCGCGAGGTCGCCCGCGAACTCGATCGTCACCTCCTCGACGGTCGTCCGCGGCCCCGGCTCCACCGCGACCGTCGCGTGCGTGCGGCCCTCGTCGAAGCGCAGGTCGACCGTCGACGAGAAGTACCCCTCGGAGGCGGCGATCTCCGGCGCGCGGCGCCGCACGTTGCGCGCCCACGCGCCCACGGCGGCGGCGCGCTCGCCTGCGGCGGGACGCTCGGGCGGCGGGAGGTACTTCTCGTAGAGGGCCCGCAGCGCCTCGGGCGCCTGCCACGTGACCTTCAGGGCGTCGCCCTCGCGCGGCTGCGCGAGCGCGGCGCCCGACGCGGCGCACGCCAGCACGAGGACGGCGAGCGCCCTCACATCGGTCCTGCCAACGAATCGGCCATGGAGGCGATCGCCCGGCGTCGTGGTCTCACCAAGGGACCGGTCGCCCGGCCCGGGGTTCCGGCGCCGAACGCGTCGCGGCCGCGGCTCACCGTCCCGGAGCGCCCAGGCGGCGGATGCGCTCGTCGAGGCGGTCCAGCGCGGCGCCGAGCTCGGCGACCTCGCGGGCGAAGGCCTCCAGCTTCACGCGCGAGGCGATGAGCGGCGACTCCTCGGTCCAGTATTCGGCCGCGCCCTGCGCCACGCGCAGCGCCGCCTCCCGGCCCCAGCGACCCGCCCCGCCCGCGGCCGCGGCGATGCGGTGCGCCGCGATGTCGCCCACGACCCTCGAGAGGTCTTCCTCGAAGTCCCACGTGAGGTTGCGGGCGAGGAAGGACACCTCGCGCGCGAGCTCGGCGTCGCCCTGCATCTCGATCCCGGCGAAGGCCGCCTCCTCGCGCGCGGCGAGCCGCGGGAGCAGGAAGGGCGAGATGCGCACCTCGAGGTCGCGGGAGGCACCGCGGGGCGCGGCCGCGACCTCGCCCGTGGTCTGGATCGTGAACGCCATGGCGAGCGGCCCGACGTGCAGGCCGACCGTGCGCCCCGCGTGCGGCCGGAGGCGCTCGAGCGCGAGCGGCGCGCTGCGCAGCACGTGGTTGAGCGCCCGTTCGCCGGGATGCGGCAGGAGCCGGCTCACGCCTTCCACCCCCGGTGCAGGGCGACCACGCCCGCGGCGAGGTTGAAGTACTCGACGCGCGCGAGCCCCGCCGCCTCCATCATCGACTTGAGCGCCTCCTGGTCGGGGTGCATGCGGATCGACTCCGCGAGGTAGCGGTACGCGGCCTCGTCCTTCGCGACGTACCGGCCGAGGGCCGGGAGCACCGAGAACGAGTACGCGTCGTAGGCCTTCGCGAGCGGCTTCCAGGGCTTCGAGAACTCGAGCACGATCACGCGCCCGCCGGGCCGCGTCACCCGGGCCATCTCGGCGAGCGCCCGCTCCTTGTGCGTCATGTTGCGCAGGCCGAACGCGACCGAAACGCAGTCGAACGCGTCGTCGGGGAACGGCAGCTTCTCCGCGTCGGCGAGGGCCATGGGCGCGACCACGCCCCGGTCGGCGAGCTTGTCGCGCCCCACGGCGAGCATCGCCGGGTTGATGTCGGTCATCCAGACCTGGCCCGACGGCCCCGCGCGGCGCGCAAGCGCCGCCGCGAGGTCCCCGCTCCCCGAGGCGACGTCGAGCACCCGCGAGCCCGCGCGCACGCCCGAGAGCTCCACGGCGAAGCGCTTCCACAGCCGGTGCAGCCCCAGGGACATGAGGTCGTTCATGAGGTCGTAGCTCGGCGCGACCGACCGGAAGACCTCGCCCACGCGCCGCGTCTTCTCGCCCTCCGCGACGCGCTCGTAGCCGAAATCGGTGGTGGGGTCGCTCACGGGTCGCGGCTCTTGCCCGCCTGCGCGAGGCGCGCGAGGTAGGTCTTCCAGTTGGCCTCGTGCTTCTCGCCCAGTTCGCGGAGGTACTCCCACGAGTAGATGCCGGTGTCGTGGCCGTCGGTGAAGGCGAGCTTCACGGCGTAGACGCCGACGGGCTCGACCTCGGAGATGCCGACGTCGCGCTTGCCCGTCTGCAGCACCTCCTGGCCCGGCCCGTGGCCGCGCACCTCCGCCGAGGGCGAGAAGACGCGCAGGTATTCGCAGGGCAGGCTGAAGCGCCGGCCGTCGTCGTAGGCCACCTCCAGCACGCGCGACTGGCGGTGCAGCGTGATCTCGGTGGGGCGGGGTGTATTGCGATCCATGCGCCCATTATAAGATTCCCCCATGGTCGGCATCCTCCTAGTCTCGCACGGCGCCTTCGGCGAGTCGCTCATCCACTCGGCGAGCCACGTGCTGGGCAAGCGGCCGTTGTACCTGCGCCAGCTCGGCGTGACCGTGCACGACGACCCCGAGGCGGTGCGCCCGGTCGCCGAGGACCTGATCCGCTTCCTCGACCAGGGCGACGGCGTCCTCGTCCTCACGGACATCTACGGCGCCACCCCCTCCAACGTCGCCGCGCGGCTGCTGCGGCCCGGGCGGGTCGAGGGCATCGCGGGCGTGAACCTGCCGATGCTGATCCGCGCGCTCACCTACCGCGACGAGCCCCTCGCGAAGCTGGTCGAGAAGGCGCTCGCCGGCGGGCTCGAGGGCATCACGCGCATGGCGCACTCGAGCTCGAACGACCCGTGCTGAAGCGCACCCTCCCGATCGTGAACAAGCTCGGCCTGCACGCGCGGGCCTCGGCGAGGCTCACGCAGACCGCCTCGGAGTTCCAATGCGCCGTGTGGATCGCGCGCGCCGGGCGGCGGGTGAACGCGAAGAGCATCATGGGGGTGATGATGCTCGCCGCGGGCATGGGCTCGACGGTGGAGATCGAGGCCGACGGGCCCGACGAGGAGGCTGCGCTCGCCGCCGTGGCGGCCCTCTTCGCCGAGCGCTTCGGCGAGGCGGAATAGCCGTGGCCTCCGACGGCGCCCCGCGCGAGCCCGCCCCCGGCGTCTGCTTCACGATGCACGGCATCGGCGTGTCGGGCGGCATCGCCATCGGCCACGCGCACCTCTTCGCCGGCATGTCCGCGGAGGCGGCGCACTACGACATCTCCGCGGCTGACGTCGCGCGCGAGCAGCGCCGGTACGACCGCGCGGTGAAGGAGGCGCGCGAGGAGCTCGCCGCGCTCGCCGAAAGCGTGCGCCACGGCCCCGCCTCGGAGCTCGCCCCCTTCGTGAAGGTGCACGTCATGCTGCTCGACGACGACGCCTTCGCGACCGCCCCGCGCGAGATCATCCGCGAGCAGCGCTGCAACGCGGAGTGGGCGCTGCGCGCGCAGCTCGACGAGATGCTCGCGCAGTTCACCGACATCGCGGACCCGTACCTTCGCGAGCGCGCCGCGGACGTCCGCCAGGTGGCCGAGCGCGTGCTCGCGGCGCTCGCCGGAAGCCAGCGCCGCATCGCGAGGCCGCCGCGGGAGGAGGCGGCGATCCTCGTGGCGCGCGACCTGTCGCCCGCCGACGTGCTCCTGTTCCGCGAGCACCCCTTCGCCGCCTTCGTCACGGACCTGGGCGGGGCCACCTCGCACACCGCCATCGTCGCGCGCTCGATGGGGGTCCCGGCGATCGTCGCCCTGCACCACGCGCGCTCGCTGGTCCGCGAGGAGGAGCTCCTCATCGTCGACGGCACCCAGGGCGTGGTGATCGTGAACCCCGACCGCCACGTGCTCGCCGAGTACCGCCTGAAGCAGAACCAGGCGCGGCTCGAGCGCGACAAGCTCAAGCGCCTGAGGAGCGCGCCGGCCGCCACCCTCGACGGCACGCCGATCGAGCTGTGGGCGAACATCGAGCTGCCCTCCGACATCGACGCGGTGAGGGCGAGCGGCGCGACCGGCATCGGGCTGTTCCGCAGCGAGTTCCTGTTCATGAACCGCCGCGACCTGCCCGGCGAGGACGAGCAGTACGAGGCCTACCGCGAAGTGGTGGAAGGGATGAAGGGGCAGCCGGTCACCATCCGCACGCTCGACATCGGCGCGGACAAGACGGTGGACGGCGGCGACGACGGAGCGGTGAATCCCGCCCTCGGCCTGCGCGCGATCCGCTACTGCCTCGCGGAGCCCGAGGTGTTCAACACGCAGCTGCGCGCGATCCTGCGCGCCTCGCGGCACGGACGGGCGCACATCCTCATCCCGATGCTCACCACCTGGAACGAGCTCAACCAGACGCTCACGGCCGTCGACCGGGCCCGCGCCCAGCTGCGCGCCGAGGGCGTGAAGTTCGACGACCAGGTGCAGGTGGGCGGCATGATCGAGGTACCGGCCGCGGCGATCGCGCTTCCCATGTTCATCCGCAAGCTCGACTTCCTGTCGATCGGCACCAACGACCTCATCCAGTACACGCTCGCGATCGACCGCGCCGACGACCGGGTGGCGCACCTGTACGACCCGCTGCACCCGGCGGTGCTGAACCTCCTGGCCGCCGTGATCCGCACCGCGCAGCAGCACGAGAAGCCGGTGGCGGTGTGCGGGGAGATGGCGGGCGACGCGGAGCTCACGCGCATGCTGCTCGGCTTCGGGCTCAGGAACTTCTCGATGCACCCCGCGCACCTGCTCGAGGTGAAGCAGCGCGTGCTCATGACGAGCCTGCCCGACATCGCGCCGCTGGTGGCGCGCATCCTGCGGGCCGACGAGCCGGGGAAGATGCAGGCGCTCATCGAGCGGCTGAACGCCTGAGGCGCGGACTTCAGGGCGCGAGCAGCGACTCCACCGCCCTGGCCGTGCCCGAGCGCACGAGCTCGCCCAGGACGCGCATCTTCTCGTTCGAGGAAAGGGCGTCCCACGGGTCCAGCGTGGCGGACTTGCGCTCCGAATAGGTCCGCGAGACCTTGACGGGCCGCTCGGCGACCACCTTGCCCGTGGCCATGTCGACCTCGACGACGTCGAGGTAGGCGAACGGCGCGAGCAGGCCCACGGCATAGCCGCCCTCGCCCTGCTGATGGGTGAGCAGGGTGCTGTCGACGTAGAAACCCAGCCCTTCGACCTGGCCGCTTCCGAAATGGCCGTCGGCGAGATCGAACCGCGCCTCCTGCCGCTTCTTGGTGACGAGGATGAGGTGCGTCGCGCCCGTCTTCGGCAGCCGCGGCAGGAGCGCATCGACGATCGCCTGCGCCGCGCCGTCCGAGCCGAGCGTGCGCGACTGGGCCTCGATCGCCGCCGGGTCGCGGCCGCCGAGCAGCACCACGCGCGCCGACGGGTCCGCCCGCCGCACGGCCTCGTCGACGGCGAGCAGCGCGGCGCGGTCGAGCGTCGGGTCGGGAACCGAGAGGAACTCGCGGAGGTTGCCCTCGAGCGAGGTGCCCGTCGTGCCGCGATGGCGAACGACGAGCAGCCCGTCGCCCACGAGGGACATCGCCGCGTAGGTGCGCTCTCCCGCAACCGCCGTCGCCGCGACGAGCATCGCCACCGCCGCGAGCATCGCTCTCGGACCCATGCATCCCTCTCCTGGAAGTCCGCGCCATTCTCGCGCGGATCTCCCGCCGCCGCCCCTACCCGCGCAGGGAGGAAAGGGTTTTGGTATGATGGGCCCCACGCGCCGATTTGAGCTCAGCTTGCGGGCGCGAAACAAATACGGCTAAAGCGAGTGGCGGAGTCCCGGAACCCGACACGACCTTTAGGCCCGTCGGGTTTTTTTATCGCATGAACGACGCCGCACCCCGCTCCGTCGGAGCCGTGACGCCGCAGCGCGCCGGCTTCCTCGAGCCCCTGATCCTCAAGGCGGGCAAGACGCTCGCCTCGTACGAGCTCGTCTACGAGACGTACGGGACGCTCAACGCCGCGCGCTCGAACGCGGTGCTCGTCTGCCACGCCCTCTCGGGCAGCCACCACGTGGCGGGCTGGTACGCCGACGACCCGCAGAAGGTCGGCTGGTGGGACAACCTCGTCGGCCCGGGCAAGCCCATCGACACCGAGCGCTTCTTCGTGGTCGGCGTGAACAACATCGGCGGCTGCCACGGCTCCACGGGCCCCGCCTCGATCGACCGCGCGACGGGGCAGCCCTACGGGGCGAGCTTCCCCGTCGTCACCGTGGAGGACTGGGTCGCCTCCCAGGCGCGGCTCATGGACCGCCTCGGCATCGAACGGCTCGCCGCGGCGGTCGGCGGGTCGCTCGGCGCCATGCAGGCGATGCAGTGGACGCTCTCGTTCCCGGATCGCATCGGCCACGCGCTCGTCATCGCGGCGGCTCCACGCCTCTCGACGCAGAACATCGCGTTCAACGACGTCGCCCGCCAGGCGATCGTCTCCGACCCCGACTTCCACGGCGGCAACTTCTACGCCCACAAGGCGATCCCCGCGCGGGGCCTCAAGCTCGCGCGCATGCTCGGCCACATCACCTACCTCTCCGAGGACGTGCTGATGGAGAAGTTCGGGCGGGTGCTCAAGCGCGACGAGTACGGCTTCAACTACGACGTGGAGTTCGAGATCGAGTCGTACCTGCGCTACCAGGGCAACAAGTTCGCGCAGGTGTTCGACGCGAACACGTACCTGCTCATGACCAAGGCGCTCGACTACTTCGACCCGGCCAAGGAGGCGGGGGGCGACCTCGCGCGGGCGCTCTCCGCCGCGAGGGCCGGCTTCTTCGTGGCGTCGTTCAAGAGCGACTGGCGCTTCCCGCCGAGCCGCTCGCGCGAGATCGTGCGGGCGCTGGTCGCCTCACGCAAGAACGTGACCTACGCCGAGGTCGACGCGCCCCACGGGCACGACGCCTTCCTCCTCGACAACCCCCACTACCACCGGCTCGTCGCGGCGTACATGGACAACGTCGCGCTCGAAGTCGGCGCGGGCGAGCGCCGCACGCCGCTCGCGACCGCGGAGACCGAGCTCGAGGAGATGCGCGGCTACGCCGGCCGGGGCGAGCCGCGCGAGGGCACGTGATGCAACGCTACGACTTCGAGCTCATCGCCTCGTGGATCCCCGAAGGGGCGCGCGTGCTGGACCTGGGCTGCGGCGACGGGGTGCTCCTGGCGGGGCTCGCGGCCACGCGCGGGGCGAGCGGCTACGGCATCGAGATCGACGACGCGAACGTGCTCGCGAGCGTGCGGCACGGCGTCAACGTGATCCAGAGCGACATCGAGGAAGGGCTCGCTGCCTTCGGCGACGATACGTTCGACTTCGTGATCCTTTCGCAGACGCTGCAGGCGATGCGCGACGCCGGGCGCGTGCTCGGCGAGATGCTGCGCGTGGGCCGCGAGGGAATCGTCACCTTCCCGAACTTCGGCTACTGGCGCCATCGGCTCGACGTCGTGCGCGGCCACATGCCCGTGTCGAAGTCGCTGCCCTACAGCTGGTACGACACCCCCAACATCCACCTGTGCACCGTGAAGGACTTCGAGGACCTGTGCGCCACGGTGGGCGCGCGCATCCTCGACGAGCGGGTGATCCACGAAGGCCGCACGATCCGGCTGCTGCCGAACCTGCGCGGCAGCCTCGGGATCTTCCGCTTCCGCCGGCCCTAGCCCTTGCGGCGGTCCAGGCGCGGGCGCCTGCGGCGCAGCTCGTGCAGCTTGCGCAGCTCGCCGTTGGTGAGCGCGCGCAGGCGCTCCGCGGCTGCGATGGCGGCCTCGACCTCGCGGCGCCGCGCGGCGAGGAAGCGGCGGTCGACCACCTGGGACTCCGGCTGCGACTCGCCGCCCGGCCCCGGGTCCCAGAGCGCGCGGGCGAGCTGGATGCGAAGCCGGGGGGCCGCGGTGTCGCGCATGTAGGTCGAGCGGGTGAGCAGGGCCCGCGCGCGCTCGGCGACCTCCAGCCGGCGCGCGAGCTGCTCGAAGTTGAAGTCGCTGCGGACCGCGTGGAAGTCGAACAGGTCGCGCACGGCCGCGATGTACTGGCGCGGGCGCGGGAGCTTGAGGATCACGCGCCCCTGGCGGATCGAGATCTCCATGAGGCTGTACATCACCTGGCCCAGCACCCAGTCGAGGTAGGCGTGGCGCGCGAGCGTGGCGCCGATGCTCGCCGCGAGCGCGGTCGGAAGCGGCTGGCTGAGGGGAACCAGGTCGGCGCTGAAGATGGCGGGGCTCTTCTTCGGCATGCTAGGACCTCCGGTCGAGCGCTTCGATGGCGGGACGCTTCCACGCGAGGAGGGCCAGCCCCGGCAGCGCGACCACGAACGTGAGCAGGAAGAACGTGGGCCACGGCAGACCCGCGTGGCGCGGGTCGGTGGCGTAGCCCGCGACGGGCCCCACGTACACGCGGCCGAAGGTCGCGAGCGCCGACAGCAGCGCGTACTGCGTCGCGGTGAAGCGGTGGTCGCAGAGCGCCATCAGCAGTGCCACGAAGGCGGCGGTGCCCATCCCGGCGGCGAGGTTCTCGAAGCCCACGGCGAAGACCATGATCGGATAGCTCCGGCCCGCCAGCGCGAGCCCCATGAAGGCGAGGAGCGACACGGCTTGCAGGATACCGAAGGCCATCAGCGAGCGGAACAGGCCGAGGCGCACCATGAGGGCGCCGCCCGCGATCACGCCCGCGATCGTCGCCACGAGCCCGACCGCCTTGTTGACGTAGGCCACGTCGGCGAGCGAAAAGTTCACGCCCCGAAGCAGGAACGCCGTGGTGAGCGAGCCCGCGAAGGCGTCCCCCAGCTTGTAGAGCACGAGCAGGAGAAGCATCCAGCCCGCTCCGGGCCGCCCCAGGAACTCCCGCAGCGGCTCGACGACCGCCTCCCGCAGGGTGCGCGGGGGCGGGGCGGCTTGCGCGGGCTCGCGCCCCCACAGGGTGGCCGCCACGCCCACGCCGATCAGCGCCGCCATCGCGAGGTAGCTCCCGCGCCATCCGAGCGCGGGCATCCACGAGGATCCGCCCACCAGGACCAGGGCGAGCGCGCCGGACACGAGCATCGCGATGCGGTAGCCCACCACGCCCAGTGCGCCCGCGAGCCCCCGCTCCTCGCGCGGCGCGATGTCGGTGCGGTACGCGTCGACCACGATGTCCTGGGAGGCCGAGGCGAAGGCGACGAAGACGGCGAGCGCCCCGAGCGCCCCGAGGTCGCGGCGAGGCTCGAGGGTCGCCATGAGCGCGATGCCCGCGGCGAGCGCGAGCTGGGTCGCGAGGAGCCACCCGCGCCTTCGCCCGAGAAAGGGCGGGACGTAGCGGTCCATGGCCGGGGCCCACAGGAACTTCCACGTGTAGGGAATCCCCACGAGCGTGAAGACGCCGATGGTGGCGAGGTCCACGCCGTCCACCGTCATCCACGCCTGCAGCGTGGCGCCCGTGAGCGCGAGCGGCAGCCCCGAGGAGAAGCCCAGGAGCAGGATGACCGCGAGGTTGCGGTCGCGCAGGACCGCGGCGTAGTCGTGCGACGCGTTCAAGGTGCGCACAGGATAGCGCACGGGGCCCCGCGCGCCCGCGCCGTTCTAGAATGGCGGCTCGTTCCCGCCTTCCCCGGGGACGACGAGGAGCCCGAGCGATGGACAAGGTGACCAAGACCGACGCCGAATGGCGCGCCCAGCTCACGCCCATGCAGTACGAGGTGACGCGCCGTCACGGCACCGAGCCCGCTTTCACGGGCGAGTACCACAAGTGCCACGACGCCGGCACCTACCAGTGCGTCTGCTGCGGGCAGGACCTCTTCCGGTCGGACGCCAAGTTCGACTCCGGCACGGGCTGGCCCAGCTTCTGGCAGCCCGTCGCGAAGGACGCGGTGGCGGAGAAGGAAGACCGCGGCTGGTTCATGAGGCGCACCGAGGTGCTCTGCTCGCGCTGCGACGCGCACCTCGGGCACGTGTTCGACGACGGCCCCCAGCCCACGGGGCTGCGCTACTGCATGAACTCCGCGGCCCTCAAGCTGAACCGCAAGTAGGCCCGCCGCGGCGATCGCCGCTCGCGCGCCCGCACGGGCCCGGCGTTAGCCGCCCGCGGCCGGCGCGATCTTCCCCAGCTTCTCCAGCCGCAGGCGGATCGAGCTCTGGGTGCGCAGGTGCTTGCGCGCCATCTCCGGCATGGCCGCGCCCGCATCGAACTCGGCGACGAGCGCGCGGTCCTCGCCCTCGGTCCAGGGCTTGCCGAAATTGGCGGGCAGGCGCTCGCGGCGCCTCTCGCGCTCCACCTCGCGGGCCATGAGGTCCGCGGCCGAGTAGAGCGCGCGCAGCGTGCGCGGCTCCGCGTAGGGGCTGTCCTCGGGATACGCCTCGCCGGTGACCGGGTTCACGCCGTCGGCGAGCGCGCGGACGATGGGCAGTGCGGCATCGAGCTGCATGGGTTGTTCCTCGCGCGGTTCGTGGGTGGCCTTACGAACAACGCCGCCGCGGGGACCCCGTTGACGTATCATTGTCCCGGGCTCCTCCAGCGCGCGCGCGAGGCGGCGGCCGCCGAACGACGGCGACCCGACGTCCCCGGCGCGAGGCCGTCGCGACATCTCCACGGACGCTCGAGCCCGACCCGGCGCATGGCGATTCTGACCGAGCACGACATCTACCTCTTCAGGGAAGGCACGCACGCCAACCTGTATCGGAACCTCGGCTGCCAGCTCGCGGCGGGGGGCGGCGCGCACTTCGCGGTCTGGGCCCCGAACGCGCGGGCGGTCTCGGTGATCGGCGACTGGAACGGATGGAAGGCCGGCGCGGACGCGCTGCATCCCCGCTGGGACCAGTCGGGGATCTGGGAGGGCGACGTCGCGGCCACGCGCGCGGGCCATGCGTACAAGTACGCCATCGCCACCGCGCGGGGCGAACGCGAGGACCGCGCCGATCCCTTCGCCTTCCACGCCGAGGTTCCCCCCGCGAGCGCCTCGCGCGCCTGGGCGCTCGACTACGAGTGGGGCGACGCGGAATGGATGCGCGAGCGCGCGCGGCGCAACGCCCTCGACGCCCCCTTCTCGGTCTACGAGGTGCACCTCGGCTCGTGGCGGCGCGGCGCGGACGGGGCGTTGCCCACCTACCGATCGATCGCCGAGCCGCTCGCCGAGTACGTGCGCTGGCTGGGCTTCACGCACGTGGAGCTCCTGCCGGTCACCGAGCACCCGTTCTACGGCTCGTGGGGATACCAGACCACGGGCTACTTCGCGCCCACCTCGCGCTACGGCACGCCCCAGGACTTCATGCACCTCGTCGACGTCCTGCACCGCAACGGCATCGGCGTGATCCTCGACTGGGTCCCCTCCCACTTCCCCGACGATCCCCACGGCCTCGCGCGCTTCGACGGCACGCACCTCTTCGAGCACGCGGACCCGCGCCAGGGGTTCCACCCGGAGTGGAAGAGCGCGATCTTCAACTACGGCCGCAACGAGGTGCGCGCCTTCCTCGCCTCCAGCGCGCACTTCTGGCTCGACAAGTACCACGTCGACGGGCTGCGCGTGGACGCGGTGGCCTCGATGCTCTATCTCGACTACGGCCGCAAGGCGGGCGAGTGGATCCCGAACGCGTTCGGGGGGAAGGAGAACCTCGGGGCGATCGAGTTCCTGAAGCAGCTCAACACGGGCGTCGGGCGCGACTTCCCCGACGCGCGCACCATCGCCGAGGAGTCCACCGCCTGGCCGCAGGTCTCGCGCCCCGTGCACGCCGGCGGCCTCGGCTTCTCGATGAAGTGGAACATGGGCTGGATGCACGACACGCTGGAGTACTTCGCGCACGACCCCGTCCATCGCCGCTACCACCACTCGGAGCTCACCTTCTCGCTCTGGTACGCGTTCAGCGAGAACTTCGTGCTGCCGCTCTCCCACGACGAGGTGGTGTACGGCAAGCGCTCGCTCGTCGACAAGATGCCCGGCGACCGCTGGCAGAAGTTCGCGAACCTGCGCCTGCTGCTGGGCTACATGTGGACGCACCCCGGGAAGAAGCTGCTCTTCATGGGCGGGGAGTTCGGGCAATGGCGCGAGTGGAACCACGACCGCGCGCTCGACTGGGAGCTCACGCACGAGCCCGACCACGCCGGCGCGCAGCGCTGGGTGCGGGACCTCAACGGGACCTACCGCGCCACCCCGGCGCTGCACGAGGTGGACTTCTCCCCGGCGGGCTTCCAGTGGATCGACATGCACGACAGCGACGACAGCGTCGTCACGTACCTGCGCCTGGCCTCCGATGGCACCCCCGTCCTCGTCGCGTGCAACTTCACGCCCGTCGTGCGCGAGCGCTACCGCGTGGGCGTGCCGCTCGGCGGACGATGGCGCGAGGCGCTGAATAGCGACGCGCCGTTCTACGGGGGAAGCGGCGTGGGAAACCTCGGCGGCGTCGAGGCGCGCCCGGTGCCCTGGCACGGCCGCAGCCACTCCGTCGTGCTCACGCTGCCGCCGCTCGCGTTCCTGCTCCTCGTGCCCGGGGAGGCCGCGTGAACGCCGCGCGCCACGGGCGCGACCCCACCCCATGAGCTCCGATCCGGGCCCCACGCTGCCCCCGATCACCGAGCTGTGGCGCGGCTCGCCCCATCCCCTCGGGGCGACGTGGGACGGCGAGGGGGTGAACTTCGCGATCTTCTCGCGCCACGCGGAGAAGGTGGAGCTGTGCCTGTTCGACGAGTCCGGCAAGCGGGAGCTGCAACGCATCGCGCTGCGCGAGCGCACCGACTTCGTGTGGCACGGCTACCTCCCGCAGGCGCGGCCGGGCCAGCTCTACGGCTACCGCGTGCACGGCCCGTACCAGCCCGAGAAGGGGCACCGCTTCAATCCGCACAAGCTGCTCCTCGACCCCTACGCGCTCGGCATCGTGGGGCAAATCCGCTGGAGCGACGCGCACTACGGGTACACCGCCGGGCACAAGCGCGAGGACCTCTCGTTCGACCGCCGGGACGACGCCGCCGGCATGCCCAAGTGCCAGGTGATCGACCCCGCCTTCAGCTGGGGCGACGACCGCCGGCCGCGCCACGACTGCGGCGAGCGCGTGATCTACGAGCTGCACGTGGGCAGCTATACCCGGCTGCACCCGGACGTCCCGGCAGGGCGCCAGGGCAGGTTCGCGGGGCTCGCCGCGCCGCAGGTCGTCGACCACCTCAAGTCCCTGGGCGTCACCACCGTCGAGCTCATGCCCGTGCAGTGGTGGGTGGACGACCGCTCGCTCGCCAACCGCGGGCTCGTCAACTACTGGGGCTACAACACCGTCGGGTTCTTCGCCCCCGACACGCGCTACGGGACCGCCAACGCCGTGAACGACTTCAAGACCATGGTGAAGACGCTGCACTCGGCGGGCCTGGAGGTGATCCTCGACGTCGTCTACAACCACACGGGCGAGAGCAACGAGCGCGGCCCGACGCTCTGCCTGCGCGGCATCGACAACTGCTCGTACTACCGCCTCGCCGAGGACAAGCGCCATTGCGTGGACTTCACCGGCTGCGGCAACACGCTCGACCTGCGCAACCCCCGCGTGCTCCAGCTCGTGGTGGACTCGCTGCGCTACTGGGTGAGCGAGATGCACGTGGACGGCTTCCGCTTCGACCTCGCGCCCACCCTCGCCCGCGGGAGCCCCGCCTTCGACCCGCTCGCCAACTTCTTCGCGGTGCTGCGCCAGGACCCGGTGCTGTCGACGCGGCTGCTCGTCGCCGAGCCGTGGGACCTGGGCGAGGGCGGCTACCAGCTGGGGCACTTCCCGCCGGGCTGGGCCGAGTGGAACGACCGGTACCGCGACACCATGCGCGCCTACTGGAGGGGCCACGACGGCGTGATCGGGAACTTCGCGCGGCGCATCACCGGCTCCCCGGACCTCTTCGCGCACAACGAGCGCGGCCCCTGCGCGAGCGTGAACTTCATCACGGCGCACGACGGCTTCACGCTGGCGGACCTCGTCTCCTACAACGAGAAGCACAACGAGGCGAACGGCGAGGACAACCGCGACGGCGTGAACAACAACGAGTCGTGGAACTGCGGCGTCGAGGGCCCCACGGACGACCCGGCGATCGTGCGGCTTCGCGAGCGGCAGAAGCGCAACCTGCTCGCCACCCTCCTCCTGTCGCAGGGCGTGCCGATGCTGCTCGCCGGCGACGAGGTGGGCCGCACCCAGCGCGGGAACAACAACGCGTACTGCCAGGACAGCGAGATCAGCTGGCACGACTGGAGCTGGGACGAAGCGAAGTGGCGCCTGCTCAACTTCGCCAAGCGCGTGATCGCCCTGCGCCGCGCCCACCCGGTGCTGCGGCAGCGGGGGTACTTCCGGGGCGAGGCGCCGGAGGGTGGCACGGGCCGCAAGGACGTCGCGTGGCTCATGTCCGACGGCACGGAGATGACGCCGGAGGAGTGGGAGAAGGACTTCGCGCGCTGCCTGGGCATGTGGCTGAACGGCGAGGCGATCGCCGAGACGGACGGCCGCGGGCGCGCGCTGCACGACGCGAGCTTCCTCGTCCTGTTCAACGCGCACCACGACGTGATCGAGTTCCGGCTTCCCGATCCCGGCGCGCAGGGCGGCTGGCGCGGCGAGATCGACACGTCCACGGAGACGGGCGAGGTCCCGGCCGGGCTTGCCGCGCCGCGCGAATCCTATCCGCTGCAGGGGCGCTCGCTCGTCGTCCTGCGCCAGGTCGGCTCCGGGACGCCATGACGGAGCCGGCGCTCGCGCGGCTGTCGGCGCTCTGCGGCATCGAGCCGGGCTACCACGACATCGCGGGCGTGTGGCGCACGACGTCCGAGGAGACCCAGCGGCGCCTCCTCGCAGCGCTCGGCGTGGACGCGACGGATCCGCAGGCCGCCCTGCGCGCGCTCGAGCGTGGCCGCTGGGGGCGCGTCGTCGCGCCCGTCACCGTGCTGCGGCGCTCCAGCCCGGCGGGCGGCCTGCGCCTGCAGCTGCCCGAGGAAGCGATGGGGCGCGCGCTCTCATGGCGCCTCGTCGAGGAGGCGGGCGGCGTGCGCGAGGAGCGCTTCGACGCCAACGCGCTCGAGGCGCTCGAGGACTTCGCCGACGGGGCGTGGCGCGCGCGCGCGCTGCGACTGCCGCTGCCCGCCGACCTGCCCGAGGGCTACCACCGCGTCGCGATCCTCGCGCGGGGCGAGCCGCTGGGCGAAGGCCTGGTCGCCGTGGCACCCGAGCGCTGCTACCTGCCGCCGGCGCTCGCCGAGGGCGCGCGTGTTTGGGGCACGACGGTGCAGCTCTACGGGCTGCGCTCGTCGCGCAACGCGGGTATCGGCGACTTCACGGACCTGCGCCACTGCGCGGAAGCCTGGGCGGAGCGCGGCGCCGCGATCGTCGGGACCAACCCCCTGCACGCGCTGCCGCTGGACGACCCGGGCTACGCGAGCCCGTACAGCCCGTCGAGCCGCCTCTTCCTGAACCCGGCCTACCTCGACGTCGAGGCGATCGAGGACTTCGCGGAGATCGCGGCCGCCGACGCGTCGTTCGCTGCGCGCTGGCGCGCCGAGTGCGCGGGGCTGCGGGGCACGGAAACGGTCGAGCACGCGGCCGTGGGCGCCGCCAAGCGCGCGATCCTCGAGGTGCTGCACGGGCACTTCCGCCGCAATCATCTGGGCGCCGGCGGAGCACGGGCGCGGGCCTTCGAGCGATTCCGCGCGGCGCGAGGCGCGGCGCTTCGCCGCCACGCGCTGCACGAGGCGCTGCGCGAGGCCCACGGGACGACGTGGCGCCATTGGCCCCCGGAGCACCGCGACCCCGACGGCGAAGGCACGGGACGCTTCGCACGCGAGAACGCCGGGCGCGTGGGGCTGCACGAGTACATGCAGTGGCAGGCGGACCTGCAGCTCGCGCGCGCGCAGGAACGCTGTCGCGAGCTCGGCATGGCCGTGGGCCTGTACGCCGACCTCGCGGTCTCGATCGGCCCCGACGGCAGCGAGGCGTGGGCGAACCAGCATCTGTACGCGCTCGGCGCCAGCGTCGGCGCGCCGCCGGACGCGTTCGCGCGCCGCGGCCAGGACTGGGGCCTGCCGCCGATCGACCCGTGGCGGCTGCGCGAGGCCGGGTACGCGCCTCTCATCGACACGCTGCGCGCGAACATGCGCCACGCCGGGGCCCTGCGCATCGACCACGTGATGGGCTTCCAGCGCCTCTGGTGGGTCCCCGCGGGAGCGGCCGCCGACCAGGGCGCCTACGTGCGCTACCCGCTCGACGACCTCCTCGGCATCGTGGCCCTCGAGAGCCGACGCCAGCGCTGCCTCGTCATCGGCGAGGACCTCGGCACCGTCAGCGACGAGCTGCGCCGCGCGCTCGACCCCCGGGAGATCTTCTCGTATCGCCTGGTGCTCTTCGAGCGCGAGGGACGCGCGTTCCGGCCGCCCGCGGCGTATCCGCGCCGCGCGCTCGTCGCCTGGTCCACCCACGACCTGCCGACCTTCGCCGGCTGGTGGCGCGGCGACGACATCGCCCTGCATGCCGCCCTCGGCCTCGTCGGGGCCGAGGCGGTCGAGGGCGAGCGCGCCGAACGGCGCGAGGCGCGCGCGGCGCTCCTCGAGGCGCTGCACCGCGAGGGCCTCGCGCGCGAAGTCGTGGGCCCCGAGGCCGCCTTCACCGAGGAGCTCGCCCTCGCCGTGCAGGTGCTCGCGGCGCGCACTCCCGCCGCGGTGATGGTGGTGCAGATGGAGGACGCGCTCGGCGTCGCGGAGCAGGCCAACATGCCGGGCACGACCGGCGAGCATCCGAACTGGCGCCGCAAGCTCCCGCTGCCGATCGAGGCGTGGCCGGGCGAGCCGCGACTGCTCCGCCTCGCGCACGCGCTCGACGCTTCTAGGCCTCGCGCAGGCGCCTGAGCTCCTCGTCCAGGCGCGCCTGCTCCCACAGCCACTCGTCCTCGAGGGTTTCGACGCGCGAGGCGATCTCCGCGCGCCGCCGAAGGGTCGTCTGCAGCCGCTCACGGTTGCCCTCCGCGTAGGCCTCGGCACCCGCGAGCCAGGCCTCGGCCTCGGCGTCCTCGCGGCCCAGCGCCGCAAGCTCCGCGTCGATCGCCGCGATGCGCTCCTCGTAGGGGCGCCGGGCGCGCGATTCCTTCTGCCGCCGCTCGGCCTGGGCGCGGCGCTCGTCGCGCCGGCTGGCGGCCACCTCGCGCGGCCCGCCGTCCGCGCGGCGCCCCCGGTAGCCGCGCGCCCACTCGCGATAGTCGTCGATCGTGCCGTCGAAGGGCTGCACGCGGCCGTCGGCCACCAGCAGCCACTCGTCGGTCGCGGAAGCGAGGAGGTGCCGGTCGTGGGCGACGAGCACGAGCGCGCCCTCGAAGTCCACGAGCGCCTCGGCGAGGGCCTCGCGCATCTCGATGTCGAGGTGGTTGGTGGGCTCGTCGAGGAGCAGCAGGTTGGGCCGCTCCCAAACGATGAGGGCGAGCGCGAGGCGCGCCTTCTCGCCGCCCGAAAGGCTTCCCGCCGGGCGGGTCGCCTGCTCGCCGCCGAAGTCGAATCCGCCGAGGTAGTCGCGCAGCGACTGCTCGCGCTCCCCGGGCGCGATGCGCGCGAGGTGCGCCAGCGCGCTCTCCTCGAGGCGCAGGCGGTCGACCTGGTGCTGCGCGAAGTAGCCCACGCGCAGCCCCTGCGCGCGGTGCATGCGCCCGGCGACGAGCGGCAGACCGCCCGCGATCGATTCCAGGAGCGTGGACTTGCCGGCGCCGTTGGGCCCGAGCAGCCCGATCGCGTCGCCCGGAAGCACGCTCCATTCGATTCCCGAGAGCACCGCCACGCCGTCGCGCCCCACCCCGGCGTCCTCGAGGCGGAAGAGCTGGCGCGGCTTCTCCGGCGGCGCGCGGAACGCGAAGGAGAACGGCGCATCCACGTGCGCCGGCGCGATGCGCTCGAGCTTCTCGAGCGCGCGGATGCGGCTCTGGGCCTGGCGCGCCTTGGTCGCCTTGGCGCGGAAGCGCGCGATGAACGCCTCGAGGTGCGCGATCGCGCGCTGCTGCTTCTCGTGGGCCGCCTGCTGGCCGGCGAGGCGCTCGGCGCGCTGGCGCTCGAACGCGCTGTAGTTGCCCGCGTAGGCGTGGAGCCGCGCGCCGTCGATGTGCACGACGGCGCCCGCGACC